>Ga0181576_10002057_pt1 | contig 15237 bp, 7 predicted proteins | sample 101ome_22_FD_132464 | JGI IMG/M metagenome (GOLD analysis project Ga0181576, IMG submission 132464) | Coastal salt marsh microbial communities from the Groves Creek Marsh, Skidaway Island, Georgia - 101412BT metaG (megahit assembly) | ecosystem: Environmental > Aquatic > Marine > Intertidal zone... | reverse complement strand
GTAAAGTATTTCAGAGAGATAGGCCACGGCAGAAGGGTCTCTGAACTGAGTCGGACCTTCACCCGTGCCGCCAAAGGAGGCGATGATGTTCTTTTCTTCCGAGGATCCCGGAGGCGGGTTCACACCTTCCCATCCGCGGGTAGTGAATTGATAAACAGAATCTTTCGCGGCATCTACCACAAAAAGGTAGTTGCTTCCATCACCCGTCAAGGTCATATCCACTGGGTCAATGAATCGATTGGGTCGATAGAGAAAGTCGTTGGCCTCACTCGTGTCGGTGAAATCCAATACCTCAACTTCATACGAAGAGCCGAATTCGCTTTCAAAGAACTGGATTGACTGCACTTTGATCGGAACGGTCGGGTCGGCCATGGCTACATAGAAGTTACTCGACGAACTCACGGTTGGCGACTGTCGAGGCTTGGCGATCGTGGTGATGCAGGTTGGCGTTTTAAAGTAGTTTCGAAAGAATCCAACTTCCGTACTGACGAAAACATTTGAAACGTATTCGTCGTCTTCGTTGAATAGGATCACGCCGTCGTCAGGTCCTCCTACCTGGTTTTCGTTGTCCCGAGCACCTTCACGAGTCACATAATAACTATTATCACCCATCACATCGATAGAGGTGAATTTCACCTCGGCGTCTAAGCTCGAGAAGCTTGTCTTGAAGTAGAATGGGTGCACAATGGTATTGACCACCTTGCTATTCGAAATACCATAAACCCCGGTTGCCGTGCTGAGGTCGATCCGATGAATGACACTCAACGTGTAAGAAACCGAATTGATGACCGTGTCGATCTCCGCTATGGCCAAGATGTCCAGACTTCGATCTTGGGCGATCTTAGTCACGCCTTGCACAGACAGTCGTCCCTGCTCACGCCCACTTTGGTCAAATCCAATGATCTCTTCCGTGCCCCGGTCTACCACATAGATCAGTTCGTCATATCCCGCGATCACATCGGTGGGTTCTAGGAATCCATCAATGATCGGCTGGACAGGAACGTAGGCCACATCACGCGCCTGAAATTGAGGTGCGTCGATGAACTCTAGGTCGGTTTTCTTTCCAAAGAAACCTTCGCAGCCGGTCATCGCCAAAGCCAAGAATAGCCATAGGTATGTTCGCATCGACATCATTCTCGCTTGTCGTTATTGATCATCACATCCAAGCCAAACAGATGCAATGTGCCCAAGTATTGGGTAGGATTAACCGCGTAGTTCACGTGCATTGTGTTCCTTCCCATCTTCACTTTATAACCAACACCGAGGGTAGGTAAGTTCTCACCTATAACATTCAGCTTGTATCCTGCTCGCACAAATACTGTTCTCATGTATTCGTACTCAACTCCGATTCGGATGTTCTCGCTGTTGTCATTCGGATGTTCCAATTGTGCGGCTACCATGATGCTTTGATCGTCTCTTTCTAATGGTTTGAATGACGCGCCTAAGCGGAAGGCAGTCGGAACCGAGAACTGATCCACTGTTATATCATCGCGATTGAAACCTTCTCGGATATCTGCGATGCGTAGGATGGAGCTTCCACCAAAGTTTTGCACGACGATCCCGAATTTGAGGTCTTTGACATCGGTCGTATACAAGAACCCGAGGTCTGCTGCTACAGTAGTATTGGTGAATTGGGCAAGGCGTTCGTGTACGACCTTCAAGTTCGCACCAAAGGAGAATCGGTCAGACAGTAGTTTAGAATAGGCCAGTCCGGCGGCCAATTGATTCGCGTAGAAATATTCACCGGTTCCTTGAGGCATAAACTCGGTACGGACCTTCATTGCCCCGGAAGAGAGGTAGTTCAAGTTCACGCCAAAAGCGCTGGTGCTTTTCTTCATGGGCACCGTTCCGCTCAACCACGCCTGATGGATTCCTGCTCCGATGACCAAGTCTGTTGCCGTGATATGAATACCCTGCGTTTGACTTAGCAGTGCGGTGTTGTGAACCGTGGCGTGTCCGTCGGCGCTCAACGTAAGGTTAGCCCCTCCCAATGCCATCGAGCGGGGGCTGTTGTCGTTCTTCAAGAAGGTCAAGGTCGATACACCCACTCGCTGTCCACCTAGGTTAGGCAGAAGCTGAGCCTGTATACTTCCGATGAAGCCGAAAACCAATACGATATGGATGAAAAGCTTCTTCATCAGAACTTGAAACTAAGGCCGTAAAGGATTTGACGAGGTTGAGTGAATCGAGCCGGGTCGGTTGGCGGTGTACTTCGATCCAAAGGATCCGGATAGGCTAGGTCACGCCAGCTTTCGGGAACAGGGTCTCCGACTTCATACGCACGACCCGTCACCGGATTCACGATCTGAGCATTCCTTCGGTTAAAGATGTTCTTGATCTCGATGCTCAAGGAGAGGCCACGGCCTTTCTTGTTTACGAAATCACGCGCGATACGCATGTCCACCCAGTGCCATGATTGTCCGATCTCGGCGTTGGGTCGATTGTCGTCGCGGACGTAAAGTGGACGACCAATGTCGTTCGTGCCGTTGTAAATGTGAGGAGTATAACGCAAGCCTGACTTGTACGTTCCGGATAGGAATACCCTGAACCCCTCCAAAGAGAAGTTGCGGATCTTGATCGTGGAGTCAGGCACAAAAGTGACACCCGCCTTAAAGTCCCAAGGACGATCCCAAGCGAGGTATTGCTCCTTGGTGGTATTGACGAAACCGGTTTGGCGGATCTGTAATAACGACTCAGAAGCTGAATTCGATTTTCCTGTAGCGACTTGATATGTGGCATTGAAGAAGGTGCGGAAGAACTTACCTAGGCGGTAATTCACGCCCAACTCCAATCCAATGATCCGTGCGTAGTCTTGGTTGATCGAAGTGGTGCGGTCTACTAATCTACCGGTCTGGTCTTCTAGGACGATCGTTCGGGTGACGATGTAATCGTACTTATCGTTGTTGAAGGCCGTGAACGTAACGCCGAGGTCTTTTGTCACTTGAGACTTGATGCCGAGTTCGTAACTCACAGTAGTTTCAGGCTTCAAGTTTGGATTACCGATACGCGATAGGTACCCACGGTCTTGGAATACAGGATCGAGGCCGGCATAGACGAATCGAGGGTGGGGGAGACGCATGCTGTGTCCGTAATTGAAGTACAACACGTTGTTCTCTGTAACCGGGAATGAGACATTCAATCGAGGGAGAAGACGAGCTTGGAATCTGCGCCCTAAAACCGGGATCGTACGAGAAGTGTATTGACTTCTTACTTCATCGATGATCAGGGCGTCCGGGTCGTCGATGGCGTCGTCCACGAACTTGCCAAATGCCCAATAGTTGAGTCGAAGGGCTAATGTGGCAGAAATACCCTTGTAGGTCAGATTGTCCTCCACGAAGAGACCGCCGTTGGCTGCATTGGCCTTCCAAATGTCGTTGCTAGAACCTACGCTGATCGCCGGAGTGGTGAAGGTATCGTTGATCACGATCGGAGCACCTACCCATGGTCGTGATACGTCTGCCCATTGGTATTGCGTCTCCTTGTGTTCCTGTCCGAAGGTCAATTGATGCACCTTGGAGTCAGGATAGTAGTTCAAAATATTCTTCACCGTGTATTCCTGCACGTAGTGGTCGTGCCAAACGGTGCTGATCCCGCCGTTGTTGACCAAGCCTGATGGCGCATTGACGTATACCACTTCATCGTCGGGATTGAAAAGCGTGACGGGATCTGTGATGATACTTCGTGGGTCGTAGATCTGATCGATGGTCTCTTCGCGGAAGGGTCGACCGTTGGCATCGGCTCTGAGGTTGGTGAAGAGTCGTCCAATGTTGGATCGGAGGCCCCATTTGTTGCTTGGGAACGAATAGGTCAAACCAATGACGCTCAAGTTCGACTGGTGCGTGTAAGTAGTGGCTGCGTCGAGATCATTGCTGAAATCGTACTGGTAGCCCGGCTGAACGATGGCGTCGAATCCTACGATTTGCAATGAGCGTGTGTTCTGGTTGATGTTCAGCGAATGCTGATTGGTCAGGAAGATCTTGAAGCCTGGACGGATCGTGTAGGCGAGTTTTACCGTATTTGACCATCGGTTGTCCTGCCGAGGTGCCCACAGCGAGTCATTACCCGTGAAGAGCGACGAGTGAAGTTGCTTTGCTTGTTCACCGAAGTACGTGTCGGTCAGTGCAATGCTCGCACTTGTGAAGAGGGTCAGTTTCTTTTTTGTTCCGGGGATAGGCGTAGCGAGGGTCATCTCCCAGTTGTCCGTATTCCAAGAAGTTCCTTGAATCCGGTTGGTGAGGTAGTTGTCCGTAGACCAATTACCGCTGATCTCGAGTTTGTCTCCACCTTCACGGATCTGAGTAGAGATAACACCCGAAGAACCGTCTCCATACTCAGCGCTGGCGCCTCCGGTGACTACCTTCAGATCCTGAATGGAGGAGGAGCTTACGCTAACTCCGAAGCCCGTTCCTGCTAGTGGGTCTTGGGCAGAGATACCGTCAACGACGTACTGGGTTTCGTATACTCGTCCGCCGCGAATCTGAAGTCCGTCAGGGTTTTCACTGACACCCGCCTGCATCTTAACGACGTCTTGCACATCCCGCACTGCCATTTGAGCAATGTCGTCACGACTGATCTTTACCTCGGATTTACCACTTTCCAAGTCGATCACGGCTTCTCCTACTACGATCACTTCTTGTAAGGTCGTTGAGCGGAAGCTCATAGATGCATTCAGCGTTCTGGTTTCATCTTTCTTCAATCGAATTCCATTGAATACCTGATCGCTGTAACCAATGAAGGCCATCTTGATGCTGTAGTCACCCGGTTTGATCCCCGTGATGGTGTATTTGCCATCCATGCCGGTACTCGCACCCAAGTATGTTCCAACGATCTGCACCGTTGCTCCTGGTAGGGTCTCGCCTGTTTCCTTGTCCTTGATTACCCCTGTCAATGTGGCTTGGCTGAGGGCTGTAATTGAAAAGAGAAGGAGAACGAGAAAGGAGAGCGAATTTTTTATTTCACTCAAAGGCGCGAAGGCGCAGAATAACCTGAAAGAGAAAATCTCACGCAAAGGCGCAAAGACGCAAAGAGGTGAAAGGGGTATCTCACGCAAAGGCGCAAAGACGCTAAGGTGTCTAATGAAGGAGGTGAGGCGATATGTAATGCCCTTTTGCACTTATAGGTTGTTCACAATTCTAGAAATTCCATCCTTGACTTTTGCTTCGTTGAAATTGACCAGTAGGCCAAGCTTTTTTTCAGTCAATCTCAAATAAGTCAACAGTTGTTTCTGATGCACCGGGTTGATCGCTTCCACGGACTTGATCTCGATGATCACCTTGTCCTCGACGATAAGGTCTGTGTAAAAAGCCTTAGATAGGACCATGCCGTCGACTTCAATGTCAATTTGCTTTTGCCTCTGAAACCGCAACCCATTCTTATGAAGGAAATGCGCTAACACTTCTTCATATACCGATTCAAGTAATCCAGGACCTAGAGCAATATGCGTTTGGTAACAACAATCCACGGCAATCTTCGCAATATCGTTTTCGTTCATGCCGATCATATCCTTGCGAGGCAATTAAAATTACAGTCATTGTTTATCCTTTGCGCCTTAGCGCCTTTGCGTGACACATCAAAACGTGACACATTAGTATGCTCGATCAAGCTTACCATGCGAACTCAGTATTGAAGATGTGATCAAACAAGTCCTCCACGGCTGCTGGGTCTTTGTCAACGCGGTGCAGCTCCAATGAAGTGAAGATGAAATTCGTATTGCCATTCAGGCTTCTTTTCACCGCTACGGTGCTAGGTCCCGTCCAGTTGTTTACGGGTGTCAGGTGGGCACCGTAGATTGGAGTAGCGTCGCTGGAAGGGTAGATCGGATCGAGGGTGATGAATTCTCCGGAGATCAGATCAGGGTATCCTGTTTCCAATCCTTCCGCAATAGAATCCGTCGGTAATCGAGCGAACCCTTGCGAGGAACTCAAACTATCTACAGGTAGGATGCCGAACAAGGCGCTCGTCGGATCCATGTCGTTGGCGAAAGGCGAACTGATCAACAGCTTACCACCGTTATCCACGTAGTGCTGGATACTCGAAGAAGCGAGTTCTACCAACATGTTGTCTTCATTGGTCTGAACGTTCAAGTATTTGACGTCACTGGCGTAGAGCACTACGTATTCGTATTGCGACATCATCAAGGTCATCGTCGGATTCCAGATCCGGGGCTGATTCTTAGCTCCATCTCGGTCCAGATCGATGAAGTCAGCATCGAAGCCAGCGGAAGAAATAAGCGTAGAATAATAGTCACTAGGACATTTGTCATGCGCTCCTGCGATCAAAACATCGTTGGTCTTTCCTCGGAAATAGATGCCGCTCAACGTATCAAGGATACTCTCTGACCCGGCAATATCCACGGCTCGGATGTAGATATCATTCAACTCATTCAATCGCATGCCAGTCATGGACGGACCGACTTCCTCAGCACTTAGGTATAGTGTCATCGGAGTCTCTCCAGAGGCCATCGGGTCATCCGGCACGATCGTCACGATTCCTACGGTGTAATTCAAGTCCACCCAATCGCCATCGTTGGCTTTGAGTTGAATGGCTTCTATGGTCTCAAACCCATCCAGGTCGCTCGCATCCCAAGTCAGCGTCAGGACGTTAAAGGTGGTGTCGGCAGGAATAAGGTCGCGATTGAAAGCCACTTCCGGAGGAGTGTTTTTCAAAGGGATCTTCAGAAAATCAGGAGTGGCATCCACGGCAGCATCGTTGTCCACTGCACGAACCCAGAAATCAATATCCACCGTATCGCTTCCCGCGTTGATAGAGAATTGAAAGGTGCTGTCTTGTGAAGTGGTATAAGTCCAAGTCTGCTCATCGAAGCTGATCTCGAAGCCGTCTACCACCCCATCAGGGTCTGTACCCCACCACTGCAACGTAATCACACTATTGAGTCGGTCGTCTCCGGTCAAATTGATCGCTTCCACTGAGGTATAAGTCTCGGGAAGCTCATTGCCTGTAGGGGAACCTTTCTTACATCCCGCGAAGGAAAGGCAAAAGCAGAGCAGCGCACCTGCCCACATCTTCGTATGAAATTGCTTTATCACGGATGCGCTGCCCTACGTTGTTTTTACTGCTTGATGATCGGAAGAACGGCCACAGAAACTCCGTTGGCGTCTTTCACCTCAACGAAGTATTGGCCGTTATTCAAGGCATCCAAGTGAAGCGTCTCGGTGCTTCTGCGTGTGATGCGCTTGAATACTTCCTTACCCTGCATGTCGTAGATGGTGATCGAGTACACCTCGCTGCCATCGAATCCAGTCTGAATGTGTAGCACATCCACGGATGGATTTGGATAGGCAGTTGCCTGAATAGAAGAGGCGTCTTCGCGAACACCGGTCAAGCAAGCTTCGCTAGAGTCTACATAGATGGCATTGGCCACTTCTGCCGTGTCTCCAGCTCCGTCTACAGAGTTCTCAGCCACAAGCGTAACCGTGAACCATCCACCGTTCGGATAAACCTTCAGAGGATTCTCGTCAGTAGCCGTAGTCCCGTCTCCGAAGTTCCAGTCAAACTTGTCAGCGATGACCGATGAGCGGTTGAAGAATTGGATGGTGTCTTGAATACAAACGGTATCAGCAGCAGCCTGGAACAAAGCAGTTACAGGAGCGTCACCGTAGCCTACAATATCGTGGTTGTTTCGAGGAAGCATCTTCATGTTTCCAAAACTGTAGTAGAGGATACCGGTCATAGACTCCAAACTGTGTCCGTAATCAACGATGTAAGGATTAACCCCCATTACTCCGTTAGACGTAGTCCACAATGAATCGTTCACATATGAAACATATAACGAGCTATTTCCACTTGCACGACCAGCGATCACTCGACAACCGGAGCTTGGGTTGAATTCATCTGTTCCGATGCGGTACTCTGCGTAGTTGTTGCTTGTCACTTCATCCGCATTTTGCTCAACCACATAGAGTCGCTCACCAGTAGTCGGGTGTTCTATACGAATGAGCATTCCTTCATACTGCTCCTGTGTTCCAGAATACACACTGAATGAATCTGGGTTTAAAACCACGGGATCAATACTTCCGGTGCCGTTTACATTCACCGAAGCGATATCCGTCAAAGCTGTCATTCCGAAACTCTCCGTGACCAATCCTTCTACGGTCACCTTGTCTCCCCGATTCAATTGACTGATGGTCGAACCTTGCTGTAGCCAGATTCCGGCGTAGTTCAACTGACCTTCCTGCTGAATATAGACGAACCCTAGGTCGCCCGTGTCAGAAGAGTTTACACTAGAGGTGACGACACCTTCTACACTGACCGTCTGATCGACATATGGACTAATACCATTCGAGAAAGGAGTGTACTGGACATCGAAAATGCTCAAACCATTGTTGCGGACACGATAGAGGTAGGTGTTGTTCGATGGGTCGTTGCTCGGAAGGGTGGTAACCAAACCACTGTCATCCTGAGCGCTGATGTACCAGCGAACCAACGTGCCGTCAGCCAAGGCTGGAATGTCTGCTGAGTAGGTCTCTCCTGAAACAAAAGACATGCTGATAGGAGTGAAGCTTCCCCCGGAAGCACCAGTGGCATAGTACAACGTTGCGCTAGACACGTTTCCATCGTTGTCTGTGATGTCTGCATTGACGGTAACATCTTGAGATGAAGTTGGTACTAGAGGAGAACGAGTGATGTTGAAGATACGAGGCGCAGCGGCACCGTATACATAGTCACTTTCTTGGAACGGATACAACTCATAACCACGTCCATTATAACCGGGACAGTTGTTCTTGCTGTGTGCAATGATGCCTCGGATGGTATCAAGTTGGTCTCCAACATTAGGTGCAACAAAGGTTCCGCCTTCGGTTGGGAGCTTCTGAACGAGGAAACGATCAGAAACGTTCAGTAGATTTCCGAATTGGTCTTCGATGTTGAAGCTTATGCGGCTTCCTCCACTGAAAAAGTCAACGGAAGCCACAGTAGCACCGTATATCTCGATGTAGGCTCCTTCCCACTGCTCTCCGGTCTCGAGTTTGTTGTTACGCTCGTCGTCGTTCAGGTCAGCGATCTCTGCGTGGGTAGTGTAGATAGGTGATCCTTGGCCTAGGATGGTGATGGAAGATCCTGCTAACGGCATGATCTCGGTTTCACCGTTGTAGTCTTCGATTAATCCAATGACCTCTACAGAATCACCCGCTACAAGGTTGTGAGGATCCTCAGAAACACTGGTTCCGCTTAGATTGAATAGGTCGATTCCTTTGTATGGTCCTCCATTTCCTTGCTGCAACCAAAGGTTCTTGTGAGGATTGGAAGCGCCAACGCCGCTTGGAACGGCTAAGTTTCCATCCATGACCACCTTGGCACGGATGATTACGGTATCACCTAGGTAAAAGGTCTGATCGTCACAGTTACCTAAAGCAGAAGGTGTCACTGTCTGAATGTCTTCAATCGTGACGACTGGGTATTGTGCCTTCAAGCCAGCAAAGGCTGCAAAGACAAGGATGAGAGAAAGTATGGATCGTTTCATGATCTAGTTTGACTTATTTTATGATGACAAATTTTTCCTTCCATATCTGACCTGATTCAAGGTCTTCGACCGAGAAGAGGTATGTACCACGCGCAATGATTTGTGAACCATCACTTAATAGATCCCAACTGTGTTCACCACCCGAGAAGACGGTGTTGTCAGGGTTAGAGTAAGTGCTGAACCAACGGATATCATCTCCGTTATAGCTCGCATCGTGGTCTATCGTTTTAACAAGGTCGCCTGACATAGTGAAGACACGGATCACGCATCGTTCGGGCAGGTTGGCGAATGTAATCTTGCGATCCTCCTCAAAGGATGATCCTCCTTCCCACGAGGCGCCTGCATAGTACGGATTCGGATAGGCGAAGGGCTTGTAAGCATCTAAGCTATCTTGGAGTTCCTGGTTAAAGGTCGCCTGAAGTGGTGTGAGGACCTTCGCATACGGGTCGAACTTTTCATTGACCTCAGTGCCGGGGAATACACGGAAGGCATTACTCAACTTCGAACTTTCGAGCGATTCCAAGTTATTGCTCACATCGCCTCGGTCGAAGGCTGTGAGAGCAATGGCGTATTGCCACCCATTGACCAGTCCGTCGATCGTATAGCGATACGAGTACAAGTTCGTGTCGTCTTCAAATTGGATAGGAGTTTCGAGTTGAATACTCTTTAAGCTCGTCTCGTAGAAGAACCCATTCCCTTCGATATCATAGGCTGCAATGGGCTTTAGGTCTTGAGCGAGATCAGCGGTTTGTGTGACATCAAACCCCAACTTCGTTAAGTAAAGTCGATATCCTTCGAAGTCGAGTTGCTGGGTGATCGGATCGATCGATGCTTCAGAATTGTTGGTCCAATAAATATCAATGCCCTTGTCCCGAGCCACCACTTTCGCTTCTGGTATGTCTGGTGGAGTAGGTAGGATGAAACGAGTGATAAGGCCATCGCCATCTCGGTCTTCTCCGGGGTCCAAGACGCCATTGAAGTTTACATCCTCTCCATTGTAAGCGGTCTGTGCCCACTGAGCGTTTTCAATGAGATTCGCTTGCTGGGTGGGATTGTTCTCAGTATTTGGCTTTCCATCCTCGTTCTTCTTAGCAAAGATCCAAGCCCATGCAAAGTTGATCGACTCTCCGGGCGCGAGGCTAGTGAAGGGACCGACCGAAACAAGGTCGCTTCTGTTCCCTGGCTGCTCGATCGTCTCCTGAATAGTCGCGTTTTGAAACTGACCACAACGCGGGTCCTGTGATCCTGTTTCGTCCCAGCATGGCCACTGGTTGAAGCCATCGCGCATTTTATCATATCGCTGCAGTTCGCTGCTTGGGAAAAAGAAGACCGGCTGGCCTACCGAATTGAATTGCCAGGTCTGGTAGTTTACCTTAAATGCAGTGTCCAGTGATGGGTGGTGAAAGCCATCTTTGTCTTCTGCCCCTAGGAACTTATGGCCCACGTAACTCTCCGTGTTTCCTACATCACCGGTAGCATCAAAGCAATAGGCAAGGGAAAGTGAATCGATGAATCCGTTTCCACCTTTGTCGTAGAAGGAACTTCCGCCTGTACCGGCTGGAGTGATGTTGGTATTCCTCACCACTTCATTGGCCCACATGGAGAGGTAGACATCTTCGATGGTGCTATTTCCATTGTTGGTGACCGTGTAGTTGCAGATCAGCATGAAGTCGCTGAAGGCGTAGTTCCAGTTGTACGACTCAAAGTGAACATCAAGTCCCATAGGATTGTCGTGGCCGCTGATCTGGATCTGGGTTCCAGGAACCAGTGCGTTCTTGTCTGTAAAGTCGGCCACAAAATCTTGGTGAGAAACTGCTTCCGCACTGAAGTTCGGATTGTCGACCAAGCTGGATCTTTCTTGAAATGTGGCGCCGAGTTCTCCGGTGAACTCATACCCCGCTCGACCCGGACTATAACCGGAAGTTTGATCGTAGGCAGCAGTACTAACTGCAATCGATGCGCCATCGATCAGTCCTCCGACCCAAATGCCGGCCTCGAATAAGTGCTCTATGCCTGAGTTAGCAGGAAATTCTGCGGATGGATACCCCAAGACATCGTAGCTTCCTCGGAAAGCATTTCCAAAGGTGCCAACGTTGTTCACTGTCATGCGCACATTCGAAACCGTCGTCAATTTTTCATCAAACGATTCCTGCCCGAGCGTCTGTAGCCCGAACGCTAGCAAAATGAAAGTGATAATCCGCGTTCGCATAAAGGCCTACAAAAGTAGTAGTCCCTTACCTTTTTAGGTTAACAAACGATTAATTATCGATAGGAGTTATCAATAATATTTGGCACGCTCATCCTTCACTCCAGTGTTCTTCTGGAGGGCATTGTAAACCTGTGAGTTAACACGCTGAGACATATTCATGGATTCAGTGCGCTTGATGTCAGCCAGGTCTTCAGCAGCCTCAGGATTGGTGCGAGATTGAACTTGGATCACAAATACGCCACGATTTCCAATGATAGGTTCACTGACCTGTCCTTCTGGAAGGCTGAATACATTGCCCAATACCTTCATCTCTCGACCCAATCCACCTGGAAGTGATCCTTGAGCGAAACTGATATTGTTCGCAGTTTTCACGTCAGTACTCATCTTATTGCCAGCTTCTTGAATGGTCTCGAACGAGCCCAGTTCCTCGATGATCATACGAGCCTTTCGATGGTTGGTCACCTCAGAATAGATCAAACGCTTAGCCTCTTCCAGTGGCATCACGCCTTCTTCCGTCTTACCTGTAAGGATCGCAACAGCGAAGAATCGGTCCACCTCAAAAGGAGCGGAAACGGTTCCTACCTCAGCTTCGAAAGCCCAACGTACGATCTCACGAGCGTCCATTAGAGAGCCCACGTTCTCGTCAACCATGCGCAGACCTTCGATCGGTTCGATCATGTACTCACCTTGCGTTTCATCAAACGACTCAGGAGTTTGGTGGTCTAGACTGAATCGACTAGCACGATTGTACACTTCGTCCGTAGTGCTTTTGCTTGGCTCAATGAAGCGATCAACACCTGCGAGTAGGTATTGTGGTTTCAATTCTGTTTGATCCGTGATGTAGATCAAGTGAACCCCAAACTGAGATTCAACGATTGGCATATCACCTACTTTACCCTCGAAGCAAGCCTTTTCAAAAGGCGCAACCATGCGGCCACGAGTGAACCAGTCAAGATCGCCTCCTTTCTCGCCTGAACCGAAATCCTCTGAGAATTCCTTAGCTAGATCGGCGAAGTTGTTCTTCTTCTGAGCAACCTCTTTCAATGAGTCAAGTTTCGCTTTGGCAGCATTGATCTTGTTGGTGTCACCATCGTTCACAGCGATCAAGATGTGACTTGCACGCACAGAGTCTGGCGAACTCTTCTGACCGATGAGTTTGTAGATCACGATACGGCCACCCTGATTGTAAGGACCAAAAACAGCACCCATTGGAGCGGTTGGAACCGTGTCTTTCATACCTGGAGTCAGGTCCTCCAAAGACATGTAACGCAATAGATCACGTACCTGACCTTCGGCGTTCTCCAGTACAAAAGCAGTGTCATTCGTGTCGCCTGCAAAATCTTCTCGAAGATCAGCCAACTCCTCTTCAATCTCTCTGATGTCTTCAGGAGTAGGAATCACCTCAAACACGGATAATTTCAATGAACGCGTTTCGTCTTCGACCATGAAACGATCTTCGTGCTTGTGTTCTTGGTAGTATGCGGAAAGCTCTTCTTCCGTAGGATCATACTCCTCACCATTCATAGGTCCAAACTCCTTCAAAACATAAGAGAAGCTAGCCTGAGCAACCTTTTCCTTCGAGATCTGACGTGCCTCAATGCTTGAGACCATCATCCCTTTGCTGATCATGGTTGTGTACTTGTTGCTCGCGAGATCCTGCTTGATGGCACGCTCGATTGGCAACCAGTCTTTTGAGTTTTCACTGTTCAACAGGTTCTGAATGGCCTGCATTACACGCTCGGAGTTCAAACCTCCAGTGCGTGGATCGCGGAATTGTTCAATTACCTGACCTGTTTGAGGATCTGTGAAGTATTGATACAAGATAGAACCAGGAGAAGTGTTGCGAACTTCATCAAGGATCTCTTCAGGAGTAACGGAAATTCCAACACTTTTGATTTCGGTCTCCAATACGCGTTCACGGATCATTTCTTGCCAGATACGCTCACGGATTCCCTGTTTCGCTTGTTCTGTTGCTCCTTCAACGCCATATTGAGCGTCAATAGCTTCCTGAACACGCAGCTCATACGTCTGCATTGGGATCTCTTCGCCTGCGATCGTTCCGATGATCTGTTCTTGCTGGGTAAAGATGTTTGAACCTCCGCTAAATAGGTCTCCCAAAAGGAAGAGCACCATAGCCATACCGATGAGGATGATCAATAACCCGGACTGCTTTCTAATTGTTCCAATAGCTGCCATGAAATACTAGCTTTTACAAATGGGTCGCGAAAATACAGCTTGAAATGAAATGTGGCGTTCTAATTTCCACTTTCTGAGGGGCGTACAAGCACTTCTTCGATCTTATTCTCACTTACCTTCAGGATCTCGATGTCATAACGACCAACATCAATCGTCTCTCCGACCTCCGGTAAATCTTCGTGTCTGTCTATGATCAGACCTGCAAGTGTCTCATAATCATCATGTTCCGGAAGCATGAGTTCGTACTCCTCATTCAAATAGTCAATCTCAAGTCGAGCGCTGAAGATGTATGATCCATCTTCTAATGGCTTTTCGGTCAGTTCTTCCGAATCGTGTTCATCTTCGATCTCACCAAATATTTCTTCCACAATATCCTCTAGGGTCAGCATGCCTGAGGTGCCTCCGTATTCATCCACGACCAGCGCCACGTGTTTTTTTTGCTCGATGAGGATCTTCAATACCTTGTCTGCGGTGGTTGTTTCAGGAATGATGGCTAGAGGACGCATCACATTCTTCAATGCCTCGGGTCGTTTGAACAGCTCGAAGGAGTGCACATATCCGATCACATTATCGATGTTGTCTTTATAAATCAGGATCTTGGAGAGGCCCGTTTCAACGAAACGTTTTCTCAGAACCTCAACACTTTCCTCGAGCGAAAGCGCTTCGATCTCGTTCCTTGGAACCATACACTCCCGCGCTTTGATCTTAGAGAAGTCGAGCGCATTCTGAAAGATCTGAAGCTCGTTTTCTAACTCGGATTCTTCATTGCCCGAAGAAGCGGCTTCTTTCACGTAGTGATCTAAATCTACCCGACCAAAGCTGTACTCAATCTCCTCAAAGTTGAAGCTGAAGATCTTCATGAAATAGGTGATCAGGACGAAAACTCCCCATACCAAAAGGAAGAGGGGATAGCAGATCAGAAGCACCGGAACAAGGAAAACTTCGAGTTTTCGATTCGGGTTGATCCGAAAGAGAATCTTAGGTAGGAATTCAGCGAAGATCAAGATGATGATGGTAGAGATGATCGTCTGAATGAGGAGAACGGTTATCTCAATTGAACTCCCTTCCGGTAAGAATTGGAAGGTTGTTCTGATTGGATCCTCCAACATTTTGGCCATGAAAATACCATAGACCACCAGGGCGATGTTGTTTCCGAGGAGTAGGGTAGAAATGAATTTCGACTGATGTCGGAGGAAGAAGCTGTAGATCTTGGCCGGAAATACTCCTAGCTTCTTATCCAGCTCGATCTTGAGCTTGTTGGATGAGACAAAAGCAATCTCCATGCCGCTGAAAAAAGCGGAAAGCACCAAGGAAGCCAGGATGGAGGTTAGTATCAGAATATAAGACGGGTCGT
>Ga0181576_10002051_pt1 | contig 15254 bp, 8 predicted proteins | sample 101ome_22_FD_132464 | JGI IMG/M metagenome (GOLD analysis project Ga0181576, IMG submission 132464) | Coastal salt marsh microbial communities from the Groves Creek Marsh, Skidaway Island, Georgia - 101412BT metaG (megahit assembly) | ecosystem: Environmental > Aquatic > Marine > Intertidal zone... | reverse complement strand
GGCGGGGGGGGGCCCCGCCGGGGGGGGCGCCGCGGGGTCGTTCCCGCCCCCCCCGGCCCGGGCGGGGGGGGGGCGGGCGGGGGGGGGGGGGGGGGGAACGGGGGGGGGGGCGGGGGGGGGGGGGGGGGGGGGGGGGGGGGGGGGGTACGGGGGGCCTCGGCACCGGTGCGCGTCGGAGGGGTCCGGGGGGGCGAGGACGGCGGTGGGAGGGATTGGGAATCGACGTCGAAGGATCTACGGGAGTCGCGACGTCGCCATGGCTCACCTGCAGAGAGGCATAGTCGGAGCCAACACCTTTCGTGAGGCGGTCGAGACGCGGCGTCAGGGCCGAGCGGGCGACGAAGGAGGTATCTGCGGGGAGGGCTGGTTCTCACGGGCGAATGGACGCGTCGCCCTCTCTGGAGACCGCGCGCGCGCGCGGCGATCTTTTTTTCGCGCCAGTTCCTCCCGCGACCTGTTCCTTGCTGGGCGCCCCGTCAGCCAACACGGAGCGCTCGCCCCATCCACCGTCATACCCTCCGTGCGCGCGATGCTCTCGAAGCTAGCTGGGGTGGTCCCCACTGCGGGCGCGGTCGCGGCCTCCAGGCGAGAAAACGCTGGAACAGCGCGGCGGCCCGGGCGTCACGCCGCAACTGCTTCTTCTGCGACGGCTTGCTCGGCTTTTTGAGCACAGTTAGCCATTCCAGACGAGCGTGAAATTGGAAAAAGCTCGGGCCCGGCGCTGCCGCGAAATCCAGTCGGGCCGGCGCTGGCCAGCCGACAAACCGCCCCCGAATCGACCCCCTTCCTCTCCTTTCGCCGCAGACCGAGTCCGGCGCCTTCCTTTCGATCCGCTCCCCGCCTTGCGGGGGTCCCCAACGCTGTCCGTGGGACGCTGCCCCGCGCCGGGCCAGTCCGCCGAAGCGGCCCCGTCGCCGTCGGTGCCGTCGCCGGCCGCGCCACCGACGCCCCGGGGAGCGCCGCCCCCGCCGACACCCACGTCTTCGTCCTCGGGGCCGGCGGAGACCGCGGCGATGGCAGCAATGAGGACAGCGTCGACGGCGGCTCCGTCGCCGGAACCCTGCGGCTATCGGCTGCTGTGGCCTTGGACGGCTCGGGCGCCGTCGTCTTTTCTGCCGACACCGACGCTGGCGGCGCCGGCGGCGTCCCGGTGCTCCACTGGGGACTCGTCGACCCGGCTCGGCCCGACCGCGGGTGGCGCCTCCCGCCCTTGGACCAGTGCCCCCCGGGAACGGTAGACCACAAACGGCGGGCGCGGCAGACGCCGCTGGCAGCGGCGGAGTCGAGCGCCGGCGCCGAGGCCAACGGCCGCCGGACCGTCTCGATCCGCGTCTCGGCCGAGGCGGCGCGCGACGCCGCGCCGGAAACGGGCCGTCCCACCTTGGTCTGCGTGCTGAAGGAGGCGGCGTCCGGGGAGTGGTTCGACGCCCGGGGGGGTAACTTTGAGTGCCCTTGGCCAGACTCCGCCGCCACCGAGGCCGCCGCCGCCGCCGCTTTGCCCTATCCCCGCCGCGATGGACCCCGTCTGGCCCCCCGCGAGGCCGTTCCCGACGATCTGGCGGGGGTGTGGGCGTATCTCGCGTGGGAGCGGGCGGGGTCCCCGGAGCGCCCCGCCGCCGACGCGGAACGGGAGTATGCGGCGGGGATCCTCGAGTTGAGGGCGCTGCTGGGGCCCGACGGGCCCGGGGGCGGCGGACAGGAGGGCAGAGAGGCCTCGTTAAGGTTCGTGAAGCGGGCCTGCGGGCAGGAGGGGGGAGGGGTGAGCCGGGAGGAGGCGGAAGCGGCGCTGCGGGCCGCGGGGGCGGAGCCGGCGTGGGGCGTGAGCGCGGGGGGCGCGGCGGTGGGCGAGGCTGCGAAGGTGGAGGGGGGCGGCGTCCGTGGGGGAGACGACCACGCGCGTCGCAAAGCCGAGAGGGAGGCGCGGGAGAAGGAGCGGGAGGCGCGGCGGGCAGCCGAGGCCGAGGCCATGCGGGCCGCTGCCGACGCTGCTGCCGCCACTTATGCCGCCGCCGCCGCCGAAGAGATCCGCGTCGCAAGTCCCGTCGCCGCCCCCCTCGAAAGTGTCGATGGCGATGTCGGGGAGGGGTGGGACGGTGACGCCGCTCCCGGTGGGGACCCCCTCGCCCTCGCCCGACGGCCCGTGTCGCCGGACCGCAACGTGATCGCGGGCGGATTCGAATCTGCCGCCGCCGCCCCCGGGTCCGGCGGCGACCTCGAGCCCCCCGAGCCTCTCCGCCCTCTCTACGCGGCCCTCGCGGCTGACGACACCGTGGTGTGGCAGCGCCTCTTCCCTTTGGGGGACGGATCGGCGCTTCTCGTCGCTTGCCGTACGAGTGCGGCGCCAGGCGCCGACGCGGAGACCGTTGCCGCGGCGCGGGTCGACGTCGAGCTGTGGACGGACTCGTCCGAACGGCTCGTCCTCCACTGGGGTGCCCGTGAGCCTCGCAAGGGAAGTCGCGGAGGGGGCGAGCGAGGCGGGTGGAAACGCCCCCCAGCCACCTTCGGAGGCGGCCTGCCCGTTGGCACAACCGACCACGAGGGGGGGAAGGCCGTTGAGACTCCCTTTGCCGGCTGTTCCGACGAGGGCTGCATCGTGGAGGTCGCCGGTGCCCTGGTGCCGCTGCAGCGCGTTGTCATCCCCACCAACCCTGACGACGGGGCGAGTTCGCTCGTTTGCGTCGTGCGCAGCGCCGATGGGACGCGGTGGTGGAAGGATGGAGGGGACGACTTCCGCATCCCGCTTCCCTTTCGGTCCGACGGCGGCAGCTCCTCGGCCGAGAGCGAGGCCGAGCTAGTCGCTTCCCTGTCGCCCGTTGTGGCGGAGATTTGCCGGCACGAGCAGTCGTCGAGCTGGACGCTCATGCATCGGTTCAATGCGGCTGCAGAGGCGGTCGACAACGCGCTGAGCGGGCGGTACGGATCAACCGCGACGGAGGTCGGAGAGGCAATGGCGGCCATCTTTGCGTGGCTCCGCCTCAGCAGCAGCCGTCAGTTGACGTGGCAGCGGAGCTACAACACCCAGCCGCGCATACTCAGCGCGGCGCAGGACCGGTTGGTCAACGCGCTCGAAAGGGCGTTGCGGTCGCTGCCGGTGGCGAGCGCAGCGGGCGGGTGGGCGCGGCTCAGCCTCGGGTGCGTGGGGCGAGGGGGGGACGGCCAGCGGGTGCGAGACGACATTTTGCACATCATGCATCGGCACAAGGCGAGGAAAGGGACAAGAGAGAGGAACGCGCCGTCTCACCGTCTCCATCCCGTCTCTCGTCATCTCTGTTCACTGTGCCCAACCCCAACCCCCCCCGTCACCCCCAGGTCAAGGAGGTCCGCGGCTGTTGGATGGAACAGTGGCACCAAAAGCTACACAACAACACCACTCCTGACGACGTGCCCATCTGCGAAGCCTATCTCTTGTTCCTGGAGGACGGCGTCCGCGCCAACGGTCCGGGCTCGTTGGACGTCTTTTGGGCGGCCTTGGCCGAAAGAGGTCTTTCAAAAGCTCGTTTGGCGTCGTTCGACCGCCCGATAACCAGCGATCCGGAGTGGTACTCGGTCGAAAAGGCCAAGGGGATGATTCCAGATTTTTACGAGTACTTGGGAGTCCTGAAGGCCGTGCACGCCGGGGCGGACCTGTCGCAGTCGGCGCGCGCCGCGGCGTCCGCCGGAGCACTGCCGGACGCGGCGCGGGCTGAAGTCGCGTTCTTGCAAGCGCCGGGCAGAGCTAGACCGTTGCCCGTGGTGCGGGCGGTGGTGCGGGCGCGGAGGGCGTTGGAGGCGGCGGGACAGGCGCGGGGGGAGGGCACGAGAGTCGACGCGGCGTACCTCGACCTGGCGCTCGAGGACGCCGGGCGGGCGGCAGCCGAGCGCGGCGCGGGCCGCCGAGGCGCTGCGGCGCTGATCGGGCCGCTGCTCGAGTCGTTGTGTCTGTCGGAACCGGACAACGAGGAGCTCTGCTTCTGTCTCGCCGCCTGGCGCGCCCTGCCCACGCGGGCTAGGGGCGGAGCGGGGCCCGGCGAGGTTCCCTCGGAGGACGAGGCCCGGCAGGCGGTCGCCGCGCTCGACCGTCTCGGAAGAGCCCTGGCCGCGAGCAGCGACCGTGTCGTCGACGCTCTTGCCGGACCCAGCCGGGCGATTGGCCTCGCCGCCGAGTGCGACGCGTGGGCGATCGATCTCTTCCCCGAGGAGGTGGTGAGAGGCGGCCCCGCCTTTGCCGTCTCCCTCGTCCTCGGCGCCGTCGAGCCGTCCCTCCGCCGCGCCGCGGGCGCTGGGTCGTGGCAGGTCGTGTCACCTGCGCCCGCCGACGGTGCCACCGGAGTTGTCAGGGTCGTGCCTGGACTGGCGGAGCTGCAAGAAGCCACGATGCCCGAACCCACCCTGTTGATTGCCGACGTGGTGACCGGCGAGGAGGAGGTTCCGGAGGGGTGCATCGGGGTGCTGACGCCTTGTGCTCCAGACGTGCTCAGCCACGTGGCGGTGCGAGCGCGCAACCTCCGGACTCTGTTCGCCACCTGCCATGACCGCGACGAGCTGGAACGGCTCAAGACCGAGTGGAAAGGAAGGAGGGCGACGGTGACGACGACGGCCGCGGGGGACGTGACCATCGCTGAGGCGGCCGAAGTGAGCGCGGCAGATGCAGCCAGCGCGTCGTCGTCTTCGTCTTCGTCCGGCACCGCCACCGGATCCGTCGACGCTGCCGTCAAAAAACGAAACCTGCAGGTCGAGCGGCCCCGGTTTGGCGGCCGATGGGCCGTCGGGATCGACGCCTTTGCCCCGGGCGTTGTCGGCGCCAAGAGCAAAAACACCGCCGCCCTCCGGGGCCGACTCCCTGCAGATGTCCGCCTTCCGGCGTCGGTCGCCATCCCCTTTGGCGCCTTCGAGGAGACATTGGCGCTGCCCGAGAACCGTGCGGCCGCGGCGGAACTCGATCGTTTGTCGAAAGAGGCACGGAGGGCCTTGACGCCAGCAGACCGCGACGCATTCCTCGAGCAGTGCCGCGCAATCGCTGCGTCCGTTGTGCCGTCACCCGACCTCGCCCCCGCACTCCGCAAAGCCGCGGTCGAGGCAGGCCTCCCGGGACATCTCCTGGACGATGGGCCCAATTGGGACGCCGCTCAGCGAGCCCTTCTCTCCGTGTGGGCGTCAAAGTACAACGGCAGAGCGTTTGTGTCCTGTTCCAAGGTCGGAGTCGACTTTGACGCAGTAACCATGTCGGTTCTAGTACAAGAAGTGGTCTCGCCCCGGTACGCCTTTGTTCTGCACACGACCAACCCGTTGACGGAGGACAAGGACGAGATTTATGGAGAACTGGTAGCCGGTCTTGGAGAGACGCTTGTCAGCGGTATGTACCCGGGACGGTCGTTGGGTTTCGCTTGTCGCAAGGACCCTACGAAGAACGGACCGGGTGCGCTGTTGCCCGACACATTGCGGATCGAGGGATACCCCTCCAAGTCAGTCGGTCTGTTTTGCGCCGAATCGCTCATTTTTCGGTCGGATTCGAGCGGGGAGGACCTCGAGGGTTACGCCGGAGCCGGGCTGTACGACTCGGTGACGACAGCCGTGCAAAGGGAAGAGACGCTCGACGCGTCCTCGAGTAGACTCATGACGGACGAGGCCTTTCGTCGCGAGACGCTATTGAGCGTGTTGAGGGCGGCGGCGGCCGTCGAGGGGGCCATGGGGAGCCCGCAGGACATCGAAGGGGTGGTGGGAGGGGACGGGTCGGTGACGGTGGTGCAGACGCGGCCGCAGGTGTGAGGGGGAAGGGAGGTAACCAGACACTGGTACACGTCGTTCTGATTGCCCATCCGCCCTCATTTCCCCCCGTCGCGAAGCGTCAGTATCCCCCTCGAGCCAAAATGCACTCGCTCGCATTCCTCACTCCTCATCAACCGAAGTCGACGACGGTCAGCAATTCGGCGCGCAATCGTCTGCGGCAGCAGCAATGGAGCGGGTCGAGAACAGCTCGAAGAAAAGGCCCACTTTGCCATTCCACACACGCCCGTCCCAGCTCATCCCGCCCGCTCAGAAGTTGGCGAACTCCCCATCCGACTCGTAAGCGCGGTCGTCGTCCGACAACCGCAGCCGTGGGTCCCGCGGGTCGATTTGATCGAAATGAGACGCGTCGTCCGGCCGCTTGACGTTCGGGATGTACGGAGCACGAATGCGCTGCGCCTTGAGCGCCGCCCAGTCGAACCCGTCAAACCAAGCGTGACTCTTGATCTCCCCGATGGCCTTGGTAGACATCCCCAACCGCTTGGCGGGGTTGATCGTCATCAATCCGCGGATCAGATCGGCGCACACCGGCGTCACATGCGGGGGGATCTTCAGGTCACACTGCACAATGCGCAAGAACGTGTCGATCTGGTTCTTGGGGTTGTAGAATGGCGTGATGCCCACGACCATTTCGTAGATGAGCACGCCCAACGCCCAAAGGTCCACCGCGCGCGTGTGTCCCGTGTAGTTGATCATCTCCGGGGCCATATAGTCGGGCGTGCCGCACATTGTGTACGTCTTGCCATGCCACAGCTTTTTGGCGAAGCCGAAGTCGGCGACCTTCAGGTACCCAGTCTTGGTCAGGAGGAGGTTCTCCGGCTTGAGGTCGCGGTAGACGATGCTGCGCTCCTTGAAGTGCTCCAGAGCGAGGATGACGCATCCAGCGTAAAAACGCGCGGTGGACTCGGTTAGCGGGTAAGTGAGCGACTGCAAGAAGGAAAACAGCTCTCCGCCCATTACTGTCTCCATCAACATGTAGACGTGCGTCTTGTCGCTCAGCGTGGCGATGAGGTTGACCGCAAAGGGCGTCGTGCACTCCAGCATCACCTCCTTCTCGCGCTCGACGTGCCGAACGAGGCCGACCTTCTTGAGCCGGGCCTTCGACATCGCCTTGAGCGCGAAGAATGAACCGCGGTGGCTGACCAGGTGCACAACGCCAAATGCACCCAGACCGAGCACCTGCAGCTGCGTCAAGTCTTTCAACTTCAACGACCGGAACCCGAACCCCTTGGGAAACATGTACTGCTTGGCATTTAGCTCCATCAGTCGCTTCACGGGCTCCAAGATGTCGGCGACCTTGGCCGCGGGCAGCGACAGCACAGACATGTAGCCGAGGGCCTTCACCGTCGCGGCGCGGGGCGAGTTGTAAAACAGGGCAACTTCGCCAAAGTAGGTGCCTCCGCCGAGCTGACGGATGGCTTTGCCCGTCTCGTCATAGACCTCGACAGCACCGGACTCGACGATGTAGAGCTTGTCGCCGGTCTCGCCGATACGGACGATGGTATCGCCCTCTTCAAAAAGCTCCTGTTCAAGGTTTTGCGCGAGTCTGAGCATCTGGGTGTGGTTCAGCGCACGCAAAACGCTAACGCGGAGCAACGCTTCCATGCGCCACATGAGCCGGATTTCCTCGAGCTTCCCGAGGGTGCGGTCGAAGTCCTCCCGGCGAAGGCAGAGGAGCTTACCCGGGGCGACGGCCTGGACGGACGCGGTGCGGGCGTCGCTGGTGAGCAGTGCAAGCTCGCCGAAGCAAGAACGGTTGAAGACGCGTGCGTATTCGGTTCCATCATCGTCAAAGATGCGCAGCTCGCCGTCCTCGACGACATAGAAGCAGTCTCCCGGGTCGCCCTTGCGGAAGATGATGTCTCCTTTGGCGAAAACGCGTTCCGTCATCAGATCCGCCAAATCCAATAACTGCTGATCACTCAACGTAGCCAGAACCTTAACCTGCCGCAGCGCGTCGAACCGCCAGATGTTGGTCAACGGGCCGAGGAGTCGATCGAAGGTCGTCTTGGTAATCGAGAAGCAGATGACGTAGCCCTCGCAGATGGCGTCGGCAGTGCGGGTGACGCCAAATTCCAGGGCGCGGTCGCCGAAGGACTGGCCAGCCGATATCTTGGAAAGTAGTTTTTTGCCATCCATGATGCGGATGTGGCCCTCAGAGACAAGGTAGAAGCGGTCCCCGACATCGCCCTTGCGGAAGATGACGTCGCCATCCTCGAACTCGACCGGTTCGAGGTTTTCAGCCAGCAAACGGCGTTGCGCCTCCGGCAGAACAGACAGCGCAGGCACGCTTTCCATCAGCGTGAACATTTCGTTGCGGGTGCGCTTGGCGTAGGCCGTTACGATGCCCTTATACACGGCACGCTCCATGACCCAGAGGCGGCAGTCAGTCTTAGCCCGCACCGTGGCGCTGCGGGGACTGGCGTAGAGCACCGAGATTTCGCCGAAGGCGACGCCAGCGCCGATCTCGTGCCGTCTGATGGTTCCGTCACCCTTTCCCGTGCTCTTGGCCTTCGTGCCGTCGGGCCGCGTCTGGTCGGACCCGTCGTCCACAACTTCGACCGTGCAAGTCCCCGACGCGAGGACGTAGAAGCGATCGTCCCCCGTGTCCCCTTGCCGCATCAGCACCGTGCCCGCCCGTGCATCGAGCGGCCACATGCTCGACACAATCGCTACTCTTGCGGGCAGCGACACCATCTTGAACAGCAAATTGTCCCGCACCGCATCCTCAATGAGGAACTCCTGTTCCTTGGTCTTCTTCACGGGCTTGAATTCGACCTCGGATTCCGCCGTGATGATCTCGGCCACGATGGCGACACGCTTTTGGAGCTGCTTGCGCCGCTTGGGTTTCCCATCGGGGCCGAGGACGGTGTCAACGTGTGCCTTCGCCATGCGGTTCTCTACGCTGGCGATGGCCTCCTGCAGCGAGACGCCGGCGGTGATATCGGTGGCGTGGCCCTTGCCGTCGTCCTTGGCGAGGAGGCGATGGTGGAAAGCGTCGCTGGACCCGCGGGACTGGCTGACAGACTGGGCTGCAGAGTCTTGTGAACGCCGAGCGGGGTCAGCTCCGCTTCCGCCGCTGGGGAGGACGCGACCGGCGGAGGGGCCGGAAGACTCGGGGCCGGAGGGGTGGGCGACGGTGGCCGAACCGGCGCTGGCGCCGGCCTGGGGGGGCGGGGTTGGGGTCGGGGGGAGGGTTTTGGGTTCGAGGTGGGGTCCTTGGGTCCAGTCGGGGCGGTGGCGGCGGGGGGCAGGGGGCATGGGAAAACGCAGGGCAGTGCTGGCCAGCGATGAGACAAGGGCGCGGGGCGAGGTCGGATGGGGGTGGGCAGAGGGCAGTGCTGGAGGAGAGCGGCGCTGGCGGGCGGTGGAACAGATCGGCGCGGAGAGGGGCGCGGCAAGGTAGGCCAGCCGGGCAGTCGTCGTTCTCTCGGTCGGACAGGCGAAGATATCGGGAGACGGCGACGCCTTTTCGGATACTGTGCCGGCGCTTCACTTGGCGAGACGGTGCACGAAACTGTCCACCGCGGAGGACAGCGGAAAAGGGCAGGGACGACCAACGCGCGCCCAACAGCGGAACTTCGTCACAGTCACGCAAGCCACAAGTGCAATGCACGCGAATCGCGATGATATCGGATCGCAGATCATTTGGGCGCGGTGCCCCTATCGCGGGAGGGGACAGCGGGGGCACGGGGGAGGCGGCTGGGGGTCAGTCTGGGGGCGGGACAGTCTCGCCTTCCCGTCCACCTTGTCCTTCTTGCTGTTGTCCTTCTTCAAGAAGCGCCGTAGTTTGCCCATTGGCTTCGCGTCTTGGCCCGGCATGGCTTCAGCCGATCACGGGGGCAATTCACGGGGGGAGCGCAGCCGTGTCTGCCCTCTCTCCGTCTCGCACGTCCGCCGTGGGAGGGGATGGGTTCGATAGAGTCGTCCTTGACGGGACGCTCCTTTACTATCGCCGGGTAGAGCGGGGAGGGGCTTCTAGTAAGATTTGGCCTCGGCAAGGTTTGGTGAGGCGCGGTGAGTACGCGGTGAGTACGTCCCGAAACGAACTATGGGGCGTCCCCGGGTCGTCCCGCGCCACCAGCAGCTAGCTGGCGCGGGAGGTGGGTACCCGCAGCTCCTCGAACACCGTCGAGCCCGCTCGGGGCTGCGTCACGGCACACCGCTGGCCGCACCCTCTTCCGCCCCCGTCGAGCCGATTCGAGGCCTCGCGAGAGTGTCGCGCCTTATTCGTCTTAACAGAGCTGCGAGGATGTCCGCCGAGAGAGTCGTCGTCGCACCAACGGCGAGGAAGCGGAAAAGGGCCTGCGGCTGGCGGACGGTCCCTCCGTCGACGGTCGGTGGTGGGAGCGCCGCGCACCACCCGTCCCCCCGACTCCCTCCCCCCATCCAGGGCTCCCTCGCGTCCTCCTCGACCGTCGGCCCCGCAACCATCGACGTCTCGTCCTCTTCCCCCCCCGGCTGGACCCTCCTGTCCCTCGCCCGCCGGTTCCGGTGGAGGGCGGCGTCCCGCGCAGAGGCCCTCGCCGCCGAGGCCCGGCTGCTCGCGTACGCCAACGTTCCCGGGGGCGTCCGGTGCCACGACGTCCCCTGCGGTGGCACCTCCGAGCACTACATGCGGACCCTGTCGTCCAACGATGGAGGGGGACGCGCGCGAGAGGCGCGCGGGGGTGCCGACGCGGACGAGGGGGGGAGCGGGGCCACGCCCGTCGTTCTCCTTCACGGCTACGGCGCCGGCGCGGCCCTCTTCTATCGCAACCTCGCCTCTCTCTCCCTCCGGGGCCCCGTTCACGCCGCCGACTGGCTCGGCGCGGGCCTCTCCGGCCGGCCCGCGTGGAGGACCCGGTGGCGCGGGTGGGCCGACCCATCGGTCGACCCCCGGGGGGACGGGGACGCCCCCTCTCGCGGGGAGGCGGAGGCCTTCTTCCTCGACGCCCTCGGTGCTTGGCAAGAGGAGATGACGAGGAGGGATCCGAGGATGGAACGGGTGGTGCTCGTCGGGCACTCGCTGGGCGCGTATCTTTCCACTCTTTACGCGCTGCGGCACCCGGAACGGGTCAAAAAGCGAGCACCGGTCGGCGCGGGCGGGCAGGTCGCGCCGGTCGCTTCGCCGCGCGAGCGTTTCCACCGTCTCCCGTCGCCCGTCGACTGTCGGCGACTGTACCCCCCCGCACCGCCCACCGCAGGCTCGTCCTTGTCGGCCCTGCCGGAGTCCCGACAGCCACGGCCGCCGAGATGCACCCAGACTACGTCAAACGCCGCCTGAACGCCGCCCCTTGGTCCCTCCGCTCCGCCTTGATCAATGCATCTCGGACGTTGGTGGAAGCCGGAGCAACACCCGGCGGGATCTTGCGTTTTTTGGGGCCTTTGGGCCGGAAATTGACCTTAGGATATGGGACAAGGAGGGTCGGGGCGGCTCTGCCTCGGGACGAGGCGGAGGCGGTGGGAGAATATCTTTGGCAGATCACGGCGCTGCGGGGCAGCGGAGAGCATGCCCTCAGGTGAGAAAGAAGGTCAGGGAGGGTCGGTCCCGGCCTCTCGCCCGCGCCCACGGTCCGAGGTGACCACGTCCGCGCGGACCGCGTCCGCTGCACCGCGTCTGCGCCCGCGCTTGCGCTCACCCGCCGTCTGCAACCAATCGACAGCGGCCGACTCGTTTTTCTCCGCGCCCGATCGTCGGCCGCCGACCGGACGGTTCTTTGCGCCCGACCTACGGTCTCAACCTCTCCCCACCCTTCCCCAGGCACCTGCTGCACCCATTTGCTTTCGCGAGAGCGCCCATCGGGCGAAGACTGGCAGAACTCGCGGTGCCGGTGTCCTTCATCTACGGAGAGCAAGATTGGATGTCACCCGACCACGGTGTCGCGGCGTGCGCTTCGGCGCGCAACGCGCGACAGAGCGTGACATCCCCGAACCCTAAATGGGACGCCGACGGGCGCCTGTCAAAGTCTGACCTCACCGTGACTGTCGTTCCGGCCGAGCCTGCGACCAAGGGGTCTGGAGAGGGTGGACGGGGGGCGGTGTCTGGCCACTTTGTCTTTTTGGACCAGGCAGCAGCATTCGACCGGGCGTTGGACGAGGAGCATGCCGGGCCGTACGTGTCGGGGGTGAAGGGGAGACGAAGGCCGAGTTCGCCGGTTTGAATCCTGCTCTTTTTCCCTCCGTCGTTCGCCTGCATCAGCCGCCACCCGCGAGGAACGTGACGAGCACGGAAAGAGGGATAAAAATGGCGGCAGCGACGGCCACCCGGGGCAGGGAACACCACATTCGACCCTCGACGACGATGGTTTCGTCGACGTTGACGGGGGGGGGCGTGGCCGATGCTGCCGTGAGGCTGCGGCGAGGCCGGGAGGCTCGGCGCGACGTCAAGGCGAGGGAAGAGCCGGTGAGATATACCGCGGAGAAAGCCGCGACGAGACCATCGGAGACGCGAGTTTTGAGGAGTTGACACCCGAGAGGGCCCGCCGATACACAGCGGCCTGTGTCGGCCGGCCAGCCTCCCCGGGGAGGGTTCGACGAGAGTCGAGCGGACCGACCGCACCTCGGAACTGCGGATGTGGCGCAGCATCCACTCGTTGACGCCGCCGCCATGGCTCGAACAGATGAGGAATTGGAGCTCCGGGGGCGTCCAAAGGCTGACGAGGACGGCCTCGCGCGGCGGCGCCGCACGGCCGCCGGTGCTCGCGCCGTTCGACCGGCGACGGCGAGCGACGACCGCGGAGAGACGTTCGCCCCCCCCACCCGACCCCCCGCCTCCCTCACAAGACATGCGCCGGCGGGATCTGCAGCTGGTCGTTGACGCTGCTCGACAGATACTGCCCCAGGAGCTCCCGCAGCTCGCCGTTCTGCCGTCCCAGGTCGTCAACCTCGGCGAGGTCGGCCGCCCGCTTCCGGAGGATCTCGTGGTAGCTCTTGAGCCCCCGTTCGAGCGCCAACCAAGCGCGCCGTCCGCGGTCGCTCACGACCTCCGACAGGTTCTTCCAGTACTCGCGTTCCCGCTCGGCCTGGCGCTTGGTGAGGACAGCGACGCGGCCCGCGGCACCGGCGGGGCCACCGCGGCGGGCAGCGCCGGACGCGGCACGGGCGTCGTTGCCGTGGAGTTCGACGAATCGCTTGAGGGCGGCGGGGGCGTCAGCGGGGGAGACGAGCTCGAGGTGGAGTTCGGGTTCGTCTGGTTCCGAGTGGCCACTCGAGGACGCGTCGGACCCGCCATCGTCGGACCCACCGTGGCCGCCGTGGTGCAGCGCCGACCGACCGCCCTGCGTCGCGCCAGAGTCGACGCGGCTGACGGCCCGGACGGACGCTCCTGCGCCGTAGGGACCCATCCCGCCGAATCCCCCGTAGACGGACTCGGCGGTGCTCGCCACGCCGCGCCCCCCTCCGCCCCCCGGGTCCCGCTCCCGCATGCTCTGCTGCCGCAGCGACTGCCGCATCGTCATCCCCCCCGCGCCGGCGCCCATCGCCCCCCGTGCGGCCGGGCGTGCGGACAGCTGAGCCGCCAACCGGTCGAAGAGCTCTCCGTTGGTCACCCCCAGCGCTTCTAGCGTCGCGCACTGCAGAGCTCGCTGGCCCTCGAGCGACAGAAGACCGCCGGGACCGCCCGCGAGCACCGCCTCGGCCCGCGCCGCGGGCGACACCAGGAACGACCCTTCTGCCGCCACCAGAACCAGCATTTCACTGTACAGCGGATCATCCAGCCGCTCGTTGAGCTCGGCTCGCGCCTTGGCGTCGATGGCGCTCGAGAACCCGCCGCCACCGCCCATGCCTCCAGCTCCTGACGTGGACGGCTCGCCGTCGACGCCCTCGCCGTGGGCGGGCGCCCCCCCCGCCGCCTCGCGCTCGGCCGCCTCGGCCGCCCGCTCGGCCGCCTCCCTCTCGGCTTTCAGCGCTGCTTCCCTCGTTTCCTCGGCCACCATCTCCCAAGGCGACTTGAAGGTCGCGTCGGCGGGCGGGCGCCACTCGTACCCTGGGACGGGTTGGTGAAAGAGAGGGGTGGGTAAGGGGAGAGAGATGGATGGAAGACAGGGACTGAGCGAGGAGCGAGGGGGGACCCCACCGACAGCCGCGAGCGAGGAGGGGCGGAGGGAGGAAGGAGACAGGAAGAGGGAACAGACTCGCCCAACAGCTGCTCGTGAATGACCTTGTCAGCCTCCAGCACCCGTCTGACGTGGCCCGCGATCAACTGGTCGTTGTGCGCCCAGACTTCTTGGTAAGCCCGCCAATCGGCATCCTCAAAGTGCCGGAACTTGTGCTGAAGGTCCTTGAACAGCTCGGTGATGCGTCGATATTCGTCGGTCAATCGTGCGTTCTCCTCCTGGGCTCGGCCGTCGAGGTCACGGTGGCGTTCCTTGAGGGTGGCGAGGGTGTCCCGCTGGCGCTGCCGGCGACGCTTCTGGGCGTCACGCGTGCGGGCGTTTTCGGCGCTGCGTTCGACGAGGACCTTGTGGTTGTACTCGAGTTTGTCTTGGTTGAGTTGGAAGGTGGATGCCTGGGGAGAAGTGGACGGATGAGACAGATGGTACGGTCGGTGTGGATGGGATGGATGGTACGGATGGGTTGGATGGGGTGGACGGACAGCCTGACGGATCAACCGAGGCGTGCTCACTCGCCATGGCCTGCATGTGCCTCTCCAAGTGCAACACGTCCCGGCTCAGCCGAGCCTTCATCGCGTTAAACTCCTCAGCTTGATCCACCCGCAGCTGGTCGAGCGCGTCAGCCCGCGCATCGGCCGTCGCAAGCGCCTCGCGCTGGAAATCCGCTTCGGCCGCCCTCCGGGCGTCGAGCGCGGCGTGCACCTCAGCGTCGTGCCGCTCCATCATCTCGGCCTGCTCCTCCTCATGGGCCTTGAGAACGTCCCGGGCCTCTTTGGTCGCCGTTCTCTCCAAAACGTCGAGCTGACGCGCCATCGCGTCGAGCTGCTCGTCGACCTCGGCCGCGTGCAAGCGCAGCGCGGCGAGGTACGCGTCGTCCTTGCTGCGGTGCTCCTTGGCCAACTCCGCCGCCAACGCGTCCTTGGCGGCGACGATGGCGTCGCAGGCGGCCGTCTGCTCCTGCAAGGCGCGAGCGAGATCCTGCGGACTCTCCAGCTCGAACAGAGCGGCCCACTTGGAGTCGACCGCCTCGTTCTGCGCCCGCGCCTGGGCGGCGCCGCGGGACAGCAGATCCAGCAGCTCGGCTCGGCGGGTCTCCTCTGCGGCTCTTCTCGAGCGCTCGCGGTCCATCGCGCGATCGCGCGGCTCGTCGACCTCGCGGTCGGTCTCGGCCTTCTTGGCCGCCATCGTCTTGAGCGCCTCGGCCAGCCGGGCGGCGCCAAGGCCGGGCTCCTCCTCGGGCTCCCCACGGTTGTCCGTCTCACCGCGGGCCGCTGCGCGGGCGGCGGCGAGGCGCTCCTCGATGCGCTTCTTGCGCTCTTGGATGCGGTTGGCCCTGCGGGAGGGTGTCGTAGGGGAGGGGGGGGGGGGGGGGGGGGGGGGTTGACGGGGGGGGGGGGG
>Ga0181576_10002042_pt1 | contig 15287 bp, 8 predicted proteins | sample 101ome_22_FD_132464 | JGI IMG/M metagenome (GOLD analysis project Ga0181576, IMG submission 132464) | Coastal salt marsh microbial communities from the Groves Creek Marsh, Skidaway Island, Georgia - 101412BT metaG (megahit assembly) | ecosystem: Environmental > Aquatic > Marine > Intertidal zone... | reverse complement strand
GAGTTTTGTGCCCTTCCGAGTGAAGGAAGGGGAGGAGGCCAGTTGTTTGAACCTCAATCGTGCTCAGCGACCACGTATCATGGGTGTGGATCCCGTTGATCTGATCGATCGCCAGGCTTTTTCACCTGCGACTACTTGGCGGCAACTAGCCGAGGGAGAGTCGGTGTGGCATTTGCTGAGCCAAACCTTGGAGGATGGCGCTATCCCGGGTTTGGCTGACAACAATTCCATCTTGTGGGCTATGGGCAAGCAAGTGGGGGATGTGATCGAGATGACCGACGCTTCTGGCCGAGAGCTGAGGATTCGGCTGGTGGCAGGATTGGCCAATTCCATCCTCCAGGGAAGTGTCATCATTGCCGAGGAACAATTTGTGAATCATTTCAAGGGTGAATCGGGATACCGAGCTTTCCTGATAGATGCTCCGGTTGAAGGAAGGAAAGCGCTCGGTCAGCAACTCTCACGAGCCACCGAAGATGTGGGCCTGACTCTTTTTGATACCGTCGCCAGGATGGAGGCCTTCAATGCTGTTCAGAACACTTATCTGTCGACCTTCCAGATGCTCGGTGGCCTTGGTCTGGTGTTGGGCAGCTTCGGTCTGGGTGCCGTCGTGCTGCGTAATCTCCAGGATCGTCAAAAGGAATGGGCGATTCTGGCTGCCATTGGATTCTCTTCCAAGCGACTGCGATGGCTGGTCTGCCTGGAGCACGTCGCGCTATTGATGCTAGGGTTGATGCTAGGATGCGGCAGCGCGCTTTTCGCTTGTTGGCCAAGCCTTGGAGTCGCTGATGGAAGCATTCCCTGGTTTTCCCTGAGCCTTATCTTAATGGGCATGATCCTTACAGGTCTGTTCTGGACATGGGCTGCTGCCAGGCAATTGATGGTCAAACAACTCGTGGATGCTTTGCACGGTAGCTGAATCAATCCTTTCCAAACCTTACCCGACAAAAGGCTTTTCTAGGGGACAAGCAATCTTCAATATATCTCCATGTTCCCAAAATGCTTTGCTCCCAGGGTGAAAGCCTCATGTCGGGTCCTGTCTGCTTGGACGGTCTTGAATGTGGCTACGCTGATGACCTTCATGGTTTCTGTCGGACTGGTTCGTGCTCAGGCACTGGTTTACACGCAGAATTTTGATCAGACAGCTTCGGGGCAAACCCCCGACGATTTCCTGGTTTTGGGGGGGCGATTTGCTGTGGAGGATCAGACACTTGTCTTACCAGGTGCTCCGCTGGACAACCACGGAGCGGTGTTTGGACCGGATAATCAGGGCGATTTGGAAATCCGGGCCCGAATTCGATCTGAAAAAAAAGGCCGACTCTATCCATCTTTTGGGGTGGGGCTTTACGGTTTAGGGGGCTACTCCCTGAAGGTTTCTCCGGCCAAGAAGGCGCTGGAACTCTACCGGGGTCGATCCATCCTAACTGAAGTCCCCTTTGACTGGCGTTCTGCAGGTTGGGTGAACCTCCGTCTTGCAGTGACTCAAGACGCTCCCTCGGCATGGATGATTGTGGGTAAGGCATGGATGGAAGGCAGCGATGAGCCACTAGACTGGCAAATTCGGCAAGCCTCGAGCCAGGCGCCGACCCAAGGTAAGGCCAGTTTGTGGGGTCAGCCATTTTCGGGGCGCCCCATTGAATATGACGATCTGGCCTTGTTGAGACCCGTGGGAGCTGAGGCTGCAGAAGCCACTAGTTTCTCTTTGGGTCTTCAGACCTGGACCCTGCGAAACATGGATTTTGACCAGATGGTCTCCTTCGCCAAAGAGCATGGGATCCGCAAAATCCAGACTACGGACAAGCACATCAACCCTCGAGATGACTGGGATGAAATCAAGCGCAAGCAGGAGATCCTCAAGGCCAATGGGCTAGAGGTCTACACCTTCGGCGTGGCGGGGACCTCGACCGACCATGCCTTCAACCGTCGACTCTTTGAGTTCGCGCGATTCATGGATATCAAACTGATTATTGTGGAGCCTCGTGATTTTTCCATTTTTGACTCCCTCGAACAATTGGTCAAAGAATTCGATATCAAGATTGCCATACACAATCACGGTTTGAGATCACTTTATGGCAATCCATTGGTGGTGCAAAACGTGATCAAACATCGCGATCCTCGTATTGGCGTTTGTTTGGATGTGGGTTGGATCACCGCCGCAGGCTTTGATGCCGCCAAGGTCTACCGTGACTACCAAGGGCGTGTGTTCGACATGCACCTCAAAGACAAGAAGGTTGAGTTCTCGGAGCGACAGCTGGTTGGCATCAGCGCACACATCGGTGAAGGAGACGCTAACCTTGAGGGCTTATTTGAAGCGCTCAGGGAAACCGGTTATCATGGCGTCCTGGCGCTGGAAACCGATAGCCCCATCTTTGCTCGCCAGCCCGCAGAATTTGTCAGGCGCGCCAAGGCAACTTTTCAAAAGTTGACCCAACCCTAATGAGAGAGGGGAGTCGCAGCATCCGTCGGATTCTCTTTGTCTGCATGGGGAATATTTGTCGAAGCCCCGCTGCTGAGGGAGTTTTTCAATCCATGATTGCTGATGCAGGGATGGAAGGGGAGCTCACCTGCGATTCTGCTGGAACCATTGATTACCACCGCGGGCAGCCTGCTGATGCTAGGATGCGATCGGCTGCCTTGAAGCGGGGATACGAGTTACAAAGCAAAGCTCGCCAGGTGACCCCAGAGGATTTGGAGACCTTCGATCTCGTCCTCACGATGGATGAAGACAATCGCCGCGATGTCCTGACTCTCGATCCGGAGGGTAAGTGGTCTGAGAAAATTAGATCATTCTGTGATTTTGTCCCCTCCGCTGAAAGCCATGAAGTCCCCGACCCCTACTATGGAGGCAACGATGGTTTTGATCGTGTTCTTGACTTGCTTGAGCAAGGGTGTCGTCAACTCCTGGTCCATTGTCGATCCATCACTTAAAGGGTATCCTGCTTAAGCGACGCCACAAGGCTTTATCACTTGCCCGCTCTCCGATATGAGTGCTAGGTTTTCGCCAAGTCCCCAACATCGACTGGTATGAAATATTCGATCCCACTTCTGGTTTGCTTCCTTTTAATGGCGACACATATGAGCGATATGCATTTGGGCCAGGCTGCCCAGAAACAATTAGAGCGAGGACATCTTGTTCACATGGTTTCTTTCAAGTTTAAGGACTCGGCGACTGCACAGGATATCACCGCTATTGAGGAGGCTTTCGCAGGTCTCAAATCTAAAATCCCTCAGATTCTCAGTTTCGAGTGGGGTATGAATAATAGTCCAGAGGGCCTGAACAAGGGATTCACGCACGGGTTTGTCCTCACCTTTCATTCAGCTCAGGATCGAGACGATTATTTAATCCATCCGCACCACAAGACCTTTGGATCTCAGGTGGGCCCCTTGCTAGAGGACGTTTTTGTTGTGGATTTTTGGAATAAAACCCCTTGATGGGATTTCCCGGTAACGTTTTTTTTCCTTCCTAAAGCTCATGGCTTCCCCAGGGTATCTTACCGCACCGAGGGCCACGCGGTCCTTGCCTCGAGGCATTCCCTACATCATTGGGAACGAAGCGGCTGAGCGTTTCAGTTTCTATGGCATGAAGGGTATCCTCACCATCTTCATGACCAAGTACCTCTTTCTGCTCGATACTTCGCCTGGTGAGCCAATGAACCGTGCCGAAGCGGTGGCGCGCTACCACGATTTCAATGCCTGGGTCTATCTGACTCCGATCTTAGGAGCTTTTCTGGCTGATGCATGGCTGGGCAAATACCGCACGATTCTTAGTCTTTCAGTGGTCTACTGCCTGGGTCATTTCGCGCTCGCCTTGATGGGCTCGGCTGGGATGAGTGCTGAAAGCTGGATGATGTCGGGCCTTTATCTGATTGCCTTGGGATCGGGTGGGATCAAACCTTGTGTTTCAGCCCATGTAGGTGATCAGTTTGGTCAATCCAACAGCCACTGGCTTACCAAGGTGTTCGGGTGGTTCTATATCTCCATTAATGTGGGGGCAGCTCTCTCCACCCTTGCGACACCACTTTTGTTGGAACACTACGGACCGCACTGGGCCTTTGGCGTCCCAGGGGTTCTGATGGCGATTGCCACCGTGTTGTTCTGGATGGGTAGGAAAGTTTTTGTCCACATCCCTGCCCGAGGTATGTCTTTTGTTAAAGAAGTCTTCTCCCTGCAGGGGCTTTTCATCCTGTTCAAGCTGCTGATTATTTTTTCCTTTGTAGCCGTTTTCTGGGCCTTGTTTGATCAGACTGGCTCTTCTTGGGTGCTGCAGGCTGAGGATTTGAATCGCAACTGGCTGGGCGTGGAGTGGCTGCCATCTCAGATTCAGGCGATCAACCCCATCATGATCGTCACCTTGGTGCCCGTTTTTAGTTACTTGCTTTACCCATTTTTGGATCGGTTTTTTCCCATGACAGCGCTTCGCAAGATATCCATAGGCCTGTTTGTCATGGTTCCTGGATTTGCGGTTGTGTCCTTCCTGCAGTCCTGGATTGATGCAGGCCAAACCCCTTCCATCTCGTGGCAGTTACTTGCCTATGTGCTTTTAACTGCCTCGGAGGTCATGGTCTCTATCACTTGCCTTGAATTTGCTTACACCCAGGCGCCGACGAGCATGAAATCGGTGGTGATGGCCATGTTCCTGGCATCGGTTTCCTTAGGTAATTATTTCACGGCTGCAGTCAATAAATTCATTCTGATCGAACAAGGAAACCCTGCCTTGATGACCGAAACGATCCGGAAACAACTTTCTGATGCCCAATTATCCATCCAAAATTATTTTGAGGCTAACCAGGAGCAGTTGCCCCGCACCGAACAGGGCCAAGCTTTGGTGGGAGAGAGCCTCGACCCATGGGGGAATCCCTTGGAATATCGTATGATCAACCGCAATAGCTTCCGAATCGTGAGTCTGGGAGAGGATCAGCAGCGGTTGAGTTCTGATGACCTGATAGTTGAAGTCGCTGTTTCTCGACCCTCCGGATCGCAAGCTGAGGAAAAACCACTGAATTGGAGGGAGAGGCGGATGGTAGCGCTTATGGGAGATCAGGGAATGACTCAGGTTCAAAGAGAGCGCGGAGTAGGGCCTTCCATTGAATTTACCGCCCAGGAGAGCGTGGGAGGCGCCGTGAAGTTCGAGGGAGCGGCTTATTTCTGGTTTTGGACTTGGACTATGCTGATCACGGCCATCCTCTTTGTTTTTGTGGCGTATTTTTATGTTCCGAGGACCTACATGCAGGAGGAATCAGCTCAAACTGCAGTGGAGCATGTCTGACACTGAAATAAAATCATTTGCAATTTGTTCAAATGAGGAAACCTTATCGACGCAATCAATTCATATCATGAAAATAACCAAAATTCACACCTCCGTTTTCTCAGCATTCGCCATATTGATGAGTCTATTGAGTTCAACCCCCATGCAAGCTGATCATCATAACGAGCCCAATGCCTTGAGTTTCAAGATGCAGTCCATCGAAGACAAGGAAGTCAACTTGCAGGACTGGAAAGGCAAGGTCCTACTCATGGTCAATGTGGCCAGTAAGTGTGGCTACACCCCTCAGTATGAGGGTTTGCAAAAATTACACAATGAACTCAAGGATCAAGGTTTCTCAGTCGTGGGGTTTCCTTGCAACAACTTCGGCGGCCAGGAGCCTGGTTCCCACTCGCAGATTTTGAGCTTCTGCAAAGATAATTATGGGGTGAGCTTTCCCATGATGGGCAAAGTTGACGTGAAAGGCGATCAACAGGCACCCCTCTACAAGTATCTCACCTCCCATCCCGAACATGGTGGAGATGTGCGATGGAATTTTGAAAAATTCCTGGTGGACAAAACGGGTAAGGTGATTGGTCACTACCGTTCGGGAACCCGTCCGGATGATACCAAGCTAAGAGCTGCTATTGATCAGGCACTCAAGGCGCAGTGATGGTAGGCTCATGAGGCAGCGTCGTCTGGGTAGAAGCGGTTTGGTGGTCTCCGAGATCTGTCTCGGGACCATGACCTTTGGCGATCAGGCTGACGAGTCCATGTCCTTCCGGATTATGGACGAAGCTTACGATAAGGGCGTCAATTTCTTTGACGCTGCCGAAATGTATCCGGTGCCGCCACGGGCTGAAACCGTTGGTCTCACTGAAACCATCGTGGGGAGATGGTTGAAAGACAAACCCAGAGAGTCTCTCATCCTTGCAACCAAAATCACGGGTGCCGGACACGGGTGGTTTGTGCCACCTGTCCGGCATGGAATGACTTCCCTAGATCGCCACCAGATAGTGCGTCAAGTCGAGGCCAGTCTGAGGCGTCTTCAAACCGATTACATCGATCTTTACCAAACCCATTGGCCCGATCATGGCATGCGCCATGAGGAAACTCTCTCGGCCCTTTCGGACCTCAAGCGGGATGGCAAGATACGAGTTTTTGGTACCAGCAACGACACATGCTGGGGAGTCATGAAGGGATTGTGGGCTTCGGAGCGCCACCAGCTGGATCGTATGGAAACGGTCCAAAACAACTTCAGCCTGATTAACCGCCGGTGCGAAAGTGAGCTTGCCCAGGTTTGTCGCCAGGAGCAGGTTAGTTTGCTGCCTTACTCACCCCTCGGGGGTGGTGTGCTCACAGGCAAATACCAAGATGGTCAATTCCCTGAGGGTGCGCGCTTTGCCATTTATCTCTCGTTAGGTCGCGAGCGGCAGAAAAAAATGGTCCAGCGCTTTATCAATGATCGGACCTTGGCAGTGGTGGCCCGGGTTAAGGACGTGGCTGATTCTATCGGTTTGAATCTGGTCACTCTGGCGACCGCATGGAGTAAACAACATGAATTTGTTGCCTCGACTATCATCGGGGCTTCTCATGTAGATCAGCTCGATCAAAGCCTGGCGGCTGCCGATTTAGATTTGGATGCTGAAACAATGGATCGACTAGGTTCCATCGAAGATGAAATCCCCAATGCCATGCCCGAGGATGGCCTTCGTCGACTCTAGCCAGCTAGAGCCTCCTCTTTTCAGGTGGTAGGACTAGCTTTTTGAACCGTAGATTTCGTCTGGCGATTTGAGCATTGGCTCAGTGATTTCCAGTTTTTTTCCCTGATCTTTGATGGAGGTAAAAAAACAGGATCGGTATCCCTCGTGACACGCCGCCCCCTTTTGCTCAACTTGAATCAACAGGGTATCCCCGTCGCAATCATAGGCACAATCGACTACCTGCTGAGTGTGTCCGCTTGATTCGCCCTTCATCCAGTACTTTTGCCTAGAACGACTCCAGAAATGGGTCTTGCCAGTTTCAATCGTCTTTTCCAATGCCGTGGCGTTCATCCAAGCCATCATTAGAACTCGGCCATTTTCTGCATCTTGAATGATTGCAGGGATGAGGCCATCGCCGTTGAACTTGAGTTTTTCGAGGTAATCCATGGTATGAAGCAGAAAGCAAAACTGAAGGTCGTTTCCCTTCTACGCAGAGAGTCAATCGGCATGCAGACCCAGTCGTCAAGCAGCAAAGCCCTGATGTCTGGTTTGCTTTCAATGCTTCATGCTCTTCGGCGGCGAGTTCATGTTGGCAGGCCATGGCCTCACTGATAACCTGAAAACAATCAGGAATTGGCGATACCCTGTATGAGCAAGCAGCTAAGTTTCCAGACCAGAATGCCCCGCCTGCATGGTTGTAGGCAAAAGCCGCATGCGCTTTTCCCAGAGCCTTCTCAGGGCTTGGGAAGCGGTGGGTTTGGATTGCTTGGATTCTGGTGGGTAGGTATTTTGGTTTTTTTGACTTTGGGCTGGTCCATGCGGGGTGCAGCCACTGAGTCTTCCAGGGATTCCGTTTTAGAGGGGTTTGAGCCGGGATCCTATCTGATCAAGATCGATCGAGATTTGCCGTCGTGGTTGCGTCAATTCAGAGCGGACCACCCGGACATCAGTTGTGAGCCTTTGATCCAGTCCCATGCAAGTTTGCGGCGACCCCTCCATGCCGTCGGGAAGCGTCCTCTTGATGCATGGGTTCTTGTGCAGCTTCCCGACCATGGGTCTGGCTGGTCAACTGCACGAGCCATGCAGGAGCTGCTCAGCCTCGAGCACGTCAGTCACGTGGAGCCCAATTACCTGCTCCAGCTCGACCAAGTGCGACTTCCCGATGATTTTTATTTCGAGCGATCTTGGGGCCTGAACAATATGGGGCAATTTGAGGGCAAGGCCGATGCAGACATTGACTTGCCTGAGGCATGGATGGTGGGCCAAGGAGATCGAAGGGTGACTGTGGCTGTGGTTGACACGGGCATTGATTTTTTTCATCCAGATCTTCAGGGCAATCTATGGACCAATGTGGGTGAAATTCCTGCCAATGGCCTGGATGACGATGGCAATGGCTTGATTGATGATTGGCACGGTTATGATTTTGTTTCCGATGATGGGGACCCATTCGATGATCAGGGTCACGGAACGCATGTAGCAGGCATTATTGGTGCGGTGGCTGACAATCGTCGGGGATCGGCCGGTGTCAGTCCGGAGGTGAGTTTGATGGCCATCAAGACTTTTGGTACTTCCGGGAAGGCCGATGTGGCAACGGTGATGCGCGGGGTCCGCTATGCGATTGATCAGGGAGCGCGCATCCTTAACGCGAGTTGGGGTGTGGATGTGAGGAGTGAAGTCATGAGGCTTGCCGTGGAAGAGGTGCATGCTGCAGGTCTCTTGTTTGTCGCGGCTGGTGGTAATCGCAAGAGTGATCAGCTTTTCTATCCTGCAGCCTTTGATCACACCATTGCTGTCGGAGCAACCAACCAGCAAGATCAGCGTACGCGTTTCTCCAATTATGGTGACTTCATTGACCTGGCTGCTCCGGGAGAATCGATTTTTTCAACTTTTCCTGACAACCGATTTGGATTCCTGAGCGGTACTTCCATGGCTGCTCCCCACGTGAGTGGCGCCGCAGTGCTGATGCTTGCTAGGCATCCTGAATGGTCGGCTGAGGAGCTTCAGCGGGCCTTAATCAACTCAGTGGATCCCATTGAGCCAGATAAGCCGCTAGGATTGGGGCGCCTCAATGCCCACAAGGCGCAATTGATAGATCATCCGCTACCGATGGCTGATTTCTCCCTCCCTGATAGACTGGGAGGATCGATTGGGATTCGAGGATCAGCATACGGTGAGCACTTCAGGCAATACCGCATACTGCTTGGATACGGGCAGTCGCCCCTTGAGTGGTCAATACTGTATCAATCCGACGAGCCGGCCCGCGACCAATGGTTGATGCAGGACTGGAATACCGCAGACATCGAGGATGGTATCTACACCATCTCTTTGGAAGTAGAAGATCAGTTTGATCAAATAAGTGCCAATCGCCAAGGCATCGAAATCGCCAACGTTCACCTGATGCATCCTCAGAATAATGATGTCATCCGTGCTGGAGATTGGGTGGATATCATTGGGAGTGTTTATGGCAAGTCTCGAACCTACACCCTTGAATATGGACTTGGGATTCAGCCCAGTCAGTGGATCTCAGCAGGCATCCACCAATCAGTCATGACCGCAGGCTCTGCTCACAAGACCATCCTTGCTCGCTGGGATACTTCCCTGATGGAAGCCAATCAGATCTATTCATTGAGACTGAGGGCGACCGATGGTAGCGGTGAGTTTAAGGAGGATTTTGTTCAAGGCATTCTGCTTGATGGTAGCTTGCGAGAGGGTTTTCCAATCTTGCAGGAAGTCGGTCGTGAAATGCCTGCCCAGGACTGGCGAAATCCAGTGGTGGCGGATCTAGATCAAGATGGTTTTGAGGAAATTGTGACAGTCGACGCGGGTGATTTATTTGGTAGAGAGAGCTATCTCAATGTCTTTCGGCACGATGGTAGCTTGCTTTGGCAACGCGAGCTAGGATCGGCTGTGCCATTCGATGATCTGCCCCTGGTAGGCGATTTGAATGGGGATGGCAAGATGGAGATCTTTACCGAGGGGGGAAGCGGTGGAGCACTCAGAGTTTTTTCCCATGATGGGCAGCCATGGGGCGCTCCCTGGCCGCTGCACCTGAATGCTAAATCCCTTGGTAAGGTGATGGCTGATCTTGATTTGGATGGTCAACCCGAACTGATCCTTCTCTCACATCAAAGTCCCGATGGAGGTTTTCAGGCCACCCAGAGGCTTTGGTTGCTTCGTGCCGATGGGAGTATATGGATGAGCTGGAGTCTGGGTTCCTGTGAGTATGAAGCAGATGCGATGGAACTGTTGCCGGTAGTCGCCAACATGGATGAGGATCCCCAGTTGGAAATCATCGTACGCGGTGGCTGCCAAAACCTCCTGCTATTTGACCTGGATACCCCGGGCAGGCCCCTTCGTTCGGGAAGGATCTGGGAAGGGAAAGTGATTGCCTCACCCGTTGTCGGTGATCTCGATCAAGATGGTTGGAATGAGGTGATCCTCTTGAGCACAGGTAAAGAAACCGAAAGTAGGGGAGGGATATGGGTGTTGGATCATAACCTCGAGCTCCTACCAGGATTTCCGGTGTTGCAGGATGAGCATTTCCAAGCCTCACCGGCCTTGGCCGATATGGACGGTGATGGGGATCTTGAGATTGTGGCTGCCAGCGTTCACTCAAGATCTTTGCACCTTATCCACCACCATGGTTTTGAAGCCGTCGGCTGGCCTGTGGGGCCCGTGCAGGATGGGCATCTCAATTCATCCCCTGTGGTAGCCGATATGGATGGTGACAGCCATCCGGACATCGTGATGGCTGTGCCTGGATTTTCCCTCATCACCCTTATCACCGGGAGTTCAGATCATACACCTGGTATTCGAGCTTGGAATGCCCTTGGTCAGCCCCTATCCATGCCTGGTTCACCCTCTGGGGAGCGCTTGTGGATGGAATCTGCCGGGGGCGGCCTGCTCAAGTCAGCGCCACCGGTGCTCACGGATTTGGACCACGATGGGTTGCTTGATGTGGTGGCAACCTCGATTCTGGATCTGCGCTTTGCCTACGAAAACCCAAGAACCAGTCTCAAGCACCGCAATTCGATTTATGCCTGGTCTCTGCCTGTTCCTTTTGATGTGGATGCTGCTCCCTGGCCTCGCTACCAGAAGGACTTGGGAAGAAGTGGCCGCTATGCTGCGGTGGATCGGTTGAATCAGCCTCCGATCATCCACCGAATTCTGAGTCAGACAATCCCAACGGGAGAAACTTTTTTTCCGGTGAACCTCCGACCTTATGCCAGCGATCCCGATCACGAGCGTCATACCCTTGTGTGGCAAGTCACCGGAGAGGGCGGCCTCATCCTTGAGCTGAGTGATGAGGATATCCTCCGAGTCAGTCCTCCTGATCCCACATGGTCTGGGAGTGAATGGCTTCATTTTTTAGTGACCGATCCAGGAGGTGAGCAGGCTCGGCTCACTGCCCGATTCAGTGTCTTGGAAGGCTATCAACCCCCCGAGGCACAAACAGACAAGGCCATCACTCTGGAAGACACACCTCACAAGTTGGATTTGCTAGCCAATGACCGGCATCCGGCGGGTCTGCCTCTCACGATAATGGAAGTGCTGCCACCTCTGCACGGGCGCTCGGTGATGCTGGAGGATGGGGGTGTGACCTACCTGCCCGATGAACATTTTCATGGTGCCGATTCCTTTGATTATGTCATCACCGATGATCAGGGAGGTATGGCGATGGGAAGGGTCCTGATGGAAGTCGTACCCGTCGAGGATGAACCAGAGGCCCAAGAGGATCGAATCATTGTGATCGAAGATGAGTTGATCGCCTTTGACCCAATGATCAATGATGTGGATCCAGATAATGAACCGATAAAATTGGTGGAGTGGTCTTTACCTGAGCATGGAGAGTTAGTGCCAATTGAGGCTGGTGGTTTCGAGTATCAACCCGCTCCGGATTATTTTGGCACAGATGCCTTTTCCTATGTGATTGAGGATTCGAGTGGGCTGCAGGCCACGGGCCATGTTCAGTTGCTTGTCAAGGGCATCAACGATCCTCCTGAAGCGAGAAAACAGCAGCTGAGTATGTCCAGGAACAGAGAGTTGAATATCACCTTTTCAGCCGTCGACCCTGATCGTGATCCGCTGACTTACGAGATAGTCGAGGGTCCGGAACATGGAACCCTGATGGCGTTTCCACAAGTGGCTACTTATCGTCCCGAGTTTGGGTTTTCTGGAACCGATGCTTTTTCTTATCGTGCCAATGATGGTCGGGTCGATGGCCCGATTGGCTGGGTGAATATTGTGGTAAGTGATGTGAACAATCCTCCCGACATGCGAGAAGTCAATCTTGTGACGGCATTGGATCAGAAAGTAATCATTCCTCTGCAGGCAGAGGATGTGGATGAAGATCCTGTCAGTTATGAGATTTTTAAACAGCCAGAGGCCGGTTTGCTTTCCTGGAAGGAGGGTGTCTTGACCTACATGCCACCTCCAAGATTCCTGGGAGAAACAGCCGGAATGCTAAGGATTTCGGACGATCAAGGGGGGCAACGTCTTGTTGGTGTCAATCTTGTGGTGACCGACCAAAACACGCCCCCCGTGGTTAGAGATTCTGCTGTCGACATTTTTGGTCACCAGTCGATGGAGTTTCTCCTTGATGCAAAGGACCCAGAAAACAACCCCCTGACCTTCGAGTGGATTGTGTTGCCCGAGAATGGATCCCTTACTGGGGAAGCCCCCGAACTGACTTATCACCCAGCCGACGGATTTTATGGATTCGATCGTATCCAGTTTAGAGCAAGTGATGGGGAGCTGGAGAGTGAACTGGCAACAGTTGTGATTGAAGTTCAGCATCCTAATCATCCGCCGACCAGCCACGATCAATCCCTTTTGATTGCCTCCAACAAGTCCCATTCATTCAGCCTGGACGTTGAGGATGAAGATCAGGACGTGCTTCAGCGTGTGATCCTCGAGGGACCCGGTCACGGTGTGATCGCTGGTCAAGGCAAAGAGCTTACCTACACACCTCAGTCTGGTTACGTTGGGTCGGATAGTTTTACATGGAGAGCTTGGGATGGGTTCAAATACAGCCCCGTGGCCAAGGTCCAGATCCGCATTGCCCGCTATGATCCGTCATTCGTCCTAAGGATTGAAAAAGTGACCCTTTCACCCGAAGCAAATGTCCTCATTGAGGTACGAGGGGAACCTGGCCGGGCATACATGCTTCAGGCCAGCAGTGATTTTGTTGTCTGGGATGAGGTGGATCAGCAAGTCTCTGGAAGCGAGATCATGCGCATGCAGGGTGGGCAAGCCCATGGACTCGGGCACTTGTTTTATCGAGTGGTGCTCGTGCCTTGAGTTGGCGCTCAACAATCCTTGCCTGATAGTCCTTTGAGGTGGATGCTGGGAAAAGTGGGTTCATTGCAAAGGGCTGTATTCCTTTGGTATGGATCCTTAACTATTTAGGGGTGTCATGGGACTCAACTCAATCAACGAAAAATTACTATCCAAGTCGGCCGGTTGGGAGGCCATGAAGCGGGCAAGGCAATACCTCTCGACTGGGGCTGTGCTGAAGGCAGATTGGGACCAATCAAAGGCCATGGGCAGTGTTCAAGCTGGGGGTCAGGTCTATCGGGCTGGACTTTACTTTGAAAGTGAGCTGGATATTGAAAACCAGTGCACTTGTCGTGAGTCTCGGCAATCGGGAATGCTTTGCGCTCACTCGGTGGCCGTGGCATTAGGAACCCTTCACCCTGAAATGGTGGGGTCTAAAGAATCCTCGAGTCCGCCAACAAAGTCTGTCAGTCACGACAAGGCAGCCAGTCAAGAGCCCGACAAACCCAAGCAAATCCGTCCCTGGTTTCAGCATGAGGATGGTGCAGCGATTGGCCTTTCTTTCCGATTTTTAGTTGCCAGGACGACGTTGGCTCAGTGGTTTCCAACTGAACTGACAGTCATGTTTGAAGCCCTTTGCGATGGGCAAAGCATGCCGGTGATGGCTGTTGACAAGCATGTGCCCTATCGTATCGATCCGCAGGATCGTGACTTGATGCAATGGCTTCAGGAAGATAAGCAACTGGAGCTTGGCCCAGCCTTGCGTATGCCCTCGGATGCATTTTCTGGAGTGCTGGAAAAACTGAGGCGGCCCGAGCAGTTGATGCTGGGGCGTCAAGAACCCGTGGAAATTGTCAACGAACCTTGGGTTCCTCCCATTCAAGTGCGGCAGCTGGAGAGCGGATCCTTGGTTCTAACTCATCAGGTACAGGTGTTACCTGAGGGGTTTATCCCCGGAACCCCATCCTGGGTGTTTCTGTCAGGGCGCCTCCAACCCATGGGTTTGGCACCGGAGTGGATGGGGATCCTTCAGCAACCCCTTGAAATAGCCAGGGAGCACTTACCGTTAGCGCTTCAGCGTCTGGAGCAGTGGGAATCCCTTGGGCACCCTCTGGAATGGTTGGGTGAGAGACCAAGCATCTCCATCGTGGATGGGGATCCATCAATTAGGCTGAGCCTTGAGGGAGGTCTTGCCCGACTGGATGCAAGGTTGCACGCTTGCTACGGGGATCATCACGTTCAAATCTTACCTTCCTCTGGCTCTGTGCAGGTTTGGATGCCCGATCCCAGTGTTGTCAACGGTTTCATCGTTCGTCAACCCAAGCAAGAAACTCAAGCCCTGGATCGCCTGGTCCGAGCGGGTTTCCAATACCTGCCAAACAGTCAAGTGCTTCGTCTCGAAGGCCAAGAATCAGTCATTCGGTTCTTGGCTGGTCCTTATTTGTCGATGAGGCGTCATTGGCAGGTCAATTTGGAGGAACGCCTCTCGGGCAGCATGGAGAAAAACCTGGAATGTATCGAGCCTGAGGTAAGGATGTCGCAGGGATCGGGAGATTGGTTTGATTTTAGTGTTTCCTTTCCGACAAGTGCCGGCACTCAGATGACTCAGGAGGAGGTGCTTTCTCTCATGAGATCAGGCCGCAGTTATCAACGCCGCCCATCTGATGGAAAGGTGCTCGTATTGGACACACAATCGCTAGAGGAATTCCAGGAGGTGTTGGTGGATGTGCAACCGCAACAGCATCAGGGAAGCTACCGGGTTCGTAAGGTCCAGGCTGGTTTTCTGGAATCAACTTTCAGAACGCAAGGTTGGAAAGTTGAGCGTGGATCTCATGCAGCAGGCTTGAAGCCTCATGTTGAGAACAGTCTTAGGGAGGATCTAGAAAATAGCCTGCCGACTCTGGCTTCGAAGTTGAGGGCTTACCAGCGGTATGGGGTTCAATGGATAGGTCAGCTCTTTGAGCGAGGCTATGGTGGCATCCTTGCCGATGAAATGGGACTTGGCAAAACCCTTCAGGTCTTGGCATGGGTACGCCTTCAGGCGCTACAACAACCTGCTTCGCCGTGTT
>Ga0181576_10002040_pt1 | contig 15292 bp, 15 predicted proteins | sample 101ome_22_FD_132464 | JGI IMG/M metagenome (GOLD analysis project Ga0181576, IMG submission 132464) | Coastal salt marsh microbial communities from the Groves Creek Marsh, Skidaway Island, Georgia - 101412BT metaG (megahit assembly) | ecosystem: Environmental > Aquatic > Marine > Intertidal... | reverse complement strand
TTTGCGGGTGTCAGAGGTTGTGGAACTCAACCACGAGCACATTGATCTGAAAAACCAAGTGGTGAAAGTAACAGGGAAGGGCCGCAAGGAAAGAATCTGCCCAATTATCGAACGCACAGCCCAAAAAATCTCTGAATTTCGAAAGAGATATTCTGAAGATGCGTCCTTATCCGCCCCCTTGTTTACCAATCCATCGGGAAACAGGCTTTCCACGAGGTGGATTCAGATACTGCTCAAAAAATGCTTAAAACACTCCGGCATTCCACTGGACTTCACACCCCATAAACTAAGACATTCTTTCGCCACGCATTTGTTGGACAATGGTGCAGACTTACGAGCCGTTCAGGAACTCCTTGGTCATGCCAGCCTATCCACCACCCAAGTCTACACCCATGTTTCTGTAACCAGGCTGAAGAATGCACACAAACAGGCACACCCCAGAGCTTAAATCTGTGATTCAGAATCTCATCACCCTTCTTCCATTTTGCACAACATTGATCTTTTGGATTCTGGATGGTGCCCGTCTCTCTTTCTGGGCAACAAGTATTGCAGTCCAAGAAGAGGTTCCAGTTGTGGAAGGGATGCCTGAACTAGGTACCCAGACCAAGGTGACCTGGGTGGATCAGTTTATTTGCGGTATTGAAACTCCCGCCATTGGTTTTTTGGTCACTGCATGCTTACTTTTTATAAGAATTTACCGAAAAAGAAGTTTGAAAAAAATCACTACCTCAATGGAATAGAGAAATGAAACACATCAGATTCTTTTTTTTCTTTTTTCCAGTACTTCTTTTCGGTGGAGCAAAGGCTTTTGATTTTAAAGATCCCAAAGGGGTAAACACCGTTATTTTCCAACTAGATGCACTTCTGGAGTCGATCAATGGGTCTGCAGGTGGGGTTTCTGGTAATGTTTCCTTTGATCCAGAAAAACCTGCTGAGACAAGTGGGACAATTTCCCTAGAAGCTTCCAGCTTGCGGGTGGACAATTCAGTCTTGCAGGAGCACATGCATGGGGAGGACTGGTTGGATGTACAAAAATTTCCTACCATTGAGTTTTCCCTGGCCAACCTGACTCAATTAAAGCAACAAGGCCGTTCACTCCATGCATTAGCTGAAGGGAAGATGACCATCCGCAATGTTACCCTAAAGATGAACCTGCCGGTCGAGCTTACCTACCTCGAAGGTATGCTCGAAAAACGCAATCGTGTACCTGGTGATCTCCTGATTGTCCGATCCAAATTTAAGGTCAAACGCGATGACTTTGGAATCAAACCGGGGGAATATCTCGATAAAGTCGCCAATGAAATAGACATCTCGATTAATCTTGCCGGAGCATGCCCTGTGAAGTAGTTTAATCTTTACCCCATGAGAGTTTTACTCTCACCCCAATAAGCGAGAACGCCCCTAAGCGTTCTCGCTTTTTTTTTATTTTATGTTAGTCTGCTTCCTTTTGTGAGTAAAACAGACATACATCCCATAACAGACCGTTCCATACCAAAGTCTCAAAAAGAAATGCTTTTTGGGCAAAAAGGTGTGGTTTTTTGGCTGTGCGGACTTTCAGGATCCGGCAAAAGCACCTTGGCCATCCAAATGGAAAAACTTCTTCATGATAAAGGCAAACACTGCATTCTTTTGGACGGAGATAACCTCCGGTCAGGTTTAAATTCAGACCTTGGTTTTACAGATTCAGACCGTATCGAAAATATCAGGCGCGTAAGCGAGGTTGCCAAATTACTTTCCGAAAATGGAATGGTTGTACTGGTCTCACTCATCACCCCTTTTCGGAAATCAAGGTTAGCTGCAAAATCAATCATTGGGGAAAGCAATTTCCATGAAATTTTCGTAAAAGCATCGTTCTCCGCTTGCAAAGAAAGAGATGTAAAAGGTCTATATGCCAAAGCTGAGGAAGGAAAGGTTCAGGCATTTACTGGAAAAAGCTCAGCATTTGAAGAACCTGATAACCCCAGCCTTACCATAAACACAGAACAGCAAAGCGAAGAAGAATCTGTCCAATCGTTGTTCGCTTACATTTTAAAATCAATCTCTATCGATTAATGAAAAACTACAACCTCACCCACTTGGACCAACTGGAAGCTGAAGCTATTTTCATCTTGCGGGAAACTGCAGCCCAGTTTGAACATCCTGGTCTTCTTTTTTCCGGAGGAAAGGATTCCATCGTTATGGCCCACCTGGCCTTCAAAGCTTTCTATCCATCCAAGTCTCCCTTTCCATTGGTCCATGTCGACACTGGTCATAATTTCCCAGAAACCATTGCCTACCGAGATCAATTTGCTGAAAAAATGGGTGCCCAACTTATCATTGGGTTGGTACAGGACTCGATTGACCGTGGCACTGCGGTAGAGGAAACTGGGGCAAATGCCAGCCGGAATGCCCTCCAATCTGTTACTCTTCTGGAAACAATTGAAAAAGAGAACCTAGACGCCGCCCTTGGTGGTGGGCGTAGAGACGAGGAGAAAGCAAGGGCCAAAGAAAGATTTTTCTCGCATCGGGACGCATTTGGCCAGTGGGACCCCAAAAACCAGCGCCCTGAACTCTGGAATTTATTTAATGGACGCAAGAGTCACGGTGAACATTTCAGAGTATTTCCGCTAAGCAATTGGACGGAAATGGATGTTTGGCAATACCTCAAAAAGGAGGATATTGAGCTTCCATCTCTTTATTTTTCTCACGAGCGTGAGGTTGTTGAGAGAAATGGTTCCCTTCTTGCCGTGAGTGAATTTGTTTCTCCCACTGAAAAGGAAACGACAAGAACTGAAATCGTCCGTTTTCGCACCATTGGGGATGCCACCTGCACTGGTGCCGTTCTCTCCACGGCATCGAACCTCGATGAGGTCATCGCAGAGGTGGCTGCTTCTAGGGTAACTGAAAGAGGCACAAGAGCCGATGACCGGAGATCTGAATCCGCTATGGAAGATCGTAAAAAACAAGGTTATTTCTAATTTTAAAATAGAATGAGTGAAGATAAAAATTATTTAAACATGGACCTTTTGCGTTTCACCACTGCAGGCAGTGTGGACGACGGAAAAAGCACACTGATCGGCAGGTTGTTTCACGACACAAAAGCTATTTTCGAAGACCAACTCGAAGCCATTGAGCAAAGCAGTAAAAAACGGGGAGATGAACATGTTAACCTCGCACTTCTTACCGACGGTCTTCGGGCGGAAAGAGAGCAAGGGATAACTATAGATGTTGCTTACCGATATTTTGCTACGCCAAAAAGAAAATTTATCATCGCGGACACACCAGGACATATTCAATACACTCGTAATATGGTCACAGGTGCATCCACTGCCAACCTTGCCCTCATTTTAGTCGACGCCAGAAACGGGGTGGTCGAGCAGACTAGAAGGCACAGCTTTATCGCAGACCTGCTCGGGATTAAGCATGTGGCAGTCTGTATTAATAAAATGGACTTGGTGGGCTACGAAGAGGCTGCCTACATCAAGGTGCTCGAACAATTCACGGAGTTTGCCAGCCGTCTAGAAAATGTAACCGATATTACCTTTATCCCTATATCTGCACTCAAAGGCGACAATGTGGTGGACCGTTCCGAAAATATGCCTTGGTTTAAAGGCCCCCCCTTGCTCTACCACCTAGAAAATGTGTATGTTGGATCCGACTTCAATCATGTGGATGCTCGCTTTCCTGTGCAATGGGTAATCCGTCCTCATTCGGATGAACATCATGATTTCCGCGGGTTTGCCGGGCGTGTTGCTGGGGGAGTATTTAAAACAGGGGATGAAGTAACCGTTCTTCCTTCTGGGTTTAATTCACAAATCAAACAGATTCTACTGGCTGACCAGGAGGTGGATGAAGCATTTCATCCCCAATCTGTCACTATTTTGCTTGAAGATGAAATCGATGTCAGCCGAGGTGATATGTTGGTCAAACCCAACAACCAACCCAATAACTCCCAGGATTTAGATGCCCGCGTGTGCTGGTTTTCAGCAACCAAGAAGCTCACTTCGGGCAGTAAGTTGCTTTTTCGCCACACTTCCAAAGAAGCTCAGGTAATTGTTAGTGATGTGAAATATAAGATAGATGTTAATTCTCTGCGCAAAAATGAAGAGCAAAAGGAGTTATCCATGAATGATATTGGGCGTATATCCTTGAGAGCTTCCCAGCCTGTATTTTGGGACTCTTATCGCAGGAACCGTAATACTGGAAGCTTCATTTTGGTAGACCCCTTCACCAATGAAACATTGGCCGCAGGAATGCTCCGGTAACATTACAGAAGATTATATTTCCACAGAGATAACCTTGTCTTTTCACGCTATTTCACAAGATGCACAGCTTAAGTTGCTGATCCGATTTCATTTACAATGAACAATAAAACTTCATCCATATTCCTTGGCATCCTTCTTATTTCTTTAAATTATTCTTGCTTGCACAGTAAGGATGAGAATCGGGAGGATCCTGCAAATACAGGTTACACCTGGACACCTGAACACATGCATATCGGGGTGAGGTGGCAACCATTTGGCATGCCAGGATGTGAACTTTACGACGCCAATCGTCCGCTCATATCTGAGCACAGCAGTTACGCACAGTTTTGGGTTAGCTGGAATGCCGTGGAACCCACCCCAAAGAGCACGGACTATGAAAACCATATGTCGGGCTCGCTCAAAGCTATCGAACACGCGGTTGATTTGTGTGTAGAGAGAGGGGTTAAAGTAGAGTTCGTCTTGTGGCATACACCCGCATGGGCGTCCGTTTCCGGAAAGGGTGGACCCTGGCGTCCCAAACCCGGAATGTATGCTGAATTCGTCACCCGAATCGCCAAGCATTTCAAAGGCAGGGTAGACGCTTACCAGCTTTACCATGAGGCAAACCTCAAAGGGATGATGAATGATGCAGATACCACATTTCTTATCAATGAGATCTTCAAGGATGGGGCACGGGCTGTACGCAAAGTTTACAACCAAGCTCCAAAACTGCCCGTCATCCTATCTACTTCCGGCACATCCCCTTGTGAAGCCTGCGATGGCCGAGACGGCCTACAAGGAGGAAAGGGTGCAGTCGCTGTGGACGACTACTACGACCAGTTGATTGCATCAGAGGAATTAATGAAGGAAGTGGAAGCATTAAACATGAATGTGTCTGACCATTTCAATGGATATGGCATGATGGACGGATTAATCATTCCTAATGTTTGGAGCCAATATGACTTGGTTAGGGAGAAGCTTGATACCGCAGGACTAAAGCACAAGAAAATCCTTTCATCTGAGTCCTGGATCGTTTGGGATGGATCTAACAACAACCACGATGTTAATTCAGACGGTCTTAAAAATGAATTAGATGCGTACGACAAAACCGTAACTATTTTTGGAAAGTTACTCGAGCGCGGATTGAACACCCTCAATATGCCCTGGTGTGATAATTCAAGCAGGTGGTCTATGGGACTGGTCAAGAGAGTGGACTACAACGGCAGGGTTAAACAGCTCCAACCCAAGTGGGTAACTCCATCCCTGGATGGTGGCCCAGATATTGTGACCCGCAAAATTAGTCTTCGCGGATCAAGTGATGACAACTTTATTCCCACTGAAGCTCCTAGTTCCGGTCTCCCTTTTACGGTGAAAGATTACACCAACCCGGGTGACCCAAACCACCTGCACTATTACATTTGGAAATGGTACTCACAAATATCAGCGGGATCAGATGAAGTTATTCGTCATGCAATCGCTGGCGAACGCGGAAATGATATCAGAGTTTTGGGCAATGGAATGACTGGAAACGAGCAGTACCGGATCGCATCGTATAACCGAACAACCAAAAAATTTCTGGTATTGGTGTACTCCGGAGGTGCCAATGGTAAGGGCTGGGCAGATGTGAAAATTCCTTCAACGATACAAAGCGGGATGTACTACAACAATGACAAGTCATTTTCAGACTTTAGAGGTGAAGGCATCTCAAACGGGAAAAAATATAAAGCCAAAGTAATCACCAAGAACATAAGTCGAAAAGACGGCAAAGACATCGATCTATCGAGCTATACTTCAGGAAACCAAGTGGTCAGAGACGGAGAATTAACTGCCCGTGTTAATAGGATGAACAAATTCACTCTCATCGAGTTTTCTCCATCCCGATAGAATTATTTGTACATCTCTTAGTTCAAAAGTTTGCTTTTGTGTTGAGAAAAGCGGTGGGTTGAAAGTGCCTTCCTAGACTTCCGGGGAGACTTGCTTACGAGAACCAAAACAAATATACCAACGAGCCAGGCTAAGACGGTGTAATAAGAGATCTCGTAAAGAAAAAAGCAAAGTAAGCACCACAAAAGGAAAAGAAGCAGGCACGCAACCCGAACAGACCAAACTATAATCCTGCATGTGCTGAGTTTGTGCATTAAATTGCCGCAGTTTATACAATAAGGGCTTTCATCAATTTCTGAATAAGTACCACCATCCAGGTTCGCCCGAGGAAAGGTGGTCCACTTTCTTTTATAATTTGTGTGGGACAAACAATGGGAGCACCAAGGCTCTTCCTTGTCCTCTAAATTGATTATTTCATCTTCCACACTCATGAAATAAAATACCCATCCACCACGCTTAATTCACTCTGAGAAAAGTTCAACTTCTGAAAACAAAAATTATGTAGCCAAGTACATCTTTAAAGTTGTCTATCATAGATTCAATGACTTGTTAGGTTTTATGGACCCACAACCCTCTCATCGTTGTGCTTCAGACGGGCACATGTTTCTAAACTCTGTCCAGGGGATAGGCCCGATCCTGTTAAATCGCCTTCTGGGCAGGTTTGAGGACGATCCATGGAAAATCCTAAGCTCCACCCCATCTGAGTTATCAAATGTAAAGGGGGTAGGAAAACAACTGACCCAAACCATTCAAAATGCACATGCTCATGATTGGTTAGAAAAAGAAAAGAAGAAGCTCCACCAAATGGGAGGGCAATTTTTAGTCAAAGAACAACTTCCTGGATTTCTCAATCAATTGCCAGACCCGCCCATAGGGCTTTACTCCTTAGGTAAAATTCCCACCGGTACTTTTGTCTCAATTGTAGGTACCAGAGGGCCATCGCTGTATGGAAAAAAATTTGCCAGGCAACTGGCATTCGAGCTGGCACAGGCGGGTGTTTGCATTGTTTCAGGCATGGCTAGGGGAATAGATACAGAAGCACACCTTGGGGCTCTTGATGCTGGAGGTAAAACCATTGCTTTTTTGGGTAGCGGGCTCGATGTAATTTATCCGCCCGAAAACCTTAGGCTTTATCAAAGGATTCAAGAATCTGGATCGGTGCTTTCTGAATTCCCCTTGGGGAAGCGAGCAGACCGGAGAACCTTCCCTATGAGAAACAGATTGGTCGCGGGGTGCTCAACAGCCGTTATCGTTATTGAATCTGCAAAATCCGGAGGAAGTATGATTACCGCAAAATTTGCCGCAGAGCAGGGCAGGACGGTGTTCGCATTGCCAGGGAGGGTGGACCAACCGGAGTCCCAAGGCTGCCTCGACCTGATTAGAGATGGAGCGATTCTGGTAAGAAATTCAACCGATGTACTAGAGGAAATCTTACCAATGATGGAATTGACTAAAACAACCAGTAAGGAAGCATCCAATGCGTCCAATAGTTCGCCCTTCGGACTGGACAGTGAAGAAAGAGAAATTATTAACCTGCTTAAAGGAGGCGAAAGGATGACCCTCGACGAAATCCAAAGCTCTCTCCGAGTACCAACTTCAAATATTAGTCCAACAATTACTATGCTTGAGATCAAAGGTCTTATTACCAAGCGACCCGACGGAAAGTTTGAGACTAATATTTAGTCTATTTCTATCTCGCACGAATTTGTATAGTTGCTTTTCCCCATTTTGTTTATTTGTATGGTTGCCAGTTTAGGGGAGCCCAAGGATGATGGGCTGAGATGTTGGATCCATTCCCACCAACGACCCTTTGAACCTGATGCTTCTTATGCCGTAGGGAAAACTTTTTACGGCCTAATTGGTATCTTCCAATAACTTAAATTATGATACAAAAAGTCGAAGATTCCAACACCCCAAGTTCTCTTTTCCCTAACTCTCGCAGGGTCTACTTAAAAGGAGAGATTCATAAAATTTCTGTCCCTATGAGAGAGATTTCATTGTCTGAGACTAATCTTCCTGATGGTTCCACCGAGAAAAATGAGCCCATACGCGTCTATGACACCTCTGGTCCTTGGGGAGACTCCCAGTTTCACGGAAAGGTAGAGAAAGGACTGCCTCCACTCCGGGAATCATGGATTCAGGCAAGAGAAGATGTGGAGAATATTGAAGGGCGCGATGTTAAGCCTTCTGATAATGGATTTTTATCCGACCGTCATGACCAAAGAACGCGTGAGCGCTCGCAGGAACTTCCAGACTTTGATCGTTCGGTAATCTCCGTTCTTCGTGCCAAGGGATCCCAACCAGTTACTCAATTGCACTATGCAAGACAGGGCATCATCACTCCGGAAATGGAATTTATTGCCATCCGTGAAAATATGAAGCTTCAAGCCCTGAACGAAAAACTGAAAACTTCTCCCGACGCAGCTTCGAACTCATTAAAGCACCAGCACAATGGTCAATCTTTTGGGGCATCTCTCCCCGATGAAATTACTCCAGAATTTGTCCGGGATGAAGTTGCTCGTGGTCGTGCGATCATTCCCGCAAATATAAACCATCCGGAGCTTGAACCGATGGCGATTGGGCGGAACTTTTTAGTGAAAATTAATGCCAACATCGGGAATTCTGCAGTCGCTTCCTCCATTGAGGAAGAAGTTGAGAAAATGAGATGGGCGACCAAATGGGGAGCCGACACCTTGATGGACTTATCCACGGGTAAAAATATTCACCGTACCCGCGAGTGGATTCTTCGAAATTGCCCAGTCCCTGTTGGCACAGTTCCAATTTACCAAGCCCTGGAAAAAGTGGGCGGAAAGCCAGAAGATTTAACTTGGGAGATTTTTCGTGATACACTGATCGAGCAAGCCGAGCAGGGAGTCGACTATTTTACTATTCATGCAGGTGTTTTGTTGCGTTATGTGCCCATGACCCGCAACCGAATGACTGGGATCGTCAGTCGTGGCGGTTCTATCATGGCAAAGTGGTGCCTCGCCCATCACCAAGAGAATTTTCTTTATGAAAAGTGGGACGAAATTTGCGATATCATGGCTTCTTACGATGTCTCCTTTTCCATTGGAGATGGATTGAGGCCAGGATCAATTGCCGATGCAAATGACCAGGCTCAATTTGCAGAGCTCAAGACACAGGGAGAACTGACCACCCGAGCCTGGAATAAAGGCGTACAAGTGATGAATGAAGGCCCTGGTCATGTGCCCATGCACATGATCAAGGAAAACATGGACAAACAAATCGAATGGTGCCATGAGGCCCCTTTTTATACCCTCGGGCCATTGACTACTGATGTCGCTCCCGGGTACGACCATATAACTAGTGGAATTGGTGCGGCCATGATTGGTTGGTATGGATGTGCGATGCTTTGCTATGTTACACCCAAAGAACACCTTGGCTTGCCCGACAGGGAAGATGTGCGAGAAGGTGTGATTACCTATAAACTTGCGGCCCATGCTGCAGACCTAGCCAAAGGTCACCCCGGAGCCCAGTATCGTGATAATGCCTTATCCAAGGCACGGTTTGAGTTTCGCTGGGAAGATCAGTTCAATCTCTCGCTCGACCCTGAAAAAGCGAAATCTTTCCACGATCAGACACTGCCCCAGGATAACGCTAAAACTGCCCATTTTTGCTCCATGTGTGGACCTCACTTCTGCTCAATGAAAATTACTGAAGATGTTCGTCGATACGCAGATGAGCATGGGTTCAACGACGAATCCGATGCAATCACCCAAGGGATGGCAGAGAAAGCAAAGGAGTTTCTCGATTCAGGCGCAGAGATTTATAGTGGTCCATCCACCAAAGAATGAAGATTTTTGTTAATGATACCCCAAAGGAAATCTCGTCTGGGATAGACTTAGCTTCTTTGCTAACCGAGCTGAACTTGCTTGAAGCAAAGGGTTGGGCTTTCGCAGTAAATGGTTCAATCATCAAAAAAAACATGCTCAAAGAGACGATTCTGAATGAGGGTGATCAAATCCTTCTTATACAGGCAACCCAAGGCGGATGAGCAACTTACCTCTAGCTATCCTTATTTCAGGAGCATCCATCCGGGATGGAGAGCCATCGATATTGTCTGATCTCTTTGAAGTGGGCTTGCAAAGGCTTCACCTTCGCAAACCAGATTCCACCCCCAATGAGCTAGCCGCTCTTTTGTCCAAGATCCCAGATGTGTATCACGAAAGGATCGTGCTGCACCGCCATCCTGAATTGTTGAAGGATTTTTCTCTTGCCGGCTACCATCATTATGCCAGTGAAAAGTTAGTTGATTGTAAGGGAACTAAAAGCCGCTCCCTGCATAAGCTTGATGAGCTTAAAGACTTAAAAGAACCATTGGATTACTGTTTTTTTGGGCCTGTTTATGAATCAATTTCAAAAAAAGGTTATGTGCCCAAAGTATCACTTCCTGAATTAGGCGGGGTACTTTACAACTTGAAAAAAACAAAATCCAAGACCCCTTTAATCTATGCATTAGGGGGAGTCAGAAGAAGAAAGATACCAGAACTTTTTAACCTCGGTTTTGATGGTGTTACCTTACTAGGTTCCATCTGGGGCAAGAAAGACCCCGTTGCTGCTTTTGAGAGATACCAATTTATGGAGCGGAGTGTCTGGGCAAAAAAGGAAAAAGATAAGGGATTGTTACAGAGACTTTTATCCAAGGATGAAGCCTGATTTAGTACGGAAACAATCGTTGCTCTGCCTCACCCGCGATGACCCTGATATTTCACACCTCAGGCAAATCCAAAGACTGCTTGATGTAGGGGCATCGTTTATTCAACTACGAAGCAAATCTTTGCCTTACAACCACCTCCTGCAGGAAACCGAAAGTGCTGTCAAATTAACGAAAAGCAAAGGGTGTAAACTGATCATTAATGATGATTATAAATTGGCAAAAAAGGTCGATGCAGACGGCGTTCACTTAGGGATTTCCGATGCTCCTATTGAAGTTGTCCGGGATTATTTGCCCGAGCAAAAGATCATTGGTAAAACCGTGCATTCTCTGGAGGAAGCACAGATCGCGCTTGAAGAAAAACCGGACTACATCGGCCTTGGCCCTTTTCGGAAATCCACTACTAAAACAGAACTCATACCAACCTTGTCCGAGCACGATTTGAAAGAAATCCTGAAATTGCTCCAGCCCATTCCGGTTTTTTTAATTGGTGGATTAACCAGTAATGACTTCCACCTAATTGATCATTTTGGGATACAAGGCATCTGTTTATGTTCAGCCCTGCATTGCGAAGACAAGGGCAGTTCCGCCCTCCCTGAGATCATCCAAAAGAGCAGGTGCTTTGAACCTTCTATACATTCTTTTTAAATATGGAAAATGATACCTTACAGATTGGGGAGGAGTGCTTTTCATCCCGTTTGTTTGTCGGAACTGGCAAATTCTCTTCGGGCCTAGTTTTACAAGAAACAGTCAAAAATTGTGGCACCCAAATGGTTACCGTTGCGATGAAGAGAGCGAATCCCAACAGCAACGAGGATTCCATTCTCGATTACCTGCCTCAAGATCGTGTGAAAATTCTTCCTAATACCTCTGGGGTAAGGGATGCAAAAGAAGCGATTTTTGTCGCACAAATGGCACGAGAAGCTCTTGAGACAAATTGGCTGAAACTGGAAATCCATCCTGACCCCAAGTACTTAATGCCCGATCCTGTCGAAACCCTTCTGGCAACAGAAGAATTAGCCAAGCAAGGATTTACAGTCTTACCCTACTGCCATGCCGATCCTGTTCTTTGTAAAAGGCTTGAAGATGCCGGAGCATCTGCCGTCATGCCCTTGGGCTCACCCATTGGAACAAACCATGGTTTGAAAAGTCGCGAATTTTTAAAAATTATAATTGAACAATCGAATGTACCAGTTGTGGTGGATGCCGGGATAGGGGCTCCCTCCCATGCATCTGAAGCCTTGGAGCTCGGAGCTTCTGCCGTGCTGGTCAATACTGCTTTGGCTGTCGCCAATGATCCCCCTTCTATGGGGACCGCATTCCGGAAGTCAGTTGAAGCGGGCAGGTTGGCATATTTATCCGGGCTCGGAAGCACTCATCGAACCGCTCAGCCAACTTCACCCCTCACCGCATTTCTTGGCTAAAGCCACAAGCAGCGATGGTGAACCAACTACATTTTTCAGATAGGCTTAAGGACATTCCTTGGGCTGCTACTTCCTCATCCTTAGAAAATATCTCGCGAAAGGATGTGGAAACCGCTTTGCAAAGAGAGGGGAGGGGGGGAGTGCAAGACCTCATCGCATTACTTTCACCCCTTGCAGCAGAGCATTACCTCGAAGAGATGGCTCAACTCAGCTACCGGATAACCCGCAGAAGATTTGGCAAGACGGTACGGCTCTTTGCTCCGATGTACCTGTCCAACGAGTGCAATAATATATGTGACTACTGCGGGTTTAGTATGAATAACCAAATCCCCCGCAAAACCCTTACCGATGCTGAAATCCTCCGGGAAGCTGGCATGTTGAAAAAAAACGGGTTTGATCACATTTTATTGGTAACCGGAGAATCGACCAGAAAAGTGGGACTGGACTACCTTGCCCACGCTCTTGATTTGCTCAGGCCTCACTTTGCCAACCTATCCATTGAAGTTCAGCCCCTAGAACAGCAAGCTTATGACACCTTAATTGAGCATGGCATGCATGCCGTCATGGTATACCAAGAAACCTACTGCCCCCATAGCTATGCAAGACACCACCTTAAGGGCAAAAAAACCAATTTTGACTGGCGGCTCAATACAGCTGACCGCCTGGGCGAGGCAGGGGTTAATAAAATAGGCCTCGGGTGCCTGTTTGGGCTAACAGAAGAGTGGAGGACAGATGCTCTTTTTGCGGGCATTCATTTGGATTACCTTGAGAAAAAATACTGGAAGACCAGTTATTCCATGTCATTTCCGAGAATGCGGCCTTACGAGGGAGAAAATATCGTTTCTGTAGAACTTCAAGATAGAGACCTCGTTCAACTGATTTGTGCCTTTCGTATATTTAACCATGAACTGGAAATCACATTGTCGACCAGGGAAAACCAACTCTTTAGGGAAAACATACTTCCCTTAGGAATCACCACGATGAGTGCAGGCTCCAAAACCAATCCTGGCGGATATGCAGAACCCGAAGAATCTTTGGAACAGTTTTCTGTTTCTGATGAGCGATCACCCAGTGAGATTTGTTCTATGCTTAAAGATAAGGGCTTTGATCCAGTGTGGAAGGATTGGGATAAAGCCTACGACGAGCCCAAGATCAGGAACCTCCTTTCCCCAGTAGAAAAAGAATGCTTAACTGCTTAGGGTAAAGTGGGAGCCTGACTGTAAAATTTCATCAGAATGGAACCGGCAGAACTCAACCAATACCAAAGGCACTTATCCCTCGATGGATTTGGGGAGGAAAACCAGCTCAAGCTCAAGAGGGCATCTGTATTAGTCGTTGGAGCTGGGGGTCTTGGGTGTCCAGTGCTCCAATACCTCACTGCGGCGGGTGTCGGTCGGATTGGAATTACGGACGATGACCATGTGGAAATCTCTAATTTACAAAGACAGGTGCTCTTCAGTCATGACGATGAAGGCGAAAATAAAGCACAAGTTGCAGCGGTAAAGTTAGCAAAGACCAACCCACTGGTAACCATAGAGCCCTATGCTCAAAGGCTTACCAGGGAAAATTGTGAGTCTCTGTTCAAGACCTATGACTTGATCGTTGATGGTACTGATAATTTTTCCAGCCGCTACCTGATCAATGATGCATGCGTACTTTTTAATAAGCCTTTAATCCACGGATCGATTAATCGTTTTGAGGGGATGGTAAGTGTATTTAATTACAACTCTGGTCCCACATACCGTTGCCTTTTTCCTGAGCAACCCGATCCATCCAGCATTCCATCCTGTGCCGAAGCCGGAGTACTCGGAGTGCTTCCCGGCATCATCGGGACGATGCAGGCAGTGGAAGCCATAAAAGTTATCACAGGCATTGGCTCCCCCCTTTCCGGGCGTGTGCTCCTATACAATGCCCTAAGCCAAACCACCCGAACAATCAACCTGAGTGTAGATTCAAAAAACCGGGAGATCGATGCATTGCCCGAGGAGGTCATTTCTTGTAAATCCAACCCCAGTGATGTACAAATTAGCCAAATTGAGGAGATCTCTGAAGATCAACTCCAGCAGATGATGGGGCAATCAGCCGACCTGCAAATCCTCGATGTTCGGGAATCTTGGGAAAGAGAATTATTCAGGATTCAACCATCTGTTCATATTCCCTTAGGCAATTTACCCTCGAACCAAGAGGGTCTTTCCGTACTGGAAATAAATCCCAATCAAAATTTGGTTATTTATTGCAAGGCAGGTGTACGTAGCCGAGCGGCATGTGAAATGCTGCAAAAACTTGGTTGCTCCAAACTGTTCAACCTATCCAACGGAATGGACGGTTGGCTCAATCAATTCCCAGATCTTGTTAGCTCAGGATAATCCATGACGAAAAACATTGCTATCATCGGAGGGACTGATTCATCCGGCGGTTCTGGTATAGGTGCAGATTTGGCGACGATCGCAGATCAGAACTGTGTATCTCATCCTGTAATCAGTGCCATAACCTTGCAAAACTCGAAACCTGCCCAAATCCACGCAATTCCCACCATTGCGTTGAAAAGCCAGCTTAGCAGTCTTTCAGCACTCTCTTTGGATGCAATTAAAATAGGCATGTTACCTGACGAGAATTCAGTTCTTGCAGTGTTTGAATTTTTAAAAAACTCCATCTGCCCAAAAGTCATTCTCGATCCCATTAGGTATTCATCTTCAGGTATCGAACTAATTTCTGCAAAGGGCTGGGACACTTTAAGGAAAACCTTGGTTCCTCTGGTCGACCTCTTAACTCCTAATATAAATGAAGCCCGACTTTTGCTCGACATTGGAACCTCTGTGGAAATCCACCCTAAGAAACTGGCAGAAAAATGCTTAAAACTTGGTTGTTCTGCAATAATGCTCAAAGGCGGACACGCAAATGATCCCGATTACAGCACCGATCTTTTGCTCATGAACAACAAGGACCCTCAAACTTTTAACTATCCGAGAATAATTGAAGGAACCAAGGTTAGGGGCACGGGTTGCAGGCTTGCCACCGCAATAGCGTGCCAGTGGTCGTTGACAAACAACCTCGAAACCAGTGTCGTCAACGCAGGCAAGTACCTG
>Ga0181576_10002037_pt1 | contig 15303 bp, 19 predicted proteins | sample 101ome_22_FD_132464 | JGI IMG/M metagenome (GOLD analysis project Ga0181576, IMG submission 132464) | Coastal salt marsh microbial communities from the Groves Creek Marsh, Skidaway Island, Georgia - 101412BT metaG (megahit assembly) | ecosystem: Environmental > Aquatic > Marine > Intertidal... | reverse complement strand
ACACCAACTAGTACTATAACACCAACTAGTACTGTAACACCAACATCAAGTGTAACACCTGGTACTACAGCAAGTGCTACACCAAGTGTAACACCAAGTATTAGTGTAACACCAACTAAGAGTGTAACACCAAGTATTAGTCCCACATCATGTGCTGGTTGTTACACAGATAATAGTTTTGGAAATGTTGTGCTGCTGTTACACATGAACGGAACTAATGGTTCCACTTCATTTACCGATAGTAGTTATCAAAACGAAAGTATAACTAATACAAATGGTGTAACACATGATACTAGTATTAAAAAGTACGGTTCAGCGTCCGCATACTTCAACGGAACCAGCTCACAACAATTGAGCATAACACCAAATGCAAATTTTCAACTAGGAACAGATGCTTACACACTTGAAGGTTGGTTTTATTTAAATAACACTTCAAATGCTCAGTATATTTTTGACATGAGACAAAGTGGTGACACAACAGGATTGTTTGGAGTTCTTATAAACCTTGGTTCGCCTAACAATTTTTCTTTTGTAGTGGGTGGAGGCGCACTGGGTGATGGACAAATTTCAGCAACTAATCTTACAACAGGAACTTGGTATAATTGGTCTATCAGTGTTACAAGTGGTGGGACTGTGTATAGACATTTTAATGGAAACTATATAGGAAGTACTACTAGAAATTCAGCAATTACTTCTAATAATTTCCGTCTAGGTTCAATTTACACTAATGGTACATATTTCCAAGGTTATATGGATGAGGTTAGATTAACTTATGGAATTGCTAGATACAACATCAATAACTATATACCACTTCCATGTGAGTATTCAGAAAATGGTCCAACAGTTACACCAAGTAGAACAGTTGCACTAACACCAAGTATAACACCAACACCAAGTGTAACACCAAGTGTAACACCAACACCAAGTGTAACACCAACACCAAGTGTAACACCAAGTGTAACACCAAGTACAGGTGGAACAGGAAACACATTAATTATGAATATTACTTAATAAGTAAGTACACTTAAAAATTATGAACAGTCAACAAAAAGATGAATTTTCAAATCAAGAGCTTAAAAATACATCAAACAATATCACCAGTGTAGGATTTGGTTGGAAAACAACAGATGGGAAGTTGGTATCTGATAATGCTGTTATTTATAATGTAACAGAGAAAAAACCATGGGACCAAATTCCTGAAGATGAAAGAATTCCATCCCGAATAACAATAAATGGTGAAACTTTTGATACTGATGTAGTAGAAGGAAAAAACGAATTACAAACATGTTCCCAATGGACAGCTTATCAAAGTTCTCCTCCTACAAACAGAAATTCATTCAGACCACTAAAAGGTGGAATAAGTGTAACAAATTATACTCAATTAAGTGGATATGTTGGAACACTTGGATTTATAGCTATAGATGACGACGATGGAAAATTAGTTGGAATATCAAATAATCATGTTTTAACTAATGATGCTTTCTATACAAGTGAAAGAAATAATGCAGTAGGTCAAATATTTGCTCAAATAAGTGGTAGTGTAGCTACACAACCCAATGAAGGTGGTAATTCAAGTTTATCAAACAGAATAGGATTAGTTAAAAAATATGTTCCAATTGTACCCGCTGGAAGTTTAGTAGACAACACAGTAGACGCCGCGGCAATTTCAATAGACCCTGTTGCTATAACATCGGGGTTAATAGATACATCAGAATCTTGGAAACAAGAGGGATTTACAACATTGCTTCAAGCACCACCGTTTGCTAGTACTGCTGAAATTGATGCGGCATTAGCTGATCCTAATACAGCTTATTATTCATCTGGCAGAACAACTGGTATGAAAGGATTAGTAGTTAATCATGAATTACGGAGATATCAAACTAATCAATCAATTACAATTAATTATCCATTGCAAGGTGTAGATACTACTGTTTACATGAAAAAAACTTTTTCACTTATGTCAACATATTATGACGGAGTGACATTAAATCAATGTACCTATCCATCGGCTGGCGGAGATTCAGGTTCTGCTATTTTAGCTGATATAGGAGGAGTATTAAAAATTGTAGGTTTACTATACGGAGGAACAAACATAAGTGATGTTCCAACTTATACTTTATGTAATAGAATAGATGAAGTAGCATCACAATTAAATATAAGTGCTTGGGATGGAATTTCAACAAACTATGCTGCTCAAACAGTTACTACAAGAGTTATATCAGGAACATTAAGTAATGCGACTGTAGGAATTGGAACTAATACTTATTGGCAAGTAGGTTTAGTTAATAATGCTACTAATCCGCCAAACTATCCTTAGATTATGAAAAAAATAGAAAACTATGAAAATCTATTAGTTACTCAAAATTTAGTTGATTGGTTACTTTCTTTATCTAACAGTCCAAGTTTAAAAAATGATATAAGGTATCCAGCGTTAGAATTAGCGTACGATATATCAGGAAATAAATTTATTTCCAACACACCATTTTATAAACCACTATTTTCTAAATTTGAATTCCAAATCAAACAAGATAAAGTGGGCGATGGAAATACATTGGGATACATTTTGTATCAATATATTCCGTCGCTTAATAAACTGACTTATATTGGAAATGTAAAAGGGTCAATAAGTGACTTAGAATCTGTTTTTAAGAAATATCGTATAAATGTATATGGTATAACTAATTAAAAAGCCGTCATATGACGGCTTTCATTTAATATGTGGGTGCTTTTTATTTAAAAGGAACACTCCATCTTTTTTCAGATGAATTTTGTTGTTCCGCAAATTTATCAATAATGTTATCAACTTGTTGTTGACGCTCTTGTGCTCTTTGTGCTGCTGCATCTTCAGCTGCTTTAAGTTGTTGATCAGTCATAGCTGGATTGTTTGTTACAATTCCACCTACTGGTTTTAAACTTATAAATCCTCCGGCTTCAATTGGCATAATAGTTCCTTTCTATATAAAATAATTATCATGGCATAAAGTTAATTTTAAAAAATATTGATTTTTTTGTAAAAATATATTATAAGTAATTAAGTTATCGTTAAAAATTATGTACAATTCAAATAAAACAATTGTTTTTTGTTTACCTGGAGACAATTATAGTGGAAATTTTTTAAAATGTTGGACTGATTTGGTTTTATACTGCATTCAAAACAACATCACACCAATTTTAAGTCAACACAGTAACTGTAACATATACTATGTTCGTACCATGTGCCTTGGTGGTCGATCCATAGCTGAAAAGACGCAAAAACCGTTCAATGGAGAAATTAATTATGATTATTTAATGTGGATTGACAGCGACATCATTTTTAATGTTGATCAATTTGATAAATTATTATCACACGATTTAGACATTGTAAGTGGTTTATATAAAATGCAAAATAAAACACATTACGCAACTGTCAAAAATTGGGATGTTGATACTTATAAGAAAAATGGATGTTTTGATTTTTTAAAACCTGACGATATTAAAACAAACGAATTATTCGAAGTTAGTTACACTGGATTTGGATTTATGTTGATAAAAAAAGGTGTGTTTGAAAAAATAGAATATCCATGGTTTAAACCTAGATTTATAGAGATGGACCACATTATAGAATTTACAATGGAAGATGTAACATTTTGTTTAGAGGCGAAAGAAAAAGGATTTAAAATAATGATTGACCCAACAATTGTTGTTGGCCACGAGAAAAAAATAATTTTATGAAAAACCCATTTGATTTTTTTGGTAAAACATATTGTATAAATTTAGAGGAAAGAACTGACCGTTGGAAAAGTTGTTTATCTAAATTTGAAAAATATCAGATTGACAATGTTGAACGAATAGACGGTGTTAAAAAATATATATCTTCGACCAGAAAAATAAACGGACGATATGGATGTACAGCTTCTTGGGAAAAAACTTTAAGAAAAATTGTAGATAATGATATAGAAAGTGCTTTAGTTTTAGAAGATGATTTTGAATTTAGGTTTAAAAAAGACTACATCTTTGAAAAAGTAAATAATTGTATATCGGAATTACCAAATGATTGGGATATGTTATATTTGGGAGGTATACTAATTGATACAGAATTTAAACCACCTATTAAAATTTATTCTAAAAATCTTTATAAATTAATGTCTTCATATAGTACACATTCTATAGCTGTTTCCAATAAAGGAGCAAATAAAATATTGAATTATTTTAAAAAAGACTGGACAAATAGTGTTATAGAATGTTGTGATGTAATAGATGTATTTTTTACTAGAAAAATTATTCCATATTGTAATTGTTTTATTTCAAACGAGTTATTATGTACTCAAGAAAAAAGTAATTCTGATATACAAGAAAAGTTTGTAGACATGCAAAGATATATGTTGAATGTATTTGAAGAACAAAAAAATAAAATTGAAAGTTGATAATAATTGTAAATATTTATTGATAGAAAGGCTTTTATTATGGCAAAAAATGGTAATATTATTTTAGTAGAAAATACAGAAAAAAAGTTTGGTGCTGCTGATGAATATTTCGCAGTATGGGTGCAAAACACAAAAGGAAAAGAATTTCCCTTAATGTTTACCGAAAGAGAACTTCGTATTGCGATTGAAAGAGCAGAAAAGAATCCAGAAGATGTTCCAAAAAAAGGATTTTTTACTGACTTATTTGATTAAGTAAAAGTGTATGTCTTTTGTTATAGTTCATGCAATATGGCCCAAGAATAGTTACTGATGGTTTAGCGTTATGCTTAGATGCTAATGATGTAAGATCATACTCAGGATCAGGAAGTACGTGGACAGATTTAGCGCAAGGTTTGTCTTTTGCATCTCAGGGAACAACTCAAACCCCATTCACGACTGCTGGTGGCGCTAAATGTTTTCAATTTAATGATTCTGGGTGGTGGAGATGTAATTCTGGATATACTCAAGTAGATATGGCAGGACCATGTACATTAATTATGTGGGTATATCCAACAAATTTAACAGAAAGAGACACTATTTTTGAAAAAGCTGGTACAACATATAATTCATATGAACAAGAAATAGCTGTTACATATGAACCAGCTGAAAACTTCACTTGGTATTCTCGACAAGGTACTTATGATTATGGTTCGACTTCCGCAATGACGACAAATGCTTGGAATATGATGGGTATAAAAATGTCAACTGGAAAAGTCGCAGGAACTGGCAGATCTGGGTATTACAGTAAAAATGGAGCTAGCTGGGTTAGTAATTATACAGCCAGAAGTACAAACGCCATAACTACAGCTGGTGAAATAAGAGTGGGGAATGGGTATGCCGGTATTGTAGAAAACGGATATATAGCTCAAGTGTTGGTTTATGAAAAAGAATTAACTAATGACGAAATATTACAAAACTATAATGCTCATAAATCTAGATACAATTTATAGTGTAAATATAATAATATGGCAATAACAAGAGGACCCAATTCAATTACTGACGGATTAACTGTTTGTTTAGATGCAAAGGATCCCAATTCTTATTCTGGTAGTGGAAATACGTGGAGTAATGTAAGTTCTACAGAGTTTAATGGCACGATTAGTTCAGCTGTATATAATTCAAGTGGATATTTTAGTTGCAACGGTACAAATCAGTACATGAGTGTTAATACTGATGTCAATAATAACTCAACTTTAAATAATTGTAAAACATGGGAAATATGGATTAATCCAGATACTATACCAGCTAACGGAACATTTAGCAATATTTTTCAAAAATCACCTAATTGGAACGCCGGTGATACAATAGGAATGCAGTTCATTTATGGAAATTTGAGATTTAGCTATGGAACAAATTGGGGAGGATTAATTATAACGAGTAACTCTAATTTAAGCACAGGAAACTGGTATCAAATTGTAGGAACAGCAACAACAAGTAGTACATTGATAACTCAAAGAGGATATCTAAATGGAGTTTTCAAAAATAGTCAAAATTATACTATAGACAATACTAATATTTTATTGCCAACAAATAGTCAAAATTTATTATTATCTTATGGTTCAGGTGCTTATTTCCACGGTAAAACAGCAATGTTAAGAGTTTACAATCGTGTCTTATCAGATAATGAAGTATCACAAAATTATAACTCTACAAAATCTAGATTTAATTTATAAGGAATAAAAATGGCATCAAAACTAGGACCAAGAATAGTAACTGATAATTTAGTTTTGGCGGTCGATTGCGCTGATGCTAAGTCTTATGCTGGTGATCCCGTTACTAATATGGCTTATAATCTTGGCATTGGTGGTCATGGATCAACGTGGGAGGCGATTTCGGAAGTACCTAGTAGTATTGGTCAAACAGGACCGGGAGCTAATATAGATTTCAAAAAACTTCATGACGATTCTATTGCTAATACCTTTTCAGGGGCGAATGGTAAAATATTTCGAAACTATGTAAATAACCCTGCAACTTCAGATAACACTTCTTTTAATAATAATGGTGGGTTTAGATATGCAAGCGCTATAGGTTTAACAAGTGGAGGAGACTCTGGTTACGTAATAATATCTTTTTGGTGTTATTTAGTCACAGGATATCAAGGATATGGCGGTAATGGGTTATCATCTGCCTATATGAGGTTTCAAAATAGCGGTGGGTATACTGGTAATGGCAGTAAGTCTTTTTATGTGGATGGTGTGAGTAAAACAACGAACGAGACTTTTAATGGAGATACAGGGAGATGGAAATTTGTTCAAATTAAGTTTAGTAAACCAACGGGTTCGACTGCTATACAAAACTTTTATATATACGCTGATAGAAATACTCAAGGAGAAATGTATATTTGTCAGCTGCAAATTGAAGACAGATCTGATGGTACTTTTCACCAAGTTCCATTTGTTGAAGGAGTAAGTTCTCGTTCAGCTACTGATGGTTGGGTTGATTTATCTGGTAATAGTAATGATGGAACATTAGTAAATGGTGTTGTAACAGGCACAAGTCATTACAGAGTTGGAGATGTTATATATCCAGCTGGAACAAATCATGCTAGATATTTAGATTTTGATAATACTGATGATTATGTTGACTTTGGGACTATAAGTAGTACTGGATATAGTAGTTTTACCATAGATACATGGATATGGTTACCCATTGATTCCCGTGGTGGTGGAACGATATTAAATTATGGAAATAATAAACTTAGAATAGTTATAAATTATGCTGGAGACTTGAGCTATTTCATAATTGCTGGACTTTTTTCTATAGGAACTCTACCTACCTACCCACCTGATGGCGGTGTCACAAGGATCAACGGATGGCTTAACATTGTTTTTACTTTTGACAACAATAGTAAAACTTTCAAACTAATGAGGGTTACGCAACAATATGGTATAGAAACTATATTCTCATCCGCAGGCTCCCTTTTTGACTTCACAGGTAGTACAGATTTTATTTTAGGAGCAGAATCTAGTAGTAGTGGTTTCTTAGATGGTAGAATTGGCTCATGTAAAATATACGATAAAGCTTTATCAACAGCTGAAATAACACAAAACTACAATTCAGCAAAGTATAAATTTGGATTACCAGTTATATGGACCGAATTTAATCAATAATATTTTTCGCTAAAATAAAGCTTTGCGGCCTCGGTCATAACCTTTTGAAATGAATACTTTTTTATCATTTCTGCAACAGGTATAGAACACACTACTTTTCCATCATATGGTAGATCTGGTTATTACTGGGATGGAAAAATATCATGTTTTACTATATACGATAAAGCCTTAACAGCAGCAGAAATTTTACAAAATTATAATTCGACAAAATCTAGATTCTCATAATGTACGAATATAATCTTGTAATAAAGATAAAATAAAGTTTAGTATATAAACATAATATTTATATAAAGTTATGTATGAATACAAATGTCAATTGATAAAAGTTGTAGACGGCGACACCGTTGATGTTTTAATAGATGTTGGTTTTTCTACATTCAGAAAAGAAAGAGTAAGGCTATATGGTATAAATACACCAGAGTGTCGTACAAGAAATTTAGAAGAAAAGAAAAGAGGTCTCGCCGCTAAAGCTCGTCTAAAAGAAATATTAAAAAAATTTGGTAAACATTTTTTAATAAAAACCGAAATAGATAAAAAAGGTAAATATGGTCGAATATTGGGGCAATTATATGATTTAGATTATAATAATTGTGCTAATGACATATTAATTACAGAAGGACATGCCGTAGAATATTTTGGGGGAAGTAGATAAAAATATTGACAATAACTTAAAATTAAATATAATAATATTATGAAATATCTAACAATAATCACAGCAATGGCATTAATTTTATTTCCAGCAAAAAGTAATGCTGGAGATAAAGAATGGGGCACAGTTGGAAAAGTCCTAACAGGTATATTTGCACTCAAAGTGTTAGATGAAGCATTAACACCTTCATATACACATCGGCATTATCATGCTACATCTCAACAAGTAATAGTTCAACCACAACCTGTAGTAGTTCAACAACCTGTAGTAGTTCAACAACCAGTAACAACTACTACTACTACCACTACTGTTCAACAGCCAGTAACAACTACTACAACTACAGTTCATCAGCCTGTTGTACAACAAACTGTTGTAACACAACCTGTGGTAGTCCAACAAGTACCCATAGTTCATCAACCCGTGGTTGTATGTCCTCCTACACCAAGAAGAAGTGTTATTTTCAATTTCGGATTTGGTTCAGGAAGAAGACATTCACATCACCATCATCACTATGGTAACATTTATACGCCACATCACACATATGGAAGTCATTTCCATCATGATTAAATAAAATTCTTATATTTAAACTCACAACCGGCTTAAAGCCGGTTTTTTTGTGTATAAAAAAAAGCAAACTTGATGCTTTAATTTATACATGTTGTTTTATGCGTATACATTTTGATTATAAAACTACATTTTTATTTTAAAATATATTAGTTATTGTCATGATAGAGTTATCTCTATCTTTAACAAAAGGATTATGAATGAAGAAAATTGAAGCAATAATTAAACCGTATAAATTAGAAGATGTCAAAGATGCTCTTCACGAAATCGGAATTGATGGAATGACAGTTTCCGAAGCAAAAGGATTCGGTAGACAAAAAGGTCATACTGAAATCTATCGTGGCAGTGAGTATACCATTGATTTCTTACCGAAAATTAAATTAGAAATAATTGCAGTTGATGAATCAGTTCAACAAGTTGTTGATACAATTACTGAATCAGCTAAAACTGGAAAAATCGGCGATGGAAAGATATTTGTTTATGATATTGTCGATGTAACAAGAATTAGAACCGGAGAGAAAGGAGAATCCGCTATATGAAACTATTAAAAATATTATTATTAACACTGTCATTAGGGTGTGTAACGACAGTAATTGGAGAAACACCAGTTATTTCAGAATATCAATCCGAATATAACGAATTGATTTCTAGTCAAGGAGAACACGCATACGCATTTGATTTTTTTACAACAAGTATGTTGTGGACATGCATAGCGGCTGCCATGGTGTTTATTATGCATTTAGGGTTTTCTGCTCTAGAAGCTGGTCTCTGTAGGTCAAAAAACACTGTAAATATCCTTTTTAAGAATGTTTTCATCATATGTGTAGGATTACTTACATATGCGTTATTTGGATTCAATACACACTATCCTGGTGACTTTAATGGGTGGTTTAGTTTTGGTGGTCCAATTGGTGATTTAAACGCGGATGGAGGAGGTACATTTGGATATGGTGGCTTAAGTTTAGCTATGACTGGATTTGGAGATTTTATATTTCAAGCTATGTTTGCAGCTACAGCTGCTACAATCGTTTCAGGAGCAGTTGCTGAACGAATTAATTTAAAGGGGTTTTTATTATTAGCTACTTTGTTAGTAGGAATCGCATATCCAATTGCGGGTTCATGGCATTGGGGCGGAGGATGGTTATCTCAACTAGGAAACGGTGATAAAGCATTTTATGATTTCGCTGGTTCATCTGCAGTCCACGCATTTGGTGGATTTGCTGCTTTAGCATCAATATTAGTATTAGGGGCACGATCTGGAAAATATATCAATGGAAAAGTGAAACCTATACCAGGTCACAGTATGCCATTAGCATCAATTGGAGTATTTTTACTATTCTTTGGTTGGTTTGGATTTAACGGAGGTTCTGTGTTATCTGCAAATCCAGGTCCACTTGGATTGGTGTTTACAACAACAGCTTTAGCAGCAGCTGCTGGTGGTATTGGTTCAATTATAACATCTTGGTTAATATCAAAAAAACCAGATTTGTCAATGGCATTAAATGGAATTTTAGCCGGCTTAGTTGGAATAACAGCTGGAGCAGATTCTGTTTCTGTAATTGATTCTATTTTAATTGGATTGATTGCTGGGGTAATTGTTGTACTGTCTATTTATCTACTTGATAAATTTCAAATTGATGATCCTGTTGGAGCTGTTTCTGTTCACGGTACATGTGGTATTTGGGGAACTCTAGCGGTTGCACTATTTGGAGAAGCTAATTTAGTAAGTCAAATAATTGGAATTAGTGCATTCTGTGGATTTGCATTTTTGTTTTCACTCTTCACCTCTTTATTACTAAATAAGTTTAATATGTTTAGAGTAAGTGAAGAAGAAGAATACAAAGGATTAGATTTGTCTGAACACGGACAAGAAGCTTATTCATAAATAAAAAGTATTAAAAGAAATCACAACCGGCTCATTGAGTCGGTTTTTTTTATTCTCTATCTACACACAGATGTTTATAATCATCGTCTAAAAATAAATCAGAAACAAATTTTGTAACAGTAGGTTTTCTATCATATTGATGCAAAATGCAGGGGGTATAATTCTGATATTCAAGTGTTCTGTCTACTAACCTACAACCATCTTCATTTATGTGTGCCATTGTGTAAATTAAATATGGTTCTTCATTTTGGTGTAATTGTATGTCGTGTACACTGGTGTTAAGTAAAAGTTTATTATGATATATTAAGCAATTTAATATGCCTTGATCCATTAAGTAAGATTTTCCTGGCTGTTTTCTTTCGTATAAAAGAGAATACCATGATATATCTGTTAATATATCGATGAATTTACTTAAACTATCTGAAATAATAGTACCGCTGTTAATTACAACATTGTTTCCTATTTTTTTTAAAAATGAATTATCAATATTATTAATCCACCAAGAATTGATATCACATTTAAATAAAATATTACTTTTATCTTCTTTAAAGATATTAATTTTATTTTTTATTTTTAAAAGTTGTAATTTATCAAAAATATTATCTAAAAAAACTAAATCCGTATTATCACAGTGTAAAAAAACATCGTTTTCATTTAATTTTAATCGATTTTTATTTATATAATCCAGATAATAAAAATATCTTTTAGTATTATGATTTAAATTTAAATTTAAATAAGAAACATTATAAACTTCTATTTGTCCATTTGATTTGTGGATAATATCATGAATTTCATGTGGTATTTGTTTGTAAGAATTTTCAGTAAAGAAAATTACTTTACTATTTTTTACATTTTGAAGTATGGAGTTGAAAAAAATTAAAAGTCTGCCTCTATTCTTTTCAGAAATCATTCCCAGACCTGAAAAATGTGTAAAAATGTAATTCATTTACCCCCAATCAATTGAGTCATAATTTTCATCGTACTGTTTTTTATTCGTTGGCCTCTGTTTGTCCCCCTTGCCCGCCTGACTCTTTTTCGATGATTTCGATTTCTGATTCTGAGTTTTCATATACTTTTTTATACACTCCTTCTATTGTTGAAAAAAATTGTTGGTTAGCATATAGTTGTTCTGAAGTAATTTCATCATGTTTTATGAAAAAAGGATCGTCTCCAGGATCAATCCAAATTCCATTATCATCTTTTCTATAAATTACAAATACAATATGAAATAGTTTTTCTTCTATACTATCATAGAAATCTTTTTGTGGTTCACTTAAATAAAATATGTCTTTTTCTGACCATTCATTATTGATTCTTGGACAAACACATAATCTATAATCATCTTCAATTTTTGCTTTAAATACAAAAGCATTAGGTTTTTCAATTTTAACTTCACTCATAACTTTTTAATATTATTTTAGGGCTCCATACAAATTACATTGACTTGACAATCATGACATATATATGTCGTGGGTTGATCCATACAAACTACAGGCATTTTTTTATCGTCATCTAATATAGATTCTTTACATATGATACAGTTTTCTGTTGAAATATCTTCTGGCATATCTTTATTGATTTATACTATATATAGTTGAATAACAATCTTTACAAAGTTGTCCACATCCTTCAACATAAAAGTGTCTATGATCGATGTGTGTGTTTTTATGTTCCGATGTGACTTTATCACACATTACACATTTTTCAAATTCTTCATTTAAATTTTCAGTTTCCACATTAATATATATTAATTACTCCATCCTAATGCTTCTGCAACTATAGGAAATTCTTTTTTGAATATTTTCTTGATTTCATTTGCTATATCTCTGTGTTCTTTTTGAGTATTTTCTTCTGATCTTAAATCCAAGTAATGAATCCAAGATCTAATTGATCCTTTCATATACAAAGTTGATTGTGTAGCTAGTGGAAGTACCATTCTAGCTTGTTCCTTTGCTACTCCTTCATTAATAAGTTTTTCATATGTTTGAACCGCATGATTTATAGCATATTGTACAACATTATTTATAACAGGTTCATCTATAATTTCAGCACTACTTTGTCTATTTTTATCTGCTTGTTTTCTCAGTTCAATTGGTTCTATTTCAGTAGCAGCACTATACCTTTGAGAAAATTCTTGAAATGAAAAACTTCTATGTCGTAAAATTTGTGCGGCAATTGCTCTTGAAGTTTTAATCTCTACACACATATCAACCATCTCAAATGGGCTCCAATGTTTATGTTTAATTAAAAACTTTAAAAGTCTAGGAGCTGTTTCAGAATTCATTTGATTTTCTGGATTAGAAACTCTAGCACAGTAAGCAATAAGTTCTTCCGCATTACCCGATGAAAATACTTTTGGGTCAGTAATTGAAATAAGTTTTACATTCATATTTTATAACAGTTATAAGTAAGTATACAGACTTGATAAGTTTTTACAAGAACAATTTACTCACAATATATATTTGTTACATCATTATTTACCATTTTTTGCACTAAAGCCGAAAATGTAGTTTTCGGACACCAGTTTAAATCTTTTCTTGCTTCAGATGAATCACCACATAACAAATCTACTTCTGCTGGTCTGTAAAACTTTTCATTTATTTTTACTAAAACTGATGATTGTAGATTATTTTTTTCAAAATAATCACGTGTCACGCTGAATTGTTCGTTTAATCTTTCACCATGCCACACTCCATCTATTTTCACCGATTTAAATGCTAATTCAATAAACTCTTTTATAGTGTGAGTTTGGTCACTTGAAAGTATATACTCTTTTAAATTTGAGATATCTTCTTTTGAATATTTTATATTTTTACTATATAAATCATCATTTAAATCTTCTCTATATATTTCTTGATTTAACATTCTCCATATTCCATCAATAAAATCTTCAGCATCACTCCAGTCTCTTTTTGCATAAATGTTTCCTAGTTCAATCGGACTAAATCCATCCTTTCGTAGAATAGCATTATATATTTCAGAAACACCCTTTGTTATTTTTCTAGTTACAAATTCTTCGCCTCGTCGAGTTCCTTCGTGATTAAATAACAGTCCTTGAATAGCATAAAGATTATAACTGTCTCTGTAAACTTTTACAATTTGCCTTGCAGCACATTTACTAGCACCATATGGACTTCTAGGTCTATAAGGATGTTTTTTATCTTGTGGCGAATATAAAACATCACCAAACTCTTCAGACGATCCTGCATTATAAAATCTACAATTTGGAGCGTACTGTTTTATTGCTTCTAATATATTAATTACACCAGTACTGTTACATTCCCATGTTTGTACTGGAAAGTCCCACGAAGAACCAACATAACTTTGTGCTGCTAAATTAATAAAATAATTTGGTTTAATTGTTTCTACTAATTTACAAATGCTATGAGCATCAGTCAAATCAAAATTTACTAATTTAAATCTACTTACTTTTTCTAAATGTTGAATGTTTTCATGATTTTTTATACTCAATCTTCTAGCACCACCAACAATATTATAGTTGGTATTTCTTAATAAGAAATCAATCATGTGACTTCCATCTTGACCTGTTGCACCACTTACAAAAACAGTTTTCTTAGATTTATCCAGTGTTAAATCATTTATGTTTAAAATATTCATAATATAATTTTTAAGATTCATTAAAAAAACGATATATCATCATCATCTTCACCATCTTCATCATTTTCAATTTCGTCGTTCTTATACTTCTGTTGAAATTTATTGATATCTTGTTGAGTAATATTAAACTGTGATATTATCATTTGAACTAGTATCAATATATATTCTTTGCTCAAATCATGCGCATACATTTTTTTTGCTATTGATAATGACAAAGACATTAATAAATCTTTTGTCTCAACTGATAAATCTTCATATGGATTTTTTATACTTTTATTTTTTTTGTCTAAAATCAAACCCGGTATTTCATTATGATTTATGCTATTTTTTGTATGTAAAACAATTAAGTTTTCCATTTCTTTTATCATTTTTTCATTATCATCTCCATATAATAACTTAAGTTTAGCTCTAATTTTTTTAATATCAGTCTGTTTAACTTTTTTCGCAATATTAAAAGATACTAAAATACCATTTTCTGTTAAGAGATGACTGAAGTGCATGTTTTAAAATCTTTGTTTTAGAATTGTTTTGCTATCTTGTAATATATCAGGGTCAAAATTATTTGGTCCTCTGTTTATATATCCTTTACCAGATGTAAAAGTACAATTATAACAAAGTAATCTCATATTGTCTAACAAATGATTTTTATTGTTTCCATCTTCAAAATTTAAAAGTAATGGTATTTTTCCATCTGTTATTCTTCTTTCTGAAAAGCCACACTGTTCACACTCTGCTTTTTTTATTCCAGATCTGATTAATTTATCTTTTAATCGGTGTACTGGAAAATCAGGCCATTTTCCCTGTATAATATCTTCTATAGGATACTTTCCTTTATGTGGATTTATTGGACCTCTTGTTTTTTTCTCAGATGGATCTTTTTTCTTTATTGGCCACCCAGGTGTTTTATGAACGCCATATATTCTAGCATACTTTTTGAATGTAGCATAAGTAACACCAAGTCTTTTAGCTGCTTTTCTTGCTGACTCAGATTTTTCTAATGCCTCCTCAATTTCAGATTGTGTCAACGGCTTTCTT
>Ga0181576_10002024_pt1 | contig 15375 bp, 16 predicted proteins | sample 101ome_22_FD_132464 | JGI IMG/M metagenome (GOLD analysis project Ga0181576, IMG submission 132464) | Coastal salt marsh microbial communities from the Groves Creek Marsh, Skidaway Island, Georgia - 101412BT metaG (megahit assembly) | ecosystem: Environmental > Aquatic > Marine > Intertidal... | reverse complement strand
TCGTCTGGTTCAATGACCGTGCTGATGCGCGGCGGGAGCATGCCGATTGTGTGACCCGATATTGGGATTGGCGCCCGCGTGCGAAGCCTGAATTGTTCTACGAATACTGGGATGGCACAGCCCCGACGCACCAGCTTTTTGCCCTGAGGGAAGCAGTGAACATGATCCAAGAGGAAGGACTGCCGCATGTCTGGCAGCGTCATGAGATCTTGGCGCGGGCTGTTTGGGCGGCGGTAGAGTGCTGGGGCAAAGGTGGTGATATCGCCTTGAACGTTGCAGATGCGGGCCAGCGTTCGCATGCCGTCACCTCGATACGCATGGGCGGTGGCGCGGCAACCAAGCTGCGGAAATGGTGCGAACATCAGGCAGGCCTCACGCTCGGGATCGGGTTGGGGCGGCATCCGGAGGAGGATTACCTAAGGGTGGGCCACATGGGCCATGTGAATGCCCATATGATCCTCGGCGCGCTCAGTACGATGGAAGCAGGGCTTACCGCGCTTGGTATCCCGCATGGGCGGGGCGGGGCTGCTGCTTCCGGTGACGTGATCTCAACGGCGTTGCGCGCGCCTTGCCCCGATTAGGGAAATCAAACGGTCAACAGTGACCGCCGCAATCAGCACCGCAGGAAAACCGCCAAGCGCCGCGAGGGTCCACAGCGCAAAGAACAACGTCACGCCAGTGGTGATAAGAAATGGCGTTGTAAAATCTTCGACGCGGCGCGGTGTTGACGACATGGCAGACCTCCTCTGCCATAATCCTAGCCCAGCGGGTTAAAATGCCACTTAACTTTTGCGTGCGCGTTCCAATGCGGCAGGAAGCGCAGCCTCGAATGCATCAAGCGCTTCGGCGTTTCCCGTGCTGACGCGGATGCAGCGGTTCTGCGGCGGTTGAAACGGCATGCGGATGAAAATTGCGTGCTTGCCCAGCTCGGCGACGATCCGTTTTGACAGCTCACCATCCGCGCCACAGTCGATGGTCACAAAGTTGGTGGCGGATGTCAGCGGTCGCAGCCCGTTTGCTTCGGCGATGCTGGCGATACGGGCGCGCGCTTCGGACGTCCATTGAAGGATATTGGTATACCAGTCACGATCATGAAGCGCGGCCAACGCGGCGACCTGACCGAGCATATTGACCCCGAACTGGTTTCGGATGCGGTCAAAGGCCGAGATGATCGGCACCGCGCCGATCGCGTAACCAACGCGCTGACCGGCCAGCCCATAGGCCTTTGAGAAGGTGCGCATGCGGATCACACGCGGATCATCTGGAACGATGGGCAGGGTCGCTGATGCTGGCGCAAAATCGCTGTAGGCTTCATCGAGGATCAACAACGCCCCTTCTGGGACCTCGGAGATCATCCGCGCGATGACGTCTGCATCATGCCAGTTCCCCATCGGGTTGTTGGGGTTGGAAATATAGATCAGCCGCGCGCCGGTGCTGCGGGCCTTGGCAATCAGGCGTTCGGGGTCTTCGTGGTCGCCGGCATCAGGCACCTCATGCAGCACCCCGCCATAGCCTTTCACATGGTAGTCGAAGGTGGGGTAGGAGCCGCGTGACGTGACCACCGGCGTGCCCTCATTCACGGTCAGGCGCACAAGCTGGCCCAGCAAGCCATCGATCCCCTCACCGATCATGATATGCTCGGGCGCAATGTCGTGATGGGCCGCTAGAGCCATGCGCAGATCGTGGCAATCACCGTCGCCGTATTTCCAAATCTCTGGCGCAGCTTTGCTGATCGCTTCGAGCGCTTTGGGCGAGGGGCCAAAACCACATTCATTAGCGCCGATCCGCGCTGCGAAAGGGCGTCCGAGGGCGCGCTCCACATCGTCGGGGCAATTGAACGGCATGGTCGAGGGCAGGGCGGCGATAAGCGGTGTCAGGCGGGGATCATTCTGTGTCATGGCGCGAATTAGACATGGGAAATCCGGCAGAACAAGAGCAAAGAAAAAGCCCGCGCGGGTGGCGCGGGCTTCTGTTTCAGGTCATCCGTAAGGCAGCTATCAGCCGATTTCCTCCAGCCGCGCAAGGGCGGCATTCAGCTGGCCCTCTTCCTCTTCGCGCATGCGCAGGTTCTCGCGGGCTTCTTCGACCACCTCTTCGGGCGCGGAGGCCACGAATTTGGGGTTGTTCAACCGCCCACGCAGGCCGCCAAGCTCCTTTTCCAGCTTGCCGAGCACTTTCGATAGGCGTGCCTTTTCAGCGTCCACATCAATGATGTCGGCCAGCGGCAGGGCAAAGGTTGCACCCGCCGTCGGCACGGTGATCGCGCCTTTCGGGGCGCCCTCGACGCTGTCGATCCCTTCGATCCGCGCAAGGCGCTTGATCAGGGTTTCATTGTTGGCAAGCGCGGTTTTGGCGGCGTCGTCCGCATCCAGTTGCAGCACCGGAATGCGCAGGCCCACCGGCACGTTCATCTGGGCGCGGGCAGAACGGACGCCTTCGATCAGCGAAATCGCCCAGTTCATCTCCGCGTCTGCGGCAGGGTCAACCAGATCGGCGGCGGCATAGCTGGGCCAATCCGCATGGACGAGCATTTTCGAACGAGTGCCCATCAGCCCCCAAAGCTCTTCTGTAATGTAGGGCATGATCGGGTGCAGCAGAACCAAACATTGATCCAGCACCCAGCCCATCGTCTGTTGGGTTTCCAGCTTCTCGGCCTCGGAGCCATCCATCAGGAGCGGCTTGGAGAACTCCACATACCAGTCGCAGACCTTGCCCCAAACAAAGGCGTAAAGCGCATTGGCAGCATCGTTAAAGCGATAGGCTTCCAGTGCGGCATCCACCTCTTCGCGCACGCGAGCGGTTTCGCCGATGATCCATTTGTTGACCGTTTGCGTCGCGGTCGGGATCGCGGTGCTGCCGCCGTGGGCCTCGAAGACGCCGTTCATCTCGGCAAAGCGGCAGGCATTCCATAGCTTGGTTCCAAAGTTCCGGTAGCCCTGAATGCGATCTTTCGAAAGCTTCAGCACACCGCCAATCGCCGCCATCGAGGCATTGGTGAAGCGCAGTGCGTCTGCGCCGTATTCATCAATGATTTCAAGCGGGTCGATGACGTTGCCCTTGGTCTTGGACATCTTCTGCCCTTTTTCGTCCCGTACCAATTGGTGCAGGTAGACCGTGTGGAACGGCTCCTGATCGACGACGGCCAATTGCATCATCATCATCCGCGCCACCCAGAAGAACAGGATGTCAAATCCGGTGATCAGCACATCGGTGGGGAAGTATTTCTCCATCTCCGGTGTGTTTTCGGGCCAGCCGAGCGTGCCGATGGGCCAAAGGCCGGAAGAGAACCATGTATCTAGCACGTCGGGGTCGCGGCTTAGGGCGACGCCAGCGCCTGCCTTGGCCTGCGCTTCCTCCTCGGTCGCGGCGCAGTATTCGTTGCCCTCGGCATCGAACCAAACCGGAATCTGGTGCCCCCACCAAAGCTGACGCGAGATACACCACGGCTCGATATTTTCCAGCCAGTGGTAGTAAGTCTTCTCGCCACTTTCAGGGATGATCTTGGTGCGCCCTTCGCGCACTGCATCCAGCGCGGGGCCGACGACCTTTTGCGCATCGACAAACCATTGGTCGGTCAGCATCGGCTCGATGACCACACCGGAGCGGTCCCCAAACGGCTGCATGATCTTCTTGTCTTCAATGGTGATCATCAGCCCTTCGGCATCAATGTCGGCCACGACGCGCTTACGCGCCTCGAAGCGGTCCAGCCCGCGATATCCTTCCGGCACGAGGTTGATCGCATCGACGGCGGCTTCGGTAAATGCATCACCCTTGGCAAAGCCCTGCGCCTTCGCGGCTTCCTCAGCATAGGGCGCGCCATCGGCCCGCACCTGGCCGCGCGTATCCATCAGGCGGTACATCGGGATGCCGCCACGCTTGGCGACCTGATAGTCGTTGAAATCATGCGCGCCGGTGATCTTCACCGCGCCGGAGCCAAAGGTCGGATCGGGGTATTCATCGACGATGATCGGGATCAGGCGGCGGTGCTCTTTCGGCCCAACCGGAATTTCGCACAGCTTGCCGACGATCGGCGCATAGCGTTCATCAGAGGGATGCACCGCGACCGCACCATCGCCCAGCATCGTTTCGGGGCGGGTGGTGGCGATAGAGATGTAATCGCGCTCTTCTTCGAGGATGATATTCCCGTCCTCGTCCTTCTCGATATAGGTGTAGGTTTCGCCACCTGCGAGCGGGTATTTGAAGTGCCACATATGGCCGTCGACTTCGATATTCTCGACCTCGAGGTCAGAAATCGCTGTCTCGAAATGGGGGTCCCAGTTCACCAGCCGCTTGCCGCGATAGATCAGGCCCTTTTCGTACATATCGACGAAGACCTTGATCACCGCATCGTGGAAGTTGCCGCTCTGGTCGCTCTCGGGCGTACCCGGCGCTCCGGACATGGTGAAGGCGTTGCGTTCCCAGTCGCAGGAACAGCCCAACCGCTTGAGCTGATTGACGATGGTGTAACCGTATTGGCCCTTCCACTCCCAGACCTTTTCAAGGAACTTCTCGCGCCCTAGTTCGCGGCGGCCCGCATTGCCTTGGGCGGCGAGCATTTTCTCGACCTGAAGCTGCGTCGCGATGCCTGCATGGTCCTGCCCCGGTTGCCAGAGCGTGTCAAAGCCGCGCATGCGGTGCCAGCGGATCAGGATATCCTGCAACGTGTTGTTGAACGCATGGCCCATATGCAGCGCGCCGGTCACGTTCGGTGGCGGGATCATAATGGTGAAGCTCTCTGCATCCGGCTTCGCATTCGCGCCTGCGCGGAAGCTGCCAGAATTGGTCCAAGCCTCAAAAATGCGGGCTTCAGCCTCGGCTGCGTTAAAGGTCTTTTCCATTGCCATGATCGCGGTCCCTTATTCGTCGGGACCATCTAACGCGGGGGGCGGCGGAGGAAAAGCCCTCTCTGCGGCGCTTAGGCGCTACGGTCGATCTTGGTCGAGAGGTGGATCAGGCTTTCCAGCGCCATCACCCCGTCAATCGCACCGATCCGGTCCAGCGTATCGTCCAGCGCGCCGGTGGACTCGGTGCGCAACTGGCAAGTTAGATCAAAGCGCCCCGAGGTGGTGTGTACGCGCTCCACCGCAGGCAGGCGGCGCAGTTGGTTCAGCACATTGGTTTGCGCGGCGGGGGTGATATGGACGAGCACCGTCGCGCGGATTGCATTGCGCAGCGTGTCCTCGCTCAGTCGCAGCGTGTAACCCGCAATCACGCCCGCCCGTTCCAGCCGCTCAATCCGTGCTTGGGCGGTGGTGCGGGCAATTCCGACACGCGCCGCCAGCGCCGAAGTCGGCAATCGCGCATTGGTGGAAAGTTCTGCGATCAAGCGGCGGTCGATGTCATCCAGTTCTGTCATAGTGCCGATATTATCGGCATTATTGATTAATGATAAGCATTTTTGCGCAAAGTGCTGAGTCAGTCTGACATTTCCCACCGTAAACTAAGAGCAATAATAAAGATCGAGGCGGAGGTTCCCATGTTGCAGCGCTTGGAAAAAGCAGATTGCCCAGCATCTTATTTGCAGCGTTTCCAACCGGATATGCCGGTGCATTTTTTCGCGCCCGCAGCGCTGGACCGGCGGTTGGATGATTTCGTGAACGGCTTCGCGGGGGATGTGACCTATGCGGTCAAGGCGAACCCGTCTGATCGGGTCGTGTCGCGGCTTTGGGGCAGGGGGCTTGCCGGTTTCGATGTCGCCTCCCCGACAGAGATAGAGAGCGTACAGCGGCTCTGCGGGTCCGCCGTACCAATGCACTACAATAATCCCGTGCGCAGTAGCGCCGAGATCGCGGTAGCCCGTCGCGCGGGGGCGCGGTCATGGTCGGTTGATGATGCGGGCGAGTTGCGAAAATTGGCTGCGGCGGGGCATGAGCCTTACAATGAAGTCAGCGTGCGCTTCTGCCTCGACGTTGAAGGTGGGCATTACAATTTTGGCGATAAATTCGGCGCCACGCTGGATCAGGCGGTGGCGTTGTTGCGATGCGTCTCCGAGGCAGGTTGGCGACCTGCGCTGACCTTTCATGTTGGCACACAATGCCAACGGCCGCAGGCATATGCCCGCTACATCGCAGCAGCAGCGGGTATCGCGCAGCGTGCCGATGTGCGCATTTCGCGGCTCAATGTTGGGGGCGGTTTCCCGTCTGCGCGGCAGGGCGCAGCACCGGAGTACGGCCGCTTCTTCGCAGCGATCAAAGAGGCGGTTGATGCGGCTTTTGCTGACCGCCCCGCGCTCTTGTGTGAGCCGGGTAGGGCGCTTGTTGCTGACAGCTATGCCTATGCCGTCCGCATCAAATCACTGCGCGCGGGACGGGTTTACCTAAATGACGGGATCTATGGCGGGCTGTCGGAATTCCCGTCGATGCACATGCCTACGTTCGAGGTGATCAGCAGGGATGGTACACCGCGCACCGGCGAAAGTGTCGCCCGCGTCGCATTTGGCCCGACCTGTGACAGCATCGACAAATTACCAGAAGCGTTGAATCTCCCCTCTGATACACGGGAGGATGACTGGCTCCTGTTCCGGTCGATGGGAGCCTATCTGACAGGCGTTACCACGCGGTTTAACGGCTACGGGCGCTGCGAGACTGTGACAGTCGCAACGCTTTAGCGTCACTCTGCGATCGAAAATCCGGCAATCAACTGCCTCAGGCCCAAGGCCGCACCAGCGAAGATCGCCATGACGGTGATCGGCGCGGACCACGCCAGCACTGAGAAGGCCGACAGCCCTTGCCCGATACTGCATCCCATCGCCACAACCGCACCAACACCCATCAACGCCGCGCCAAAGATTTGCCGCCGCAATTCGCGCGGATCTTCACAAGCTTCCCAGCGGAAATGCCCCTTGATCAGCGAACCGATGAACGCGCCGATCCAAACACCCGCGACCGAGCCGAGCGCAAAACTGAGCGTGGTTCCTGACGCGGTCATTGTCCAAAGAATGGACTCGCCGAGCGGTGCTGCAAATGTGTGGGAAACAACCTGAAGCTCCTCAAAGCCATGCCGGGCGATCCACTGTGTTCCGGCCCATGCAATGATCACCGATAGCCCCGCGATGCCCCCCCAGAAAATAGTTTTTCTTTCCCTCCTGACCCGCGCGGGAGCAAGGGTGAACCCGAGGATAAGCGCGCCAATGATAATCCCGATTGTAGAAGGCGCGAAGCCTGTCCAATTGGCAATGCTGTGGGCAATTCCCGGAACATGCTCAGCAGCGCGCTCGGCCGGAAATAGCCAAATGCGGACATAGGCAAATGGACCGGAGATCGTCGCATAAGCCGCAATGCCCATCACGAGGACGATCATGAAATTCCGCAGGTCACCGCCACCCAAACGCGCCAACGCGCCGTAGCCGCAATTGCCCGCGAGTGCCATGCCGTACCCGAATACAAGCCCGCCCGCGATGCTCGCAAGCGGCATCCACCGGAAATCAAGGTAGATTGTTTCGGGTAGGGACAGCAGCCCAGTCGCGCTCAAGGCGAAAGTGCCAATGATCGCCACCCCTAGTGCGACGCCCCACATCCTCAGGCGAATGTCGGATTCACCGTAAAAGAAATCCTCGATGGCGCCGAGCGTGCAAAAGCGGCCCAATCGGGCAGCGAGTCCGAGCAGGATACCACCGATCCCGCCAACAATCGCAGCGAGGTTTCCCTCGCCGATAACATCAATCCACACGGCGTCCTCCCATCGAAACCGCCGTTACCACGGCAGTTTCCTCCTTATCGTGTGCAGAATAGGTCGTAAACCAAATCAATAATCTGGCGCGGTCTGTCGTCCGTCAAGCGGTAGTAGATCGTCTTGCCGTCACGTCGCGGCGTCACAAGCCCTTCGAGTCGCAGCCGCGCGAGCTGTTGCGAAACAGCCGCCTGCCGCGCCGATAGCAGGTCTTCGAGTTCGGTGACCGATTTTTCTCCCGATGCCAGATGGCACAAAATCATCAGCCGCCCCTCATGGCTGATCGCTTTCAGGAAATTCGCCGCATCCGTCGCGTTGCTTACCAATTCGTCCAGACCGGCTTCGTCAATATGGTCGTCAATAATTGGAATACCCATAGTCCGCGTCCCTGCGCGCTATTATGCTAAGTATAGCTTTGCCTACCATATACTTGCAAGAAACGCAATTTTTCGATGTGTGTTCCTTGGCTTTGCCGGTCAGCTAGAGGCTTCCGGTTTCTGCGCAGGCTCTATACCCGCGTCCGAAATCAACTTCGAGAGTAATCCCCAAAAAAAATCCTCACCCGGATAGCCTTCGATCCGTCCGACCTCTGCGCCATCAACAAGCAGCACGAAGGTTGGCGTGAACTGGAGAGGGCGGGTCAGGGTGACGCCCTCTGGCAGATCAGCGTGGATGTCATGTTTGATCAACGGGGCAGAAGCGCCTTCAGCGGTTTTCGGGTATTCGATGCCGACGTCGCTTTCCCAGCGCGCGCACCACATGCAGCCATCTTCCTCCGCCATCAACAGATTGACGGTTTCCGCACTGGCGAGGAGCGGAAACCAGACCAGCGGCAGGCTAAGAAGAAACGCACGCATGATTTGAATCCCGATTGACGGATAGCTGAACACTTATCATAATTTGAATATATGAATAAGACAAGATTTGAATAAGGCAGGGATGGCGCATGTTGGAAATCAGTTACATCGGGGCGGCCGTGGCGGGGCTTTTGTCGTTCTTCACCCCATGCGTTCTGCCGATGGTTCCGTTCTACCTGTGCTACATGGCCGGATTGAGCATGTCGGAACTGCGCGACGAAGGCGGAATCGCGGCTGGCGCTCAGCGGCGACTGGTGCTTTCGTCCATTGCCTTCGCCTTGGGCGTCACCACGATTTTCGTGCTGCTGGGCATGGGCGCAACGGCGCTGGGGCAGCTTTTCCTGCAATGGAAGCAGCCGCTCTCCTACCTCGCTGCTGCGGTTTTGGCTCTCTTCGGGCTGCACTTTTTGGGCGTGATGCGCATTCCGCTCCTGTATCGCGAGGCGCGGCTTGAAACCACTGCGGAGCCGCGCGGGATTGCCGGTTCCTATGTGATGGGGCTCGCCTTCGGTTTCGGGTGGACCCCATGCGTTGGCCCTGCCTTGGCCTCGATCCTGATGATTGCGGGCGGCATGGGGAACCTATGGGAGGGCGCGGCGCTTCTGGCTGTCTATGGTGTGGCGATGACGGCCCCCTTCGTAATTGCCGCCTTGTTTGCGCGCCCATTTCTTGCGTGGGTGGCCCGTCATCGTGGGGCGCTGGCCTATGCCGAGCGGATCATGGGCCTCATGCTGTTGCTGTTCGCGGCGCTGATCGCGACCAACAGCGTCAATCTTATCGCACAATGGATGATCGATGCCTTCCCGTCGTTCTCGGGTTTGGGCTGAAAGGAGTGACTATGAAACGTTTATTACCACTCGCTGCGGGCCTCATTGCCCTGGCCACTTCCCTATCGGCTGCGGTGTTGGGCGATGATGGCCTGCACAAGGCGCCATGGATGCGCGACACGTTCAAAGACTTGCGGGAAGATCTCGCCGAGGCCAATGCCGAAGGCCGTAGGTTGATGGTGATGATCGAGCAGCGCGGCTGCATCTATTGCACCAAGATGCATGAAGATGTCTACCCCGACCCCGCCATTGACCCGATCCTGAGTGAGAACTTCTACGTCGTTCAGATCAACATGTTCGGTGATTTCGAGGTCACGGATTTCGACGGTGAAATCCTGACGGAGAAAGAAGCCGTGCTGAAGTGGGGCGCGATGTACACGCCAACGATTCTCTTCTTCCCCGAAGAAGTGTCCGAAGGTGTACCCGCCCATGAGGCGCGGGTCGCCTATGTTCCCGGGGCATTGGGCGTCGAGATGTTCGGTAACATGCTGAACTGGGTTCTGGAACACGGCTACGAGAGCGGAGAAAATTTCCAGAAATATCATGCGCGTAAGTTCAACGAACGTCGGCAGTAGCCCGCGCCGCAGCGCAGCTTGAGCCATCGCCGCAGCGCAGAATATTCAATTATTTGAATTTAACGTTGCGAAAATCTCAGGCTGTGTTCTATTGTATGCACAAAGATGAATAAGATGGGATCTCCAGGGAGGGCAAATGAAACGCACTATCCAATTTGTAGCAGGGCTGGCCATCACGGCGACAGCAGCTGTTGCCGAGGTCGCGCCAGGCGACGTCGTTTTTGGTGATTACGGCGAGGTGGTCGAGTCGCTCACCGGTGTCGCTGGCGATCCCGAAGCAGGGCGCGCGGTAATGAACAAGGGTTCAGGCAACTGCGTCGCCTGTCATCAGGTGACAGAACTTCTGGAAGTGTTCCCCTTCCACGGTGAGGTTGGCCCCTCGCTTGACTATGTCGGCGAACGTTGGACCGAGGCAGACCTGCGCGGCATCCTCGTCAACGCGAAGAACGTGTTCCCCGATACTATGATGCCAGCTTTTTACAAGGTCGACGGGTTCAACCGGCTTGGCGACGGCTTCACCGGAAAAGCATTGGAAGGGTCGGCCTCGCCGCTCCTGACCGCACAGCAAATCGAAGATGTTATCGCCTACCTCATGACGTTGCAGTGAGCTGGGCTAAGGATTGAGAAGGAGAAGTCATGATTTTTACTCGTAGGGATACCCTGCTGATGGCGATGGGAACGGCCGCTGCCGCCATCCTGCCATTTGGTGCATCCGCTGCCGCAGAAGACGCGATTTCCGCGTTCACCGGCGGCGCCGAGGCAGGCGAGGGCGGCATCACGCTGACCGCTCCTGAAATCGCCGAAAACGGGAACTCGGTGCCGGTTTCTGCCGTCGCGCCGGGCGCTGTTGCGATTGCACTCTTCGCAATGGGCAACCCGACACCCGATGTGGCGACGTTCTCGTTCGGCCCGCTGGCCGCAACGCAATTGGCGTCCACCCGCATTCGTCTGGCGGGTACGCAAAATGTTGTGGCCGTCGCCCGCATGGCGGACGGCAGCTATGTGAGGGCTTCGCAAGAAGTCAAAGTGACCATCGGCGGCTGCGGCGGCTGATTAAAGGAGGATATGGAAAATGGCAGATAACGTTACCCCCCGCGTCCGTGTCCCCCGCAGCGCTGCTGCTGGTGAGACGATCACCATTAAGTCAATGATTTCGCACCCGATGGAGTCGGGTCAGCGCAAAGACAGTGATGGCAACCCGATCCCGCGGTCGATCATCAACCGCTTTACCTGCGCGTTCAACGGACAGTCCGTGATTGAAGTGGCTCTCGAGCCGGCAATCTCCACCAACCCGTTCTTTGAGTTCGAGGCCGTGGTCCCTGAGGCCGGAACCTTCGAGTTCACTTGGTACGATGATGACGGCTCGGTCTACACCGAATCCAAGGACATCGCGCTCGCTTGATCGCGGCGGCAACGGGAGGAAGACAAATGACAAAAGCACTTCTGAAAGGTGCGATTTATGCAGCAGCGCTGGGCGGTTTCGCCCAGTTCGCCGCCGCCGATGAAGATGCCAGCCTCGTCATCAATGGCGAACTTGAGATCGTCACCGAAGCGCCCGCTCCGGCCCATCTCGATGGTGCCTTGCGGACGATCTATTCTGGCTGGGTCTTCCGGTCGGACGAGACACAAACCATGCAGATGGACGATTTCGACAACCCCGGCATGATCTTCGTCGAGGAAGCTATGGTCGCATGGAACACGCCACAAGGTACCGAAGGCAAATCCTGCGCGGATTGTCATGGTGACGCTGAGGACAGCATGCGCGAAGTCCGCGCCGTCTATCCGAAGTGGAACGACGATGCCGGTGAACTGCGCACCCTGCAAATGCAGATCAATGCCTGCCGCACCGAGCAGATGGGCGCTGATGCATTGAAGACCGACGCTGGCGCCATGCTCAGCATGGAAGCCTATATCTCCGCCGTCGGCCGCGGCACGATCGTCAATGTTGCGATCGACGGCCCCGTGCAGGAGATCTGGGAGCAAGGGCGCGACCTCTATTATGAGCGGACCGGACAGCTGGATCTGAGCTGTGCTAACTGCCATGAGCAGAACTACGGCAACCTGATCCGTGCGGACCACCTCAGCCAAGGTCAGATCAACGGCTTCCCGACCTACCGCTTGAAAAACGCGAAGCTGAACGGTGTTCAGGGCCGCTTCAAAGGCTGTGTTCGGGATACGATGGCTGAGACCTATAGCCCCGGCAGTCCCGAGTTTGTGGCGCTTGAGCTCTATGTCGCATCGCGCGGCAATGGTCTTTCCGTCGAAGGTCCGTCCGTCAGAAACTAAAGCTTGAGGCTCACACCGGGATCTCCGGTGTGAGCTTTTCTTTACCTTAAAATATTCAAAAAACAGAATGCGAAGGGTCAGACGATGATTTCGAGGCGAGACTTTCTGCAAGTGAGTATGGCAGCATCGGCTCTTGTCGGGGCGTCCGGTTTCGGAAATTGGTCCCGGCTTGCGGCGCAGCAGGCCCTGACACAAGACCAGCTTTTGCAGTTCGATACGTTCGGCAATGTCTCTTTGATCCATGTGACGGATATTCACGCGCAGATGAAGCCGATCTGGTTCCGTGAACCGGAGATCAATCTGGGCGTCGGTGGGAACAAGGGCGCAGTGCCGCATATTACCGGCGCTGATTTTCGCCGCGCCTATGGCATCGCTGATAACAGCCCCAGCCATTATGCGCTGACCTATGATGATTTCACCTCACTGGGCCGCGCCTATGGCAAGATGGGCGGGCTTGATCGCGTGGCGACCGTGATCAACGCGATCCGCGCTGACCGCCCCGATGCGATTTTGCTTGATGGCGGCGACACATGGCACGGCTCCTACACCTGCTACCAGACCGAAGGGCAGGATATGGTCAATGTGATGAACGCGCTGAAGCCCGACGCGATGACCTTCCACTGGGAATTTACGCTCGGTCAGGATCGCGTCCGCGATATCGTCGGTGATCTGCCGTTCAAAGCACTCGGCCAGAATATCTTTGATGCCATGTGGGATGAGCCCGCGCCCGAGTTTGAACCCTATACATGGTTCGAACGTGGCGGCGCAAAGATCGCCCTGATCGGGCAGGCGTTCCCCTATATGCCCATCGCCAACCCCGGCTGGATGTTCCCTGACTTCTCCTTCGGTATTCGCGATCAACGCATGCAGGAGATGGTCGATGAAGTGCGCGCGCAAGGCGCGGATCTTGTCGTCGTGCTGTCCCATAACGGCTTCGACGTGGACAAGAAGATGGCCACGAAGGTCACCGGCATTGATGTCATCCTTTCGGGCCACACCCATGATGCCATTCCCGAGCCTGTCTTGTCTGGCGACACGCTGATCGTCGCCTCCGGCTCCAACGGCAAATTCGTCAGCCGCGTTGATCTCGACGTGCGTGATGGCCGCCTGATGGGCTTCCGTCACAAGCTGATCCCGATCTTTGCAGATGTGATTGCGCCGGACGCCTCCGTCTCTGCTCTGATTGATGAGCAGCGCGCGCCCTATGAGGCCGAGTTGACCGAAGTGATCGGCAAGACCGACGATGAAACGCTCCTTTACCGTCGCGGCAATTTCAACGGATCGTGGGACGATCTGATCTGCGACGCGCTGCTCTCCGAGCGTGATGCGCAGATTGCCATGTCGCCTGGGGTCCGCTGGGGGCCGTCGATCATGCCGGGGCAGGAGATCACCCGCGAGGACATTTGGAACGTCACATCGATGACCTACCCCAAGGCGTATCGCACCGAAATGACCGGCGAATTCATTAAGGTCATCATGGAAGATGTTGCCGACAATATCTTCAACCCCGATCCCTATTACCAGCAGGGCGGGGACATGGTGCGCTTGGGTGGCCTTGGCTACCGCGTCGATGTCAGCAAGCCGATTGGTGAGCGTATCTCCGATGTCACGCTCCTCGCGACAGGCGAGGCGCTGGACGACGCGAAATCCTATGTCGTTGCCGGTTGGGCAAGCGTCAACGAGGGCACCGAAGGCCCCGATATCTGGGATGTTGTTGAAAACCACATTCGTGCATTGGGCACCGTTTCTGTCGGCACCAACACCTCTGTTCAGGTGACTGGGAACTGACGGTTTGAAGGGAACGAAAATGGATATGAAATTCAAAGGAACCAAACCTTCGCGCCGCGCCTTTCTCTCTGGGGCACTCGCCGCAGGTGGCGCCGCTGCCAGCGCGGGCGTGGTCAAGGCGCAGGAAGCAGTCATCACCGAAAAGCAGCCTTGGAGCCAATACCTTGGCGAAGGGGTTGATGCGTTTCCCTATGGCTCTCCGAGCAAGCACGAAGCACATGTGGTGCGCCGCAGCGTTGAATGGTTGACCGCGGATCCGATCTCCTCGGTCAACTTCACACCGTTGCACGAGCTGGACGGCATTATCACGCCCAACGGTCTGTGCTTTGAGCGGCACCACGGCGGTATAGCCGAGGTCGAGCCTGCCGATCATCGGATCATGATCAATGGTCTGGTCGACAAGCCGCTGGTATTCACCATGCAAGACCTCATGCGGTACCCGCGTGAGAACCACGTCTATTTCCTCGAATGCGCGGCCAATAGCGGCATGGAGTGGGCAGGTGCCCAGCTGAACGGATGCCAGTTCACCCACGGCATGATCCATAACGTCATGTATACCGGAGTTCCGCTGCGCCTGTTGCTTGAGGAAGCTGGCGTCAAAACCAATGGTAAATGGATCATGGTCGAGGGTGCGGATGCATCTGGCATGAACCGCTCCATCCCGATGGAAAAAGCGCTCGATGATTGCCTCGTCGCGTTCAAGATGAACGGCGAAGCGCTGCGCCCGGAGCAAGGCTACCCCGTGCGCCTCGTCGTTCCCGGCTGGGAAGGCAATATGTGGATCAAATGGCTCCGTCGCATCGAGGTCGGGGATCAGCCGTGGCATGCCCGCGAGGAGACATCGAAATACACCGATCTTTTCGAAAACGGTCAGGCCCGTCGCTTCACTTGGGAGATGGACGCAAAATCCGTCATCACCAACCCCAGCCCGCAAGCGCCACTGACCCACGGCAAAGGCTGGACAGTTCTCACTGGCGTCGCATGGTCTGGTCGCGGGACAATCCCGCGCGTGGATGTGACTCTGGATGGTGGCAAGAACTGGCATCAGGCCCGCATGTCCGGCCCGAGCATGAACAAGTCCATGCACCGCTTCTATTACGAGTTTGAATGGGACGGTACACCGCTGCTGTTGCAGAGCCGCGCACATGACTCAACGGGCTATGTGCAGCCCACCAAGAACGAGCTCCGCGCCATTCGGGGTGAAAACTCGATCTACCACAACAACGGTATCCAAACCTGGTACGTCAACGAACAAGGGATCGCCGAAAATGTCGAAATTTCTTAAAATTTTCGCACCCGCCGGAGCAGGCGCAGCTTCGGTTCTGACACTGGCCTATGTTCTGGCCGATCAATTTGTCGTCGATCTTCCCACGC
>Ga0181576_10002023_pt1 | contig 15378 bp, 15 predicted proteins | sample 101ome_22_FD_132464 | JGI IMG/M metagenome (GOLD analysis project Ga0181576, IMG submission 132464) | Coastal salt marsh microbial communities from the Groves Creek Marsh, Skidaway Island, Georgia - 101412BT metaG (megahit assembly) | ecosystem: Environmental > Aquatic > Marine > Intertidal... | reverse complement strand
CTATTTTTGCCATTTCCATTAAGCTGTCCCAAAGCCGATCAGGATCGATTCTGAAATTTTTAACGCCATTCATACTTATACTCCCTCTGATGCCCAGTAAGCCGATGCGATTCCAAGATACATTAAAACAGTTGATCATATACAGTAACTGGGTCAATATTTTTTTGACCAAATGGACAACTATTTAACAAATCTGCTTGATTGCAAAGAAAATGTTCGAACATAGTGCATAAAGAAAATTAATTAGTTCGAAAATTTGCGTGAGAGCAACTTTAGTTTACTAAAAAATAATTATGACAAAGATTGTACAGATTAAACAAACTAGAATTCAGCGTGAAAAACGCCTTTTAATACAAAAGGCTGCGCTTCAGGTCTTCTCAGAATTTGGACTCAGGGGTGCAACTCTTGACAAAATTGCAAAAGCTTGTGGGCTAACAAAACCTAATATTTTATATTATTATTCCAGCAAAGATGAAATTTACGCAGAAGTTTTGCAGAGTTTACTTGAGGAATGGATTAGACCGTTAAAAGATATTTCAGAAAATGGAGATCCACTTACGGAAATACTAAAATATGTTCAAAAAAAGCTGACAATGTCCAAAACGAAAAAGCAAGAAAGTAAACTTTTTGCTACGGAGATATTGCACGGCGCTCCTCTTACACAAAATATACTTGCTGGAAGTCTAAAAGAAACAGTAGACGATAAGGTCAAACTTTTAAATAAATGGATCTCGGAAGAAAAAATTGCTCCCGTAGATCCTTATCATCTTATTTTCTCAATTTGGTCTATGACGCAGCATTACGCAGATTTTGATGTTCAAGTATATTCTCTTTTAAACACCAAGAAACGAAGCAGGATATTTCAGGATGCAGAAGATTTCTTGCTAACTTTTTTTACCAGATGTCTAAAGCAAGATTAATTCTTTAAAGACCGCAATTTAAAAAAGTACTATTCTGCTGCAACCTTACTAGGATTATTAGGGTGCTCAGTCCAGTTACCGTATTCCTCAGCAACAACTTGTCCTGTTCTCTCGTCTATTTGACCAGGTAGTAGCTGAACCATAGTAATACAATCATCCACTGGGCATGTATTAACGCATAAATTACATGCAACGCACTCATCATCCTTTACATCAAATACGCGATCCTCACTCATTGTAATTGCCTGATGCGAAGTATCTTCACAAGCCGCATAGCAACGCCCGCATCCAATACATTTTTCCTGATCTATACGAGCTTTCGTAATATAGTTTAGATTTAAATATTGCCAATCAGTAACGTTAGGAACTGCCTTTCCTACCAATTGATCAACTGAAGTATATCCATTTTCATCCATCCAAGACGACAAGCCAGAAGTCATTTCATTAATTATGTTAAAACCATACGTCATAGCTGCAGTACAAACCTGAACATTTCCAGCGCCTAGCGCCATGAATTCAGCAGCATCTCTCCAGGTTGTAATACCGCCTATTCCAGATATTGGAAGACCTGCGGTGACATCTGTTCTTGCTATCTGCGCAACCATATTTAGAGCAATAGGCTTTACCGCTGGACCACAATATCCACCTGCAGTGCCCTTACCATCAATGGTCGGATTTGGCGCCATATTCTCCAAGTCTACTGAGACAATTGAGCTTATTGTATTAATCAAGCTAACCGCATCTGCTCCACCATTCTTTGCAGCAGTAGCTGGATATATTATGTTAGTAATATTTGGCGTCAACTTTACTATTACAGGCAAATCTGTTGACTCCTTACACCACCTAGTTACCATCTCGATATATTCAGGAACCTGACCGACGGCGGATCCCATACCACGTTCAGACATTCCGTGCGGGCAGCCAAAATTTAGTTCAAAGCCATCCACGCCTGTTTCAGCAATCTGCGGAATAATGTCTTTCCAGTACATTTCCTCACAAGGTACCATTACCGAAGCAACCAGCGCTCTATCTGGAAAATCTTTTTTAATTTGCCTCATTTCCTTGAGGTTAATTTCTAATGGCCTATCAGTGATCAATTCAATATTATTCAATCCCAACAACCTTCTGTCGGCGCCCCATATTGCTCCATATCTTGGGCCATTGACATTTACTATTGGCGGCCCCTCTACACCAAGTGTTTTCCACACTACACCTCCCCACCCTGCTTCGAAAGCTCTACGAACATTATATTCTTTATCTGTAGGGGGTGCTGAAGCCAGCCAAAATGGATTGGGTGATTTTATTCCACAAAAACTACTTGTTAAATCTGCCATCATATTTCTCCACTCAATGAAGCATGAATATTTATTGCTGCATCACGACCTTGTGCTACAGCAGTTACAGTCAAATCTTCGCCTATACTGGTGCAATCTCCACCCGCCCAGACATTGGCTACATCTGTTTTAAAATTTTCATCAACTTTTATCTTGTTATTCTCACGAGAAAGTTCAAGCGGCAACTCATCCATTATTTGGCCAATAGCTTTCAAAAGATGATCAGCTGGCAACGAGAATTCCGTGTCATTTTGAGTATTCTGGAACTTAATACTGCTTATTCCTTCAGTACCTACAATTTGGACTGGACGTGAATTGTAAATAAATTTGACACCCTTGGACTTTGCTAGTTCTTGCTCATATAAAGAGGCTGGCATTTCTTCCATGCTGCGTCGATAAACAACGGTAACGTCATCGGCACCAAGTAGCTTTGATTGAACTGCAGCGTCTATTGCTGTCATTCCTCCACCAATCACAACCACATTCGATCCTACTTCTAGTTCAGCCAAATCTTTCGCTTGCCTTAATGATGATATGAATTCAACTGCATCTTGCACATTTCCTAAACTTTCACCATCAATATCCAAACTACGTACATTACCTAATCCAGCTCCGATAAAAACAGCATCATATTCATCTGTTAACCCAGATAAACTAAAGTCACGGCCAAGCAATTTACCATAATTGATTTTAATACCTCCAATTTTCAATAGCCATTCCACCTCTTTCTGGGCAAAATCATTTGTGGACTTGTATGCAGCTATTCCAAACTCATTCAAGCCACCAGGTTTTTCTTTTGCATCTAATATAACAACGTTATTGCCCAAAAGTGCCAACCTATGGGCCGCCGCCAATCCAGCTGGTCCTGCCCCTACGACCGCAATTTTTTTGTTTGTAGACGGAGCTCGCTCAAAGGGGTGATCATCAACATTCATCAAGACATCGGTTGCATAACGTTGCAAAAGACCAATCTGAACAGGCTTACCTTCCGCTTTTTCTCTAACGCATGCTTCTTCGCACAGAGTTTCCGTGGGGCAGACTCTCGCACACATACCTCCCAATATATTTTGATCCAATATCGTTTTCGCAGAGGCAACAGGCATCCCGGTTGATATTTGTCTTATAAAAAGGGGGATATCAATATCCGTCGGGCATGCAGTAACGCATGGAGCATCATAACAAAAATAACATCGGTCTGCTGCAACTGCCGCCTCATGGCTATCTAAGGGCGGATGCAAATCAGAAAAGTTTTTTTTCAGCGATATCTGGTCAAGTCTGCCAGCAAGAGGGCCTCCAACCTCTGAGTTATTAGACATTCTAAAATCTCCACATTTCAAAAATCAATAAAATATTTTACCAACTGGTCAATTTTTTACTATTTGGTCTAATTTTTTTCAAGAAAGCAAATAAAAAATTTTACTTTATGAATCAAAATTAAAAATGTTAGACTTTTTGTTACAAAAATAGACAAATATGGAATATGAAAGGCACTCCAGTGACAAAAGTTTATCAAGTTGTGGTATACCATAACGTAAGCAACCCAGAAAAATTAGCAGCTTATGCAGAATTAGCTGGTCCAGCCATGAAAAGCGCTGGAGCAACATTTTTGGCTCGAGGTATTCCCTACCTAGTACGTGAAGAAGGTGTTGCTACGAGAACAGTGTTGATAGAGTGGCCGTCTAGAGAAGCTGCAGACGCAGGCTATAATAGTCCCGAGTACCAAGAGGCCATAAGGGTTTTAGACGGTGCCGCTACAAGAGAATTTCGCTACATGGACGCATTGTAGAATAAGAGCCAGCCAACCATCTGAATATGTGTAGTTAAACCTCAGCCTTTTATTAAACCAATTTAAATTCCAATCGTTCAAAAAACTAAAATTTACCGAATACCAACAATATCTCAGTATGAATTTACTTCGTTAATACCGTTTGGGGATATTTAGAATTTGGACCAGGGAAAAGGCTTGTATTCACTCGAAGCTAAAAGAAATTCTGAGGCCTCCCCAAACCAATTTTTCATAGATGTACCAAGATCAGCGATGAAGTTATTTTTCTCTTTTGCAAAAAGCATCCAGAAAAACTGAATGAAGGCCAGTAAGCCAATAATTGTTACACCAAGATTAAAAATAAAGCCTATAACTAACATTTGGAAGCCACGTAAAACTAACGTTTTTCTGTATTCCGATTTAATAGACATCTCGCTACTCCAAGAAAGTTCAGATTGCCCAGTATTTAAAATAAAGCATTCACAATCACAATGAGTTTATAAAATACCACAGCCCTACCGCAAAAACAGACATTGCGATTGCCCAAAAAATACTATCATAACGAGGTTCTGGGCTTCGATTTTTTTTTCTCTCAGCTATTTCTCTAGAACGCTGAAAATCACCAGCTTTTTCAGCAACAGTTATTTTCTCAATAATTTTTGACTCATCACTTAATTCTTCTTTGTTGAGTTTATCTTCAATTATTCCAGAGTTAATAATCTCTTGGCAGATAAAAGAGGCAAGCTCATTTTTTATAAAACCACCTCGTAGGGCATTAACTATTCGAAACAAAAGAATTCGTTTTTCTTCTTCTACTGCAAGTAAATCTTCTTGAAACTCTTCAAGGCCTATACCCAAGTCTGTACCCAGCAATGTATCACTGGACGGATCGTAAGAAGTCTTCAAACGTTGCAATAAATCTGTAATCATTTTCGACTTACCTAACGATGAATGCTGAGAGGGCTCTACAATATCAGAATTCAAGAATTCTATGATCCTTGACTTCTTTAAAATGTTCTCATCGCGGTATAGAATAATTATTTTCTGCTCCTTTTCGGTTAACTCCTCGTTGAGAAAATCGTCCGTTAAACCCAATTTTGAAACCTGAGTTTCAAAATCTAAAAGAAATGATCTGTAGTCTTGGCGTTTCACTCCCCTTTTCACTTGGGGGAAGGCACTTAAAACTCGCAATAGCAGTCTAACCTTTTCTTTTTCATTAGACTGTGAATAGTCAACCAATCTGTTCATGACATTTGTATAATGTTGATCAGAAGAGCTGAAATTAGACACAATGTTTTGGAGACCCGAGATCTCTTCTACAAAAGCTTTTCTATTTTTTTTACCCTTAATCATGCGTTTCTTAAATCAAAAAAGTTTGATTCTAAGTTATTTAACAATAATAATTAGATCGTTTTTGCCAAAAAATACTATCTATTTTCTGGACTAGTTGCAATAAAACGGCAGTAAAGCTTACCATTAAGACAGCAGATCACGAGCCAGTTCTAAACCCGACAGTAATTTATCAACTTCCTGTTTAGTATTATAAAACGCAAATGAAGCCCTGCATGATGCATTAATTCCCATGTGATGCATCAAAGGACCCGCACAATGTTGACCGGCCCTAACCGCAATGCCTTGCTTGTCTAAGATGGTAGAAATGTCATGAGCGTGAGCAGAGCCTTCCAAGGTAAAGGCAAAGATTGCACCTTTCTTACTCGGTTTCCCTTGTATATTTAGCCAATTTAAACCTTCCAATTTTTGACGCGCGTATAGTGTTAACTCACTTTCATACACTTCAATATTATCCATACCAATACTCATCATGTATTCCAAAGCGACACCAAAACCGATCGTCTGGACAATGCCTGGCGTACCAGCTTCAAACTTCATTGGTGGATCATTATAAATTACTTTATCCGTAAAAACGTCCTTTATCATATCTCCACCACCAATGAATGGTCGCATTTTTTTTTGAATTTCTTGGTTAATATAAATTGCACCCGACCCTGAGGGACCACATAATTTATGCCCCGTGATTGCGTAAAAATCACATCCTATATCTTTAACATTGACTGACATGTGAACCGCAGCTTGCGAGCCGTCTACCAAAGACACAATTCCTCGCTTTCGTGCTTCATGACATATCGTTTTTACATCAACTACAGTCCCTAAAACATTAGACATATGCGTTATGGCAACCAATTTGGTTTTATCAGAAAACTGATCAATAATAGCCTGTGGGTCGAGATTGCCATTCGCATCACAATCAACCCATTTAATCTTCACGCCAAAGCGCTCACGCAAAAAATGCCAAGGAACTATGTTAGCATGATGTTCCATAATGCTCAAAATGATTTCATCATCATTTTTTAGATGCTCCATTGCCCATGCATAAGCCGCAAGGTTAATGCCTTCTGTTGTTCCAGATGTGAAAACTATCTCTTCTTCATGCTCAGCACGCAAAAATTTTTGTACAATAGATCGGACATTCTCATACTTATCAGTCGCTAAATTTGAAAGATAATGGAGTCCTCTATGAACATTGGAATACTCGTTTGAGTATGCATTAGAAACAGCATCTATTACTACCTGAGGTTTTTGAGAGGAAGCACCGTTATCTAAATAGACTAATTGCTTCCCGTTAACTTCCCGCGAGAGTATTGGGAATTCTGATCGCAATTTGTTTACGTTTATCATGATAACAACCTGTTTATAACACCGCCAAAAATTATGCCGGTGCCCAAAAAGGCAAATAAAGACGCTAATATAACTAAAATACCGGACATCAACAAACTCGTTAATCCATGCGCTGCTTTAACAAACGAAATAAGAATGTAGACTCCCAAAATCACAAATCCAATTTGCACAATCCCCGCAAGTGGGGCCAGAATAAATAACACAACAACCACTATCGTTTGAAAGATTACTTGTAATACCTGGGTCCAAGCCATAACTGACAAAATCTGACCAAAATTTGCTACGCCACCAAACCAAGCGCCACCTCTAGAAATAAAAAATGCTGCTAAGTAAGAGGATATAAGTACTATAATCGCTGTGCTGATCGGCGAAAACATTAATCCATTTGCACGGATCTCTTCCGAAACATCAGGGTTTGGGATAAAAGCCAAAATTGTGCTTATACAAGTTGCTGCAGTCAGAACCATAGCAGCTACTGTCACGCTCCAGCCTTTCGAAAATAGAACGCTCGTTGCCTCTTCAGGGTTCAAAATACTTATCTTAGCCAGGTAATAAATCTGGTTCACTGAGCAGCACCCCCAACCTTAGCACGAACCACTGCGCAAAGGATAAAATAGGATAGGGCCATAAACCAAAAAAACCCAACAACATTTTCGGCAGTTCCGCTGCCAAGGAACCCTTTAACAAGTCCGAAAAGCATCATCATCGGCGTTGCCGCAAAGAATGACCAGAAGAGACCCACTCTGATTTGTCCAGATGTCTTACCACCCCCTAATGCTCTGTGCAAAAAGTACACTAATATGGCAACGCAATACAATAAAAGTGGCGCGATCAACAGCCAAGCCAACAAACTTGCAGCTAAACTAGTTTGTAAATTAAAGTCCTCTAAATGTGCTTGCCGCGCAAGATACGGCCATTGCGCAACGTAAGTTAGAAAGCATGCACCCATTAAATAACCTAGAGATGTTGCCTCGTTGGTTGGGCGACCATACATGAACTCAAATGCTTTTGAGGGCGATCGATAGGTATATATAACATTTGAAACTACAGACATTATTATCGACGCCGTTCTAACCAGCCACTTAAAAGCTCAAGTATAACATCTTTTAAATTATCGTTATCAATTTCGTCGACTGCCTCTGCTAAGAAGGCCATTGTAAGCATATCTATCGCAACTGGTTTCGAAATACCTCGCGACGTAAGATAAAATAAGGCGTCTTCGTCAATTGCACCAGAAGTAGAACCGTGTGAGCAGGCAACATCATCTGCATATATTTCAAGTTCCGGCTTTGCCAAGAACTGACTGTCCTCATCCAAAAGTAACGACTGACTAATTTGATACCCATCTGTTTTCTGAGCATCTGGTTTTACAAGAATCTTCCCTTGAAATACCCCAGTAGCACCATTCCTCAAAACTTTCTTGAAAACCTGCCTACTCTCTGAGCCGACCGCATCATGAGTTACAAATACAGTATCATCATGATGGAAATCGCCGTCACCTACGCAAGCACCAGAAATATGTGCCATTGCATCATCGCCGGCAATATTAAGGAAACACTCATTTCTAGTTAAAATACCATTTACTGTAAGAGTGAAAGACTTAAATGTGGAACTTCTACTTAGTTCACCAAAGATATGAGTGGCAGCTCTGCGCTCATGATCCCGACCTAAAACTCGAATATGGTTGAACTTTGCATCTTCGTTAACTTCAACTTCTAATACCTGGTTTAAACGTGCAGCAGCTGCTCCACTTTCAAGCAATGTCAACTCAGCATTGCTATCAATTTTGATTACATGGTGGAGAATTACATCTGAATATTCATCTTCATGTTCGTAAATAATGTTTATTGGGCGTTCAACCCGATCCGTTACATGGATAATAAGACCTTCATTTGCATAAGCAGTATTATAGGCAGCCAAAGGGCGAGAAACAGACAGTTGACCTAACTTTTCATACCTGCCGTACAACTCTTTAGCCCAATGCAAATCTAATTTTTTTATCGTATCTAACCGCTCTATTGAGAGACCCGAAAGTATTAATTTATCCGATTTTTCAGGAGAAAACTTACCGTCAACAAAAACAATTTTAAGTGGGCTTACGCTTTTAAAAATATCACTCTCATTCACCGTTAAAAGTGATGCTTTCTCAACTATTTTATTCGTTAAGGTTTTTGGGTTTGTGTATTTCCAGTATTCATCACGAGCAGTCGGCAAACCTGATTTTGCTATTCGGTCAAAAGCATCACTGCGCGCCTTGGCACTCCAACCAGAATTTAAAACAGTTGATTTTTTAACTTCAAGTTCTGCATCGGTATTATGCTTTGACATTTCCATCAAGAAGCCTCGTCCAATAAGTCTGAATAACCATTGTTCTCAACTTCAAGGGCTAGCTCTGGACCACCACTTTTAATAATCTTACCATCTGCCATAATGTGCACTACGTCAGGTTTAATATGATCTAATAAGCGTTGGTAGTGTGTTATTACCAAAAATCCTCTTCCTTCATCACGAAGAGCGTTGACTCCGTTAGCCACTAGTTTCATTGCGTCCACATCAAGCCCTGAGTCTGTTTCATCAAGGATACAAATTTTAGGCTCGAGCATAGCCATTTGTAGAATTTCATTGCGTTTTTTTTCACCACCCGAAAATCCAACATTCACAGGCCGTTTTAACATATCAGAATCAATTTTTAACGTAGCGGCTTTTTCTCTAACCAAACGCAAAAAATCTGTCGCGCTGATTTCATCTTCACCGCGAGCTTTCCGTTGCGCATTTAAAGCTGTTCGCAGGAAAGTCATGTTGCCCACGCCCGGAATTTCAATAGGATACTGGAATGCCAAGAAGAGACCAAGAGCGGCCCTTTCTTCGGGTTCCAGCTCCATTATATCATCACCATTTAACTCAACCGAGCCATCCGTCACGTTATAGCCCTCTTTACCAGAAAGCACATAAGAAAGCGTAGACTTTCCAGACCCATTTGGCCCCATGATGGCGTGAACCTTTCCCGCGTCCACAGTCAAATCCACTCCCTTCAAAATTTCCTTATCTTCATCTTCCAAAGAAACGTGTAAATTATTAATTTTTAACATTTTTTTCCACCATTAGTGACACAATTCGTCGTTTACTTATGACATTGTAACCGTAATCGCAACTACCCAACTGATCCCTCGAGTGATATTGCAACAAGTTGCTGAGCTTCCATCGCAAATTCCATTGGCAACGCCTGCAAAACATCTTTGCAAAAGCCATTAACCACTAAGGCTACGGCTTCTTCCTCACCCATGCCTCTTTGCCTGCAATAGAAAAGCTGATCGTCATCGACTTTCGAAGTCGTGGCTTCATGTTCTACTCGAGAAGAATTATTTTTAACCTCAATGTATGGAACGGTGTGAGCACCACACTTGTCACCTATTAGAAGACTATCACATTGGGTATAATTCCTACTATTTTTTGCCCTAGGATGCATATTGACCTGACCTCTATAGGTATTTTGAGCCACACCGGCCGAGATACCCTTCGATACGATGCGAGACTTAGTATTTTTGCCAAGATGCAGCATCTTGGTACCAGTGTCGGCCTGCTGATGATTGTTCGCGATAGCAATCGAGTAGAATTCACCCTGGCTTTCATCACCCCTTAATATGCAGCTAGGGTACTTCCAAGTGACAGCCGACCCAGTTTCGACCTGCGTCCACATCACCTTTGCTCTGTCACCCCGACAATCAGCCCTCTTTGTAACAAAGTTGTAAATGCCACCATTTCCATTTTCGTCGCCTGGAAACCAATTTTGAACGGTTGAATACTTAACTTCAGCGTCTTCTTCCACTACTATTTCAACAACTGCGGCGTGTAGCTGAGCCGTATCTCTTTTCGGCGCTGTACACCCTTCTAGGTAAGAGACATATGACCCTTTATCTGCAATTATTAAAGTTCGTTCAAATTGCCCGGTATTTTCGGCATTGATACGAAAATATGTTGATAGTTCCATGGGACATTTAACTCCCGGAGGAATGTAAACAAATGAACCGTCAGAGAAGACAGCACTGTTCAATGTTGCGTAAAAATTATCAGAAACAGGAACTACTGAACCTAAATATTTTTTAACTAAATCCGGATGCTCCTTAATAGCCTCAGAAATGGAACAAAATATTACTCCAGCTTTCTTTAATTCAGACTTGAAAGTTGTCCCCACTGAAACGCTGTCAAAAACAGCATCAACCGCAACTTTTCTCTCACCATCAGGTTTATCTGCTTGACCCTCGACTCCCGCAAGTATCATCTGCTCTTTTAACGGAATCCCCAGCTTCTCGTACGTTGCCAAAAGCTTAGGATCAACCTCATCGAGAGACTTTGGTTTTTCAACCATAGACTTAGGTCTTGCGTAGTAGTATTGATCCTGAAAATCAATTTCCGGATAATCTACCATAGCCCATTTGGGCTCTGTCATTTTTTTCCATCGTTCTAAAGCTTCTAATCGCCAGTTAGTCATCCATTCAGGTTCTAAGTTTTTCTCAGATATCAGCTTTACAATGTCTTCATTTACGCCTTTTGGAGCATACTCCATTTCGATGTCAGTATCCCAGCCATACTTGTAAGTACTGACCTCCTTTACAGCATCTATCGTTTCCTGATCGACGCCGTCTTTAACCTGTAATGTATCCCCTGCTTCCATAACCATCTCCTAATTAAGCACTTCTTCGGCTCATAAATTTCTTACCTTCTTTGCAGTATGCACCTACAAAGCCATTGATGTCTTCTATAGTTGTACCCACACCTAAACTAACCCTTAAAGCGCTTCTTGATTGTTCATCATCATAACCCATGCATTGCAAAACAGCCGATCCCTTAACTTTTCCACTGGAACAAGCAGATCCGGCAGATACCGCGTATCCAGCCAAATCTAACTGCATTACCTGAGTTTCACCTCGCCATCCGGCGTTAATTATTAAGCTAGTATTCGGTAATCGCTTTGTCCCTTTCCCTACAAAAATAGTTTCGTTAAAAGATTCTTCAATCGAATTTTCTAGAATGTTTCTAAGTTCTTCAACACGGCTCCAAACACCTTTCTCTAAATCAACCAACGCTGCCGCAGCAGCGGCCGCCATACCTACCGCGCCGACAATATTTTCTGTCCCGGATCTTCTACCCATTTCTTGACCGCCACCAACTATTAGCGGTGAGAAAGGTATATTATCCTCCAATAAAAGAGCACCAACCCCTTTTGGACCTCCAAATTTATGTGCAGAAACGATTGCTCTTTTTGCTCCTAGCCATTCAAATGAAAACGGTATTTTTCCAATTGCCTGCGTCACATCACTTAAAAATATATCTCTGGGCAAATCTTGAATAATGCCGGTCTCCGAATTAGCCAATTGAACAGCAGACGTTGAAGGATCATTAATTAAGACTTGGCCCGAAGGAAAAGTAGTCAAAGTTGTCTCACACAAACTCTTAACGGCATCATGTTCAATCTCAGAACACCTTATTTTATGAGCGTTTAGGGCCAACGAAGCAGCCTCTGTTGACCCAGATGTAAAGACAATAGATTGGGGCTTACAGCCAAGTGAGCCAGCAAGACTATCTCGAGCATTTTCTAACAAAGATTTCGCCATGCGGCCCTCAAAGTGAACAGATGAAGGATTACCTAAAACATTCATCGCATCCAGCATTGCCCTGCTCGCTTCTGGTCTCAAATCGGTAGTAGAATTATGATCTAAATATACTCTTTGCATTGGTTCACATCAAATAAAGCATACACTTTAGATCCATAAATCAATCTGCTGGTTCTACGATAGAGATCAGGTCTGGGACAGCTGGGCAAGGAGCCAATTCATTTTCAATTACATCTGAAAGTCTCGTTTGATGTAAAAATACATAAACATGTGCACTTAAACCTTCCCATAACCTATTGGACAAAGACTGGGCTTTACTGCCAGAAACAGCGCCCTTAGCCCCTGCTCCGGTATGCAAAGCGTTCAACGACTCATCAACCGCCTCTAGCACATCTGAAACTCTAATTTCATGAACAGTTTTACCCAATTTGTAACCGCCGCCGGGACCGCGAGAAGCAATAACTAACTCTGCCCGTCTAAGTTTTACGAATAATTGCTCAAGATAGGCCAAAGAAATTTTCTGCCTCTTAGAAATATCTGACAGAGTTACTAAGTCAGAGCCACCGTGGAGAGCAATATCGCATAATGCTACCATCGCGTAACGTCCTTTGGTGCTTAGCTTCATCAACCGGCCTTTCTAAATTCATTGACGTTAACTCAAACAATGCTTAAGTGCACTGTATGGCAGCGCATCAGTCTAGTTTAGAATAATTCTAAAGTTTATGCCGAACACTGTCAACGTAATAGAACGCTTATTTGGAGTATTAGTGTATGCCTGAGGTAATTTTTCCCGGACCTGAAGGGCGTCTCGAGGGACGTTACCACCCACAAAAGGATAGAGATGCCCCAATCGCTATTGTACTGCACCCTCACCCACAGTTTGGGGGTACGATGAACAATAAGGTTGTCTATAACTTGCACTATACATTTTACAATATGGGTTTTACGGTCTTAAGATTTAACTTCCGAGGTGTTGGCCGTTCCCAGGGAGAATATGACCAAGGCGTGGGAGAGTTATCGGACGCAGCCTCTGCCCTCGACTACTTGCAGTCAATGAATAACAATTCGAAACATTGCTGGGTTGCGGGATTTAGTTTCGGTGCATGGATAGGGATGCAATTATTAATGCGTAGACCTGAAATCACCGGTTTTATATCACTGTCTCCGCCCGCAAACATGTACGATTTTTCTTTTCTAGCTCCCTGCCCATCCTCAGGGATGATTATAAACGGCGCAGCTGACAGAATTGCCCCACCTTCAGCAACTGTTGAGCTAGTCGAAAAATTAAGAGAACAGCGCGGTATTACAGTAACGCATAATGAAATGGAGGGAGCAGGCCATTTTTTTGAAGATCCTTATATGGACGAAATGCTAGACACAGTAACCTCGTACGTTAAAAGACGTTTAACTGAGACTACACGTTGATTTATCTAAAAAATTGACAGGCTTAGTGCTTAATTTTTAGCCTGAGCCAATTTGGCTAGATCTTTCGCTAAATTGAAGGAGCCTCTAATTCGATCACGATCTTTTGCCCAACTTCGAATAACCACCAGTTTGTTATCACGAATTTTTGCATAACCATTTTCGTTATCTATAAATGTAACCAAACCTGAAGGTGATTTAAATTTGTTATTGTAAAATTGAATAGTTGCTCCCTTCGGACCGCCATCAAATTTAGAAATTTGAGCCCTTTTACACATCGCTTTTATTCTAACAACCAGAAGCAATGTATTCACCTCTCTAGGTAACTCCCCAAATCGATCAATAAGTTCTGCAGCAAATCCTTCAAGTTCAACTTTTGAAGTCAAACCTGATAATCTACGATACAAGCCAAGTCTTGTATCAAGATCTGAAACATATTTTTCAGGAATTAAAACCGGCACCCCTAAATTTATTTGCGGTGCCCAATTATCGTCAAAATCCGACAAACCCTCGAGTTCCCCAGATCTCATTTTACTAAGAGCATCTTCCAACATAGACTGGTACAGTTCATAGCCAACTTCACGTATTTGACCCGATTGTTCGTCACCCAGCAAGTTGCCTGCTCCTCTAATATCTAAGTCTTGACTAGCTAGAGTAAAACCAGCTCCCAATGTGCTTAAAGACGCTATTACCTTCAATCTTTTTTCTGCTTCAGTTGTAAGTTTCTTTCTGGGCTTTGTGGTTAAAAATGCAAATGCTCTGGTTTTAGAACGACCTATCCTACCCCGGATCTGGTATAATTGAGCCAGCCCAAACATATCAGCATTACTTACAATTAAAGTATTAGCTCTAGGAATATCTAACCCAGATTCCACTATTGAAGTGGCGACGAGAACATCAAACTTTCCATCATAAAATTTATTCATGCGCTCATCTAACTCTGATGAAGACATCTGGCCGTGAACCTTAGTAAATCTTATTTCTGGAACTTGCTCCGTCAGAAAATTTTCTATTTCTTGTAAATCAGATATGCGCGGAGCAACAAAAAAAGACTGGCCACCTCTGTAGTGTTCTCTTAGTAAAGCCTCCCTTACAACTATGGCATCGAATTCACTTACATAAGTTCTGATTGCGAGTCGATCGACTGGTGGTGTCCCAATAATTGAAAGATCTCGAACTCCCGAAAGTGATAACTGTAAAGTCCTGGGTATAGGAGTAGCCGTCAGTGTTAGAACATGGATGTCAGATTTTAATTGCTTTAATCGCTCTTTATGTCGCACACCAAAATGCTGCTCTTCATCAATTATCAGCAAACCAAGATTTTTGAATTTTACAGAGTTTGCCAGAACGGCATGTGTCCCTATTACTATATCAGCATGGCCCTCTGTGAGTTCCTTTCTAGTTCGCTCATTCTCTTTTAAACTTTCAAACCTACTCAATCCGCGAACTTCAACAGGGAATCCCCTGAACCTCTCTTCAAAACTCCTTTTGTGCTGTCGGGCAAGCAGTGTAGTCGGTGCGATCAATGCAACCTGGAAACCAGACATAGCAGCGACAAAAGCTGCCCGCATCGCTATCTCAGTTTTACCAAACCCTACATCGCCACAAATCAACCGATCCATTGGCTT
>Ga0181576_10002022_pt1 | contig 15379 bp, 13 predicted proteins | sample 101ome_22_FD_132464 | JGI IMG/M metagenome (GOLD analysis project Ga0181576, IMG submission 132464) | Coastal salt marsh microbial communities from the Groves Creek Marsh, Skidaway Island, Georgia - 101412BT metaG (megahit assembly) | ecosystem: Environmental > Aquatic > Marine > Intertidal... | reverse complement strand
CCATCCTTGACCACCAGTGCCAGAGAAGACACAATGCTCTGCATTTCTATGTTCAACAGCGAGTCACAAAAGGCCTGGAACTGAATCTCAGCATCCAGTCGACCCTCTAGCACTTCTGCCGTGATGTAGTCTTGCTCAAAGTTGTTGAAGGTGCTAAACAGTTTCTTGATATCGATCTGATGTGTCGTGAAGTCGGTGCGCAAGCCGAACTGATTATTTGCAAATCGATAGATTCCTACTTTACCTTCCACCGAGCCGTCTTGGCTATCAAAGTGCAAGCCCGTTGCCTCGACCTTAAAATGATTCATGAGCAAGCGGCCGTGAATGTCCTTCGCCTCGAATTGCCCTTGCCTGAACGATTCGCTTTCGATCTCCAGATCCCACTGGGCTCGACCGGGAAAGGCCACCACAATACCACTTTGACTTTCAGATCGGGTTGGAAAGAGTTCTTCCAGGTTGATAGCTCCCGTTTTGACCTTCCCTTTGATATCGATCACCCCGCCTTCAGAAAAGAAATACTCTAAAAATCCATCCGCTCGACCCTGCAATTCCAGCGAACATTCATTGATAGAACCCAAGTAACGCTCGATCTCCAAGGCGTCATTGACGATCTTGAACCGAGCATCGGTCACGCTATAGCGTCGGTGGTCATCTTTGAGCTTGATAAAGGCATCCGTTATTTGGATCGTTCCGCTCGCCTTAGAATTGAGGAAGTCTCTGGCTGCTGGCTCAGAAGGATTCTTCAAGGTGGTCGAGATCTGTGCATCTATCTCTAATCCACCGGCCCCCTCTTCCATCCATTCCATGTCAAAGAATTCTCGCAACGACGCGAGATCCGAACTCAACTTCAGTGAACCGTCGAGGTGCGGCTGAACAAAGTTCGTCACCGCGAAGGAAGCTCGGAAAGGATTGTCATTCAACGCTCCTTGCAGCTCATCCAATACCAGCTTCACCGCTGGCATTGAGCGTTGATCCCCATTATCGATGCTGCCTTTACCAGACAATCCAGTCAATTCCCAGTTGCTACCTTTCTTCTTGATCGAAGCGTCGTGCAAAGAAAAGGAAGCCTTGAGTCGAGGGTTCTCCGTCTTTCCAAAAGCCCCGTTGAGGGTACAATCAAAAGACACAAAGCCAGAACTAGAATAGTCATCAAACACTTCTCGACTCTCAGAAGGGATCAACGAGAGCGTACGGATCACATCCAGCTCGGATCCTATGATATGGAGGTCAACCCCATCACCCACCAACTCACCGGATACGTTGAATGAAAGCTTATCATCCACCACCAATCTTCCCTTGCGGAAGGCGTATCTATCCTCGGCGCTGATGATGTCCAAGTCGGTTTCGACCTCTACATCACGTCGCTGCATGTAGTGGGTTCCCTTGATCTGGATATCGTCTACGAAGCCATGACCAAATACAGCCATGGTGTAGCTCTCATCGGAGAACCGCCCTTTAAAGTAGAGGTCCTCGGCCGTCAGATCATACAGTTGCTGGCGCAATTCGTTCTTGTATATAAGTTCACCCCGTTCGATGTGGACGCGATCCAACTCAAGCAAGAAGCCAGTTGTATCCTGGCTCTTGACCCAGATATGGTAGTTGTCATATCCCTGCTCATCGACCAGCAGGTGCATAAAGCCATCGCGAGCCTCAATCTCATTGATCCGATATTGTCCCTTGAACATGTCGAACAGGTTCAAGTTGAGGTAGACCTTTTCAAAGAAGAAGAGCGTATCGAGCTCTCCTATCTTCACGATATTCTCTGTTGCCCAAACGCTGTCCATCACAAGGGATGCGGAAGGAAAGTTCTCGAGTAATGAAAAGTTGATATCAGCGACGTGCACCGGGGACTGAAGACGCTTATTCACTTCTCCAACCACGTAATTACGCACCGGTTCTTCATACTTCTTGGCTAGGAAATAGGCGCCTACCGCTCCCAAGATGAGGGCGATAATGATACCGAAAAACCAAAGGATAAACTTGCGCATTTCGAATAGAACGATGCCTTGCATCGATTATTCGAAGCTACAGCGCTAAAAGCTGTGAAAATCGCCCCATCCATGTACTTATGAACGGGGCGGTTTTAGTCTTAGAGCATTTTGAGGTAGCCGACCTCCTTCTCTGTGAGGAATCTCCATCTTCCTCTCGGTAGGCCTTTCTTGCTGAGTCCAGCAAAAGCCGCGCGGTCGAGACGGGTCACTTGGTAACCAAGTGCTTCGAACATGCGACGTACGATGCGATTTCGACCGGAGCGGATCTCCATTCCGATCTCGTTTCGAACGCTTCCATCACCGGCAAACAATGCCGCATCGGCCTTGGCGATTCCATCTTCCAACTGAACTCCAGTCTCCAATTTCTTCAGATCGGCAATGGTGACATTCTTATCGGTGATCACATGATAAACCTTTCTGATCTCGTTACTCGGGTGAGCCAGCTTGTCGGCCAAGTCACCATCGTTGGTCAATAACAAAAGTCCGGTTGTATTCCGGTCCAATCGACCCACGGGGAATACACGCTCCTTACAAGCGTTCTTCACCAATCCGATTACCGTGCTGCGGTCTCGCTCATCGTTGAGGGTTGTGATACAGTCCTTCGGCTTGTTGAGTAAAATATAGCGAAGTGCCTCTGCCTTCACTTTCTCTCCAGCGTACTCCACGGTATCGCTCGGCTTCACCTTGACGCCCAACTCCGTGACCACTTTTCCATTGATGGATACGAGGCCGTCTTCAATGAACTTATCAGCTTCTCTACGAGAACAAATTCCCGCCATCGCTAGGTATTTATTCAAGCGGACCAAGCCATCGTCCGCCGCCTTCTTTTTAGGGCGATCGAAGTGCTTGTCCTTGGTGAACTTATTGTAGGATTTCTTTCTATCTCCTTGACGGAACTGCTTGTTGGCATTTCCTCTTGATCGGAACTTATCATCGCCCACATCTTCTTCGTCGCGGCGCTTGTAACCTTGGCCTTTGAAGCGATCTCCTTTGGATCCTCCCTTGAACTTAGGCCCCTCGTAGGATCTTCCACCACGTGAGCGCGATCCTTCAGAAGAATCGCCTCCCCGTGTTCTTGGGCGATCCGCTCCTTCACCGCCTCTTGATCGTGGACGATCGGAGGAATTCCCTCCTCTTGTTCTAGGTCCGTCACCAGATCTTCCACCCTTGGAACGGGGTGCGTCTGTTGATTTTCCACTTCGTGTTTTCGGCCCGCTCGCGGGCTTACCACCTCGTGTTTGAGGCTTCTTTTCATCAGCTTCAGACGTGGGCCTTCCTTTTCCGGCAGCGGGCTTAGAAGAAGAAGTCTTGCGTCCGGCCTTTCCGCTCAAGACGATGTGTTCTTCCTTCTTCACTTTTTTCGCGCGCTTCTCCCAGGTACTCTTTTTTGCCATACATTGGTTTTGAACCTGCAAAGGTACGGGAATAAACGTGCATCACACAGGGACTTACCTTTGTCCCATGCGCTGGAAAATTGCCCAATGTTTTGAGGTTAGATGGTGGAAAACGTATCTGGGGAAAAAGAGTCCGGAAGCCTACTTGGATTGGAAGCGTGCGTATTGGATTGACTTCCTTCGAAGAATCGAGGTCGACCTTCGGGAAGGAGCTCATGTTTTGGACGCTGGGTGTGGTCCGGCCGGTATCTACACGATCTTGACCGAGCAACATGTGTCGGCCATCGACCCTCTCCTCAAGAGCTACGACGCTCTAGTTCAATTTGATCGATCGGCCTATCCTCACGTGAGCTTTTTTGAAATGGGACTTGAAGACTTGCATTTCAAAGATGAGTTCGATCAAATCTTTTGTCTGAACGTCATCAATCACGTAGAGGATATTAACGCAGCTCATGATGCACTCATCAGAGCACTGAAACCAAAAGGCACCTTGGTCATGAGTATTGACAGCCACAACCATGCTTGGGCAAAGTGGATCCTACGGCGCATCCCACTCGATATACTTCATCCACACCAGTACGATCTTCAAGAGTATGTTGACTTCCTCTTAAAAAGAGGCATGAAGATCGAGCGGACCATTCGTCTGAAAAAGGGAACTTTGTTTGACTATCATGCGATTGTTGCTACGAAACCTTAGGCTCGTCTTATTGCTACTCTGCTCTACCCAGGCAGCGGTAGGCCAGTCCATCTTTGAACACGCTGACTCCTTAAACTCAAAGAGGAGGACCACGAACATCGTCTTTCAAGGAGTAACCACCGTGAGCACCCTAGGTGCACTCCAATTTGCCTGGTATCAAGATTACCAATCGGGTGGCTTCCGATTGTTTGACGACTGGAAGGGATGGATGCAAATGGACAAGATCGGTCACAGTGCTACCAATTATCAAATCGCTGCGGACCTATACCGGATCAATCGGTGGACGGGCGCGAGTAAAAAGTCTAGCATGTGGTGGGCAGCTGGGATGGCTTTTGGCTACCAGCTTACCGTAGAGGTGATGGATGGATTCTCCGAAGGTTGGGGATTTAGCATGTACGATCTCGGCTTCAACACGATCGGAGCCGGAACCTTCCTAGGTCAGCAGATGCTTTGGGACGAACAACGTTTCAAACTGAAATACAGCTTCTGGCCAAGTGGCTTGGATCAGATGAGCGATTTTGGTGACAACTACCTAGAAGTACAACGCGCTCAAAGCCTATTTGGGAAAGGCTTGCACGAGCAATGGTTAAAGGACTATAACGGTCAGACTTACTGGCTCAGCGCCAATGTCTGGTCGATGGTCGGAAAGCCCGATCAATTTCCAAAATGGCTGAATTTGTCTTTGGGCTACAGCATCAATGGCGTGTTGGGTGCAGAGAGTAATACATGGAACATTGCTGATGGCGAAGGTGAAATGATCTACATGTCCAACATAACACGCGAACGACAACTGTTGATCTCGCTCGATATCGACCTCGACCATGTGAACCTTCCTCCCTACTTAGTTTGGATTCGACCCGTGGTCAGCTTGATCAAGTTTCCCTTACCTGCACTGGAGTGGAACACGGAGCGAGGGATCATTGCTCACCCCTTGTATTTCTGATCACCAACTCGGCTGGAATGCGCCTTCGATGTGATTGAGCCTTTCCTCTTTGGCATTCAAGATGACGCCTACGACATCGAAGCGAACCTCGAAATCGAGATCATATTTCCGCACGTAGGCATTAGCTGCCCTGATCAGGTGATTCTGCTTCGCTTTGGAGACGGCTTGTTCCGGGGGACCGAAGTAGTCGGAGTTTCGGGTCTTCACTTCGACGATCACTAAAACACCTTCATGGATAGCGATGATATCGATCTCTTCCTTACCGAAAACCCAATTCCGCTCAAGTATGTCATAACCCTTTCTCGCGAGCATTTCCACTGCCAGACCCTCGCCCAATTCTCCTAGTTCATTATGTGCCGCCATAGATCAAAGGAATCGAATCAATTCCTAGCCCGATTGGCAAATACTGCAGATGGTTTTTGAGAAGTTGCAGGATATCATTCGAGCCGATAAAGGATGAGCAGGTCGTTCTCCAACTCTAAAGGAAGAGGAAGCCTGACCTCCGAACCAAACCTCTTCTTCAGGACAAGAACAAACCCACAGCCCCGCGTCTTCAATTTTTCTCGAAACCCCGGCTGCATCAAACTTTGATTCCAGGTAACCCAACCTCGCCGATGAGCGAAATAGAGCGGTGTTGGAATCTCCTCACTATTGACTACAATCGTCTGGTCTTTCGCGACATAAGGAGCAATTATTTCTTCGAGATTAACGATCTCCTTCCCCGACTTGATGAACTGATCATCCCATCTTCGAATGATCCCTTCCGCACTAATGACTACCAATACGAGTGCAAACCACCCGCCTTTCAATTTATCGGTCGCCATACCAATAGCCAATGCCATGAACGGAACGAACGGAATGATGTAGTAGTGGTGTTCATAAAATCGATCCCCCGAAACAAATAGGATCACCAAGACCAACAGCAGCGCAGAGATAAACATCAACCTTTCCCTGAGACCATATAACAAGAGGAAGTAGAGTCCCACAAGCATTGCCAAGAAGCCAGATATCCCAACGGCGTACTGGTAGAACACGGCCAGGACTCTGAGCGGGTCTGCTACCAAATACCCTAACGTTTCGTACAATGATGAACCCATGAAATAGCGATCGGTTTTTCCCAGCTCCTTCAGGTGTGGTACCCAAGCAAAATACCACACCGCTACGAGCACACCTACCAAGAACAAGGATGTGATCAGGATCACTCTTTGCCTTCTGTTGGCTTGAAAAATTAGTGGCCAGATCAGTGGAAGTACGGCAACGATCGGAAGCTTACTCAATACACCAAAGAGCATTGAAATCACCCCAAACAACAGCCATTTCAGTCGCCCGTCATTGACATACTTGCTCCACGCCCACAGCCCTATGAACACAAGGCTCACCGCGAACATATCAGGCATTACCTTCCTACTGTAGTAATAGTAGATGGAAAACAACAATGCAATGCTCGTTGCAAAGACCACCCGCCTTTGGTAAAAACCTGAGAGGTATTTATAAAGGGCATAGATTCCTAATGTACTGATCAAAAGGTTGATCAATCTTCCATACCAGTGGTCATAGTCAAACACCAGAGCAACTAAGTAGATCAAGTAGTTGAGTAAAGGAAACTCCATACCGCTGACTCCGGAAAGATTGCCGGGGGAGTCGATCCGAGGGTAGAAAATATTGGGGTCTACCTCATAGAAGTTTCGAGCCACCATGCACATCATGGCCTGCCTCCAATTGTGCGCAGATTCTAGTGGAGCCTGAGTGATCGTGATCAATCGATGGACAAATGCGAGTACAAGCCACGTACGTAGATCAGATAGAACACTTATCAAGCGTTGCATCAAAAAAGGAGGTTAGATTGTTTCCCCGCCACCATGAAACTCACCTCTCGCCCACAAAAGACCGGTTGATTGTCATCGACATGTCCGATGGGAGCACCGAAGGCTATCGGATAATCATACTCCTTGACATGTTCCCAAATGATCTCGTAGGCATCCTTCCCAAATGGCGTGTCGTTGTCTTGCATCTCGGTGAACTGCCCTACGATAAGTCCAGCGAGTTTTTCTAAGCGACCGGCTCGCTTGAACTGAACCATCATTCGATCTAGGTGGTAGAGGTACTCGGTCAGGTCTTCTATGAAGAGGATCGTACCATCCCAGCTACCGTCGCTTGGGGTTCCCATGATCGAATCCAACACGGAAAGATTCCCACCCATGATCGGCGCCTTTACACTCCCTGCGCGTCCTGGAAATTTCGATGTCCAAGTCATTTCACTCCATTCCCCAAACAATGCCTTTCGCAGCGTCTCACTACCCTCATTAGGTTTTCCATCCGCGAAAAAAATGGGCATACTAGAATGCAAGGTCTCGATACCAAGCTGATGATAAACGTGATTATGAAGCACGGTTAGATCCGAAAACCCACAAAGCCACTTGGGCTGCTTCTTGAAGTTCGACCAATCGATCAGATCGATCATACGTGCCGTACCGAAACCCCCGCGAGCGAAGATGACGGCCTTCACGGAGGAGTCATCCAGTGCGTTCTGCAAGTCTTGAGCACGTTCGGTATCCGTACCTGCAAACAATCCGGAGGTGGCATACAGGTGTTTCCCTTCTTTCACTTCCAGTCCCCAAGAAAGAATGTGATCCAAGGCGCCATCGATCTGGCCTTGCTTCAACTGCTTGGCAGTTGCAACAACGGAAATCGTGTCGCCTGGTTTTAGATAATCTGGTCTCAAAACGGGACTAAGATAATCCTACTTTTGAGCCATCGTTTCTGCCCTAGCCTGATTCGTCAACGGCAGCGGTTGAAAAAGTCGAAAACATGCCCAAAAGACACCTTGTTACTTCCGCGCTTCCTTACGCCAACGGCCCATTGCACATCGGTCACATTGCCGGTGCATATTTACCTGCTGACATCTATGTTCGTTTTCTCAGGACAAAATATGGCCATGAGAATGTATTGTACGTGTGCGGCTCCGACGAGCATGGTGCTGCGATCAGCATGAAGGCGATCAAAGAAGGGTCGACACCAAAAGAGATCGTAGATCGATTCCATACTATCAATAAGAAAGCATTCGAGGAATTCGGGATCGACTTTGACATTTACCACCGAACCTCGGCTGACCTTCACAAGGAAACCTCGCAGGAGTTCTTTCTCAAACTGTACGAAAAGGACGTCTTCAAGAAGGTTACCAACGAGCAGATGTACGACCCGGAGGCACAGCAGTTCTTGGCCGATCGTTTCATCATGGGCACCTGCCCAAATTGCGGTAGCGACCGAGCTTATGGCGACCAATGTGAGAGTTGTGGAAAGACATTGAGTCCAACCGAGCTCATCGACCCTAAGAGTACCTTGAGTGGAACCGAACCCGAACTACGCACCACTTGGCATTTCTACCTTCCTATGGGCGAGCACGCTGAGTGGGTGGATTCTTTTATCCGTGACGGACGACTCGAAGGAGCTCCGCATCATGATCCAACAAAATGGAGACGTCCGGTAGTAGGTCAGTGTTTGAGCTGGATAGAAGGCGGCCTTGGCGATCGGGCAATGACCCGTGACCTGGACTGGGGTGTTCCGGTGCCCTTGGAAGGTGCCGATGGCAAAGTACTATATGTGTGGCTCGACGCCCCGATCGGCTACATCTCCGCCACAAAGCAATGGGCGATCGACAAGGAGAGTCCCGACGCTTGGAGGAGATGGTGGCAGGATGAAGACACCGACCTTGTTCACTTTATCGGAAAAGACAACATCGTCTTCCATTGCATCATCTTCCCGATCCTGCTTAAAACCCACGGGGAATACAATCTACCGGTGAATGTTCCGGCCAATGAGTTCTTGAACCTGGAAGGAGACAAGATATCTACCTCGAGAAATCATGCGGTATGGCTTCATGAATACCTGGAAGAGCTTCCAAACCGCAGAGACGAGCTTCGCTACGTCCTAACCTCTATCGCTCCGGAGACCAAGGACAGCGAATTCACTTGGAAGGATTATCAAGCCCGCGTCAATAACGAACTAGTGGCGATCCTCGGAAACTTTGTGAATCGTGTGGTCGTGCTCACGAACAAGTATTATAATGGCGTAGTTCCTTTCGGTGAAGTGGACAATGAGATCCTGACTGAAAAGGGAAAGTGCATCACTGAGGTAGAGGCCCACTTGAGTAATTTCAAGTTCAGAGACGGACTTTCTTCCGCGATGAACCTTGCTCGATTCGGCAATAAGTATTTAGCTGATCGAGAGCCATGGAAGCTTCAAAAAACGGATCCGGAGGCGGTTAAATCCATCATGTTCAATGCTCTGAACATCACTGCTCACCTTGCCGAAGTGCTGGAGCCATTCCTTCCTGAAACAGCCATCCGAATTCGAGAGATGCTCAAGATAGACACGGTATTCAAAGGCTTTCTGGATGGACACGAGATCGGCGAAGCGAAGCTGTTGTTCAGCAAGGTTGAAGACGACCTGATCGACCAACAAATGGCGAAACTTAAACCCGTGGAATCAGCTCCTACTGCAGAGGCAGCAAGTGTCGCACCTGCGGATAGTGGAGTTGGACGACCGTTCAAGGACAACATTTCCTTTGATGATTTCATGAAACTCGACATACGAGTGGGAACGATCAAGACGGCGGAGAAAGTTAAGAAAGCCGACAAGCTTCTTCAACTATCCATTGACCTCGGAACGGAAGTGCGAACCATCGTCTCGGGCATTGCCATGCACTTTACTCCTGAAGAGGTGATCGGAAAGAAAGTGAGTGTGCTTTGCAACTTGGAACCTCGGAAGATCCGCGGAGTTGAAAGTCAGGGAATGATCCTCATGGCTGAAGACAGCGAAGGCAGACTCGGTTTTATCTCGCCCGACGACGATTTTGAGTCGGGTGCGGAGATCCGATAAGACCCGAATGACATTGGTCAGGAAGGAAGATTTAACCTTTTCAAGAGACCATTTGGGCGTATTATTGCAGTCTGAATATCCTTTCAGTTTTATTGAGTTCTAGACATGAGTTTTACTTCATATCGCTTCGATCGTAAGACCGACGCAGATTTCTACAAAGCCCTTCGCAGTCGAGTCAACGCTTATTTCACAGAGAATAACACCTCGAGGAATGCGAACGCCGCCATGGTATTCAAGACCATTGTGTTGATCGCGATGTATTTTGTTCCTTACGCCATACTTCTAGCGGGCGTAGTCACCAATACTTGGTTTTTCTTGGGGCTATGGCTCGTCATGGGATTGGGTGCGGCCGGCATTGGTTTCAGCATCATGCACGACGCGAACCACGAGGCCTATTCCAAGAATAAGTACGTCAATATTGCCTTAGGCAACTTGATGAACATCCTAGGTGCCAACAGCAGCATTTGGAAGCTCCAGCACAATGTATTGCATCACAGCTTCACCAACATTCAGGATGCCGATGAAGACATCAATTCGCCTGAATTCCTGCGTTTCTCACCACACCGTCCACTAAAGCCGATTCACCGATACCAGCACATCTATGCTTGGTTCCTGTATGGCTTTATGATCATTCTAAAGGTGTTGTATACCGACTTCAAGCAGGCATTCCACTATCGCGAAATCGAGATCATCAAATCACGAAAGGAGTTCGTGAACCTGATCATGAAGATCAGCTTCTGGAAGGTCATCTATTTCGGTGTCTTCTTGGTAGTTCCAATGTTCGTGATGCCATTTTCACCGTGGATGATCCTACTCGGCTTCTTCTTGATGCACTATGTGGTAGGAATGTGCATGGCGGTGATCTTTCAAGCAGCACACGTGATGCCTCAAACCGAATTCCCTGCGCCTACGCCAACCGGCAAGATGGATAACAATTGGGCTGTGCACCAGCTGATCACGACGACCAACTTCGCGCCGAATAACAAGCTTTTGAGTTGGTATGTAGGCGGATTGAATTTCCAAGTAGAGCACCACTTGTTCCCGAACATTTGTCACGTACACTACAAGGACATTTCCAAGATCGTGCGTCAGACGGCTGAAGAATACGGCATCCCTTACAACACGATCGGGCGCTTCCGTGAAGCTATCGCTGAGCACGCAAAGATGCTCTACATGCTTGGGCATCAGCAGAAGTTAGCGGCGTAAGGGACGGAGAATTCTAAGAACTTCCATTCACAAAAAATGCCGGCAATTGCCGGCATTTTCATATTCATACTATGGACGAGTGGTCAAATCTCATTCAAGTCTTCAGTAACCACTTCTGTTCCATCAGCGGTATATAGTTCCATTTTAGCGAACTGACCGTCTGTACCGAGTACTTTTCCCAGAACTGCATACTCTTCACCTGAGCGGTAGCTCCAAGTATTGTCTTCGTCACAGAACTCAACGAACGTACTTTCACCAAAGGCGCCATCAGAACCAAGCTTTTGAAACTCGAATGAGTTCTTCGAAGCCGTAATTAATACGACTCCCCCCTAAAGGCTATGATCTGTTCTTCGACCTCACCTTCTTGCATCGCAAGCGGGTTAGAGCCCGTCCAGAATTCTACCAGGTTAAGGATGACAACATCTATAAATCCGGCAAAGCCATAGACTGGAATGATATTCAAACCCCAAAAGGCGATGGACTTGAGCCATTTATTTTCGAGTCCATCATTGAATTCGTACACCTTCTTGGTCAGCGCAAATGAACCAAAGCAACCGGTTTGGATCACTCCCATGAACAAGAGGGAAGCGAGCATAATTGAGGAATATATTCTCTTTCGTATAAGTACTAGTTTAAAAAAGGTTGTTTGTTGAGTCGAAATGTAATACGATTCTTCAAACAATTTCGAAGTGAAAGTGACGGGATTTTCACTATCACATTGTGAGGTTGTAGATTTGTCCCCACGTTCTTCAGTTGACCAAAACTCAATGATTTGGATATAAGCCAAACCGTTGAAGCGTATCAACCACACAATTTTTGGCCCCGTAGTTCAATGGATAGAATAGAAGTTTCCTAAACTTTAGATAGCAGTTCGATTCTGCTCGGGGCTACAAATTACTACATATCAAGTCATTATGTTAGTTTAAGAAAGAGAGCAAAAGCTCTCTTTCTTCATTTAGGACAACATTAGGACAACAATTACACGCCTCTTTCTGTATTGACTTGTATATAGGGCAGAGTGTAGCTCAGTAAAAAATCCACCTCAGCTGAAAGAGAGCGTTTCAGTCTTTATATATAGATGAACTGATAGAGTTCAAAAAACAAAAACTGAAATATGAATTCAAAGAAAAGACGCTACATACAGACGAAGTTCTGTAATCCCCCCAATCGTAGGACAGGAATTAGTCAAAGTTAAGTTAGATTGATTTACTGTTTTCATGCTGCTTTTTTCATGGCCTCAAAGTCTTGTTTAGGCGTTCTGTATTGCAGAGACTGGTGAGGTCTTTCTTCGTTGTAAAACTCCATGTACTTCTTCATGCCTTTGTAAAGCTCTATGCCTCCGTTGGCAGGGTTGATATGCACGTATTCCGTCTTGACGCTACGCCATAGTCGTTCGATGAACACGTTGTCTATTGCTCGTCCTTTTCCATCCATCGAGATCCTAATGCCGTTTGCTTTGAGCACATCGGTAAACTGAAGTGAGGTAAACTGACTGCCTTGATCTGTATTAAAGATCTCTGGACAGCCGTGCTGTTCGATCGCTTCCTTTAGCACTTCAGCACACCACGCCGCATCCATCGTGTTGGAGATGCTCCAATTTACCACGTAGCGGCTGTTCAGGTCGATGATCGCCATTAGATACATAAAGCCCTGCTTCATCGGTATCCAGGTGATGTCTGCTGCCCAAACTTGGTTCACACACTCGATCTTTAGTCCTCTAAGCAAGTATGGATACTTCTTGTGACCTTTTGCAGGCTTCGAAGTGTTCTTCTTGGGATAGATCACACGAACATCCATCAGACGGTAGAGCCGTGCCACGCGCTTGTGGTTGACTATAAGACCCATGTGTCGCAAATGATGCGTCATCCTTCGTACGCCATAGAATGGCCGATCAAATAAGGTGTTATCGATGATCTTCATCAGATACAGGTTCATGGGAGTCTCGCTGCGAGGCTTGTAGTACAGACCACTTCGGTGAATACTCAGCAGCTCACACTGCCGGGATATACTCAACCGGTCGTGCTCTACGTTGACCAGCCTGCGCTTGCGATACAGGCTCAGTCCTCGCCCAAGCTTTTTTTTAAAAACCCTCTACCTGAAGTTGACCAATCTTCTTGTACAGCTTGGCCTGTTCTTCTTCCGAGCGCTTCTCCGGAGCCTTGACATCCCCATTGAACACACCCTCAGCTCCATCTAAAAACTGACGCTTCCACATGCTGATCTGGTTCGGGTGGATCTCATAGCGCGCCGCGATCTGTTGGACCGTCTCTCGCTCTTTAAGCACCTCCAAGACGACCTTTGTCTTGAACTTGCTGATAAACTTTCTTCTGCTTCTTTTCATTGTTCAGGTTGTTAAAATTAGGTCTTTTCCTAACTTAACTCCCTGTCCTAAATATAGGGTGCATTACAAATCGAGCAGAACCCCCAACGAATACTGATCCATAACCTGCAAGGTTGCATCATCGGGATGGCTATAGAAATTGATCAGATCCACTACGAACTGGATATCCTTCACGGCATCCTGTCCAAGAGCGTGAAACGTTAGCTCTCCGTTCGTTTCTTTCAGGGAATAGCGCTTCAACGCCAACTCGGTCAGCGGCTCGAGGTGCATTGCCTCGTTCAATGACCTGTTTCGCTCGATCATTTCAATGGTATTACCCAGACGAACTTAGCCCATGACCACGTCTTAAGCCCTAGCCTAAAACAGGTATTTCCAAAAGAGTTTTCCCTCGCTGTTGTGAATAACCTAGCGCATGACTGTCACACGATGGATCTCGCTTCTCTTCGATAGCGGATCGGTCAATCGAATGAGGTAAAGACCGGTTTCTAAATCGCCTAATTCAACATACGATCCTCGGATCCGATCCTCTTGGACAACCGCTCCGGTCAAGGTCATTACCTGTACTTGGAGAGCGCTACCCTTCGCAGCATTGACATACAATCGTCCCTCGGTAGGATTAGGAAACACACTCCAATGTTCTGCTGACTTATCTCCAATTCCAACACCACCTGTAGTGTCCGGAGGCGTCGTTCCAATGGTATCTACATAACCCGTGTCAGGAAACTCTGTCAAGCCATCCGGAAGCAATGCCACCACCTCGAGGTCGTCGATGTAGAAGCCGTCGAAGGTGACGAACTGATCAGACTCTAAGGTGAATTTCACCTCGATGCGCTCTCCCAAGAAATCGGTGAGGAAAACCTCTTCGTCCACCCAGCTCGTTTGAAAACCATCCCACAGCGGTTGCCCCGGATCTTGATAGACATTGCCTTCTACAGAGTACTTTGCGCAAAGTGGCACCCACTGAGTCTCACCGATCACGCGGGCCTTCACCTGAGCGAAATCCCATCCCGCCTCGATCTCCCATTGTGCTTTGAAGCGAAGGATCCCTTCATCGGCGTTCCGGAGGTCGATGATGCGGTTGTAGACTAAGTCGTTCTCTACGTTATTGAAGTACTGAGCATTCGGTGAATCTGTGATGGAATGGCTAGGTGTCACAAAGGCCTCTGCAGTCAATCCCCAATCGGTCTCAGAAAGAAAATCACCCAGATCGCCATCGTTGGTGAGCAATACCGTTGCCTGTCCAAAGATCTTCGTCACACGAACCCGGCTCTCGAATCCGTTGAAAGAACTAACCAGATCGTACACCACCTCATCCCCGGCCGAGATCGATCCGTCCAACGTGATCTCCCAGCCTAGATCTACGACCTCGCCTTGATCCATACTAGACAGAGAAGCTGCAGTCGAAACTGATTGGATATTCGCACTGACAGGTTCTACCGAAAAGGAATACGGACCATTGAACTGAAGACCCAAGCGCACTGCCTCGGCATGGATAGAATCGGTAGTACTCTCGATCAACATGGAAGAAGCATCCGCAATGGAAGCATAGTCTCCTACCAGGTGAGCAAGCATGAGGTTCGGATGCACATTTTCTTGGCTCAAGGGAAGGATCCTCGACTGCGCTGGCCAAAAGCCATCGCCTTGGGTTCCTACTTCCGGTGTCATGGAGAGGATCTTGTTCTTGGTGGTTTGCTCTCCATACATCCAGTCGTCAGAATCACCGTTGACCGGATAGCCGACCGTTTCCATTCCCGTACCTGCGACGTAGTCGTTGTAGCGGGTCATCTCCTCTGTGATCATTCGGAAATTGTTGGAATCAGGCGTCAGCTGATCATTGAATCCCCATGGATAGATGATGTAGTTGCCATAACTGTGGTAGTTCAATGCCAATCCGAATTCGTGTTGCTCGCAGAACCACTTGATGGCCTG
>Ga0181576_10002008_pt1 | contig 15416 bp, 14 predicted proteins | sample 101ome_22_FD_132464 | JGI IMG/M metagenome (GOLD analysis project Ga0181576, IMG submission 132464) | Coastal salt marsh microbial communities from the Groves Creek Marsh, Skidaway Island, Georgia - 101412BT metaG (megahit assembly) | ecosystem: Environmental > Aquatic > Marine > Intertidal... | reverse complement strand
CCGTGATTCGCCAGGCGGCACGTCCAGCTCATCATGGGCAATCAGGATTTCGTCGGGTTCAATACGGTAGTAATTCGCCATAGCGGCCACTGAGCGGCCACTGTCATTCATGAAAGTTTCCGGCACCAGCAGCCTCAGATCGTGGCCAGCAACGGTGCCCCTTGCCGAATTTCCCAGGGCATTGCGGTCAGCTGACAGGGTCAGACCATACTGCTTAGCAAGAAGGCGCACAAAAAAGGCACCGGCGTTATGCCGCGTGCCTTCGTATTGTGTGCCGGGATTGCCGAGCCCGACGATGAGTCGGATGGCAGACAAGGATTAATCAGCCCTCGCCGCCGGATCCGGTGTCGTCCGACTCTGAGGCATCATCGCTTGCGCTCTCGCCCTCATCTTCCGTCGTCTCAACCTCTTCATCGGCTTCCTCTTTGGCGCCTCGCGGAGCGATAACCGAGGCAATCGCAAGGTCATGATCCTCGCCCAGCTCGAGCGCAGTCGAGGTGACTCCTTCGGGGAGAGAAATTTCTGACAGGTGAACAATTTGGCCGAGTTCGACCTCCAGCATGTCCACTTCAAGATATTCCGGCAGGTCTTTTGGCAGACACTGGACTTCAATATCGGTCGCCTGCTTCTGAATCATGCCACCGCCCAGTTTGACGCCCGCGCATTGTTCTTCGTTGACAAAGTGCAGGGGCACATTGACCTTGATGGCCTGATCCATGCGCACGCGCAGAAAATCCGCATGCATCGGGAACCCCTTGGCCGGATGGCGTTGAATATCCTTGATGATAGCGCTGTGCTTATCATCGCCAACTCTTACTTCAAGAATCGAGCTGAAACACGCCTCGTTCTCCAGCATGTGCTCAAAATCCTTTCGGACCAGAGTCAAACTTTGGGCGGGTTGGTCCCCTCCATAAATAATGGCGGGGATTTTCCCCTCGAGGCGACGCAGGCGGCGGCTCGCACCTTTCCCCGCGTCGGCTCGCGCCTCTGCAACTACAATAAAAGCATCAGACATCGTCCTGCTCCTTGACTAACACCGCCTTGCCTGCGACCGACTCGGCGGTGGGTGGGTAAAACACTGTTCAGGAAAGATCAAACAGTGCGCTAATAGATTCTTCATTGCTTACCCGGCGGATGGATTCCGCCAAAAGGTCTGCGATGGTTAGCTGGCGAATTTTGCCAATCGCCAGTGCCTCCGGAGAGAGTGGAATGGTGTCGGTCACCACCAACTCATCCAACTGCGAATTTTTAATATTGTCCAGCGCCTTGCCCGATAAGACAGCGTGGGTACAGTAGGACACAACTTTCACTGCGCCGCGCTCTTTGAGGGCATTGGCCGCTGTGCATAGCGTGCCCGCCGTGTCCACCATGTCGTCCACCAGGATGGCCGTACGGCCCTCAACATCACCGATCAAATTCATCACCTCCGCCTCATTGGCGCGGGGGCGACGCTTATCGATGATCGCTAAATCGGCATCATCCAACTGCTTAGCGATCGCGCGCGCGCGAACAACGCCGCCGATATCCGGGGAGACAACAATGACGTTTTCGTGGGCACAGCGAGCAATATCAGCATTTAGGATGGAAGATGCATACACGTTGTCTACTGGCACGGTGAAGAAACCCTGAATCTGCTCAGCGTGCAGATCGACCGTCAAGACGCGGTCTACGCCAACTCCGACCATGGTGTCCGCTACCACCTTCGCGGAAATAGGCACGCGAGCCGAACGCACTCGACGATCCTGCCTTGCGTAGCCAAAGTAAGGCACTACGGCCGTTATACGCCCGGCCGACGCCCTGCGCAGGGCATCAATCATCAGCAGCAATTCAATAATGTTGTCGTTAGTGGGATGACAGGTGCTCTGAAGTACGAACACATCTTTTCCGCGGACATTTTCGTTCAGTTCTACCGTGATCTCGCCGTCGGAAAATTTGCTGACGGCCGCGTTGCCCAGCGCGAGGTAAAGTCTATCCGCAACTTTACGGGCCAGTGCTGGATTAGCATTACCCGAGAACACCATCATTTTTGATGACATGCGCTTTACCTCACGCGGGTTGATTGGCTGGGGCGGGAGGATTCGAACCTCCGAATGGCGGGATCAAAACCCGCTGCCTTGCCACTTGGCGACGCCCCAAATAAACGTTTCATCGTACTTCCAGCATCTCGGGAAGATGGTTTACCCCCTCTGCTACCACAACGGGTAGGTCAGAGGGCGCTTTTGCCGCGATACGATGCGCTTCTGCCTCAGTATTAAAGGCCGCAAAAACGCAGGCTCCACTCCCCGTCATCAGCGCGTTGTCGGCCTCACGCATCAACCATTCCCACGCCTGACGTATTTCCGGGTAGAGTGCCATGGCAATACCTTCCAAATCGTTGCCGGCAGACCCCGAAAAAAAGGCCTGCACTGTAATGGGCGCAGTGTGGCGTGTCAATTCAGGATGACTGAAGATTTCGGCAGTACTGACGATGCATTGGGGCTGAGCTATCAGGTACCAGCGCTTGGGCAGGACCAACGGCGATAGTACATCACCCACCCCTTCCGCCCAGGCGCTTTGGCCCAGCAAAAACACACTGACATCGGCGCCCAACGGCGCTCCTATTGCCATCAGCTGGTGGTGATCAAGGCCCAGTTCCCAAAGGTGATTAAGCGCGATCAACGTCGTCGCCGCATTGGAGCTCCCGCCGCCCAAACCGCCTCCCCGGGGGATCTGTTTCTGTACGTGGATGTGGGCGCCTTTATCTGGCCGTTTGAGCGCCTCTGCCGCCCGCAGTATCAGGTTGTCAGCGCGGGGAATGTCGCCCGTGTCGCCAGACAGTTCAACACCCGCGCGCTCCCTCACCTCGAAGGACATCTCGTCGCCCCAGTTGAGCAATTGAAAGACTGTCTGGAGATCGTGGTACCCGTTCTCTCGACGTCCAGTGACATGGAGAAAGAGGTTGAGTTTGGCCGGTGAGCAAACGCGCAGCATCTTCATTCTTGCGGGCCGATCTCCCACCTCGCAACTATAAGCCGTAGGGAGAATTCTGGGCCTACAACGGTCAGTTGCTCTGGGAGCATCCACGGAGAAACGGTTTGCCAGGCGAGTACGTCGATTTGCCAATCCTCGGCGCCGCCGGGATAGCCCAGCAGCCATTGACCAATGGTTTCGGGGTTGCGCATTGCCAGCAGGCGCAGTGTTGGCGGTAGCGAGGTGACCTCTGACAGGGATCTTGTCTCTCCACCATCTTGCCAGGTCAGGCGCGATCCCTCGCGCTCCATCACTTGCCGATTCATCGAGAAAGGACCCGAGACAGTGATGGTGTCGCGGGACAGATCATGCCGTCGCCACTCAAAACGCGCGGTATTGGTTTCTCCATCCGCTGTCACGGCTAATTTACCGGCGGCCATCCAGGGGCTGAGATCCGCAGGCGCTCTCGCCACCGGCGGCAGAGCGGCGCGCTGCTCCACGTCGGGACTCACGCACCCTAAAGATGATGCCATGGCGATGATTGCGAGCGTTTTGCTGAACTGCAGGTGGGTGAGCAATCTCTCTGCCAGCCGGCAGGTCATGGCAGGTCTGCACCGAGTCGTCCTGCCGCCTCCCTAATAATGGGGTGCTCGGGCACGCGGCTCAGGCCGGCTCTCCAGATGTCTTTGGCTTCGACCTGACGTCCTTGCACCCACAAGACTTCGCCGAGGTGCGCGGCTACCTCTGGATCGGGAAACGACTGATGGGCGCGGCGCAGCAACGACTCTGATTGTTCGAAATATCCCAGTTTGTAATAGACCCAGCCCAAGCTATCCAAAATCGCAGGGTCACCGGGCGAGAGTGCTAGCGCGCGTTCTATGAGTTGTGCCGCCTCCTCAAACCGATCCGTGTGGTTGGTCAGCGTATAGCCCAGTGCGTTGAGTGTGGCAGCGTGATCAGGATCTTGAGCGAGAATACTGCGCAGGTCCTCCTCCATCTTTATATAAGAACCAGCCGCTTCATGAACCATCGCCCGTCCATATAACAACGAAAAAGAGTGAGGGAAAGCGGTTAGCCCCCTGTCGTAAGCTTTCAGAGATTCCCCTGTCCAGTCCTTCAGCGCATCCGCCTCGAGCAAAAACAGTTGCTCTGCTGAGGTGGGGTAGCGTTGGCGCTGATCGGCAAAAAAAGATTTGATATCACTGGCGAAGGCGGTGTCTACCAGTAGCTGCGAGGCTCTGGACTTGGCGTCGCTGAATTCTCGAGACGGCCCCACTGCACCAAAGGCTGCAATCGCGGCCGGATACTCATCGCGCATCGCCGCTATGCGCCCCCTGTAATAGTGGGCTTCGTTCAGATGCTCACCGAGAGAGATTAAATAGTCGAACTTCTGTAGTGCATCGTCGTAATACTGGAGTTCGAACTCGAGTATTGCCGAAGTAGCAAGGAGCTCTGGATTGCCCGGTTCTTGCTCAAGTAGCAGAGCGAACTGATCCCTTGCGGCATCATAGTCTCCCTCCGAACCCAATAGCCGAGCATACTGAAGGCGCAGTTCCTGATTGTTCGGGAACGCTACCAGCGTATCGGCAAGCCGTTGAAAAGGCGTAGCGGCCGATTGATCCAATTGCAGTTGAGTCCACAACATGACCGCCCTGACATTCTCGGGATCCCGCGCTAGTACCGGGCTCAGAAAAGCCTCGGCCTCAACAGGATCGCTGTTCAATCTGGCTAGCAGGCTCGCGGCGATTGCGATTTGGTCGTTCTCTGGCCAGCGCGTGGCGAGGTCGATAATCTTTTCAGCAATGGCCTCCTGCGTTTCGGGGCCCAGTTGCTCGTAGCCTCCCAAATTCGCCGCAACGTTGACGGACACTCCTAACGTGGCGCCGAGTTCAGCGTAGTCGAGAGCTAATAATGGATTGCCCGTGCGAGCCAGCCAGCCTGAGGCTGCTGCGGCAGCAGCGCCATCGGAGGGGTCGAGCTCGGATAGCCGAATTGCCATGGCCGTCGCTCGATCCGCGTCGTTGACAAACTCAGCCAACCGCAGGGCGCGGCGGGCCAAGAGGGGATCGTTCAAGATCACCGCCTGATCAGCGAGCAGCGCAAGCCCGTGTTCAAAGTCACGGGCGCGCAACGCAAACTCCGCCTCCAGCAGGGGTCTAACGCTGTCATCGGGAATCGGTGTTTCGATCGGCGGAGGCTCGCTGAACTCCTCTGGTACGCTGGCAACGGCGCTGGTGGGGCTTGTCTCTGGGGACAGGGATACGCAGCTCACCAGCAGCAGCGAGAATAGGCAGCCGATCATTGGGCGGAAACCGATGATCATTGGGCACAGCGCCGAGCAAGAAGCATTTTCATGGCGGTAAGTTGTTGCAAAGAGAGTGCTATGATAGCAACTTGTGGCGGTTGGCGAGGGTAGTGACCGGAGCCGTGTTAGACAAACTGGTGGTAGTAGGCGTAAATCACGACTCGGCTTCCGTTGCGTTGCGCGAGCAAATTGCTTTTGCGCCCGAGAAAGTCCACGAGTCGCTCGGTGCCTTGATCCGGGACACTGCGGTGAGCGAAGCCGTTATTCTGTCTACCTGTAACCGAACTGAGCTCTATGGCGTGCTAGCCAGCCCTGCAGATGGTGTGGCAGCGGCAGATCAACTAGCTCAATGGCTGGCGCAGCACCATGGAGTCGATATTCACCAGTTGCTCCGTTGTGTGTACCGCAATCACGGACTGTCCGCAGCCTCGCATCTGGTTCGAGTTGCGGCAGGATTGAATTCCATGGTCCTTGGAGAGCCGCAAATTTTTGGACAAATGAAATCCGCCTTTGCCGTGGCGCAGGAAGCCGGTGCCGTGGGCTTCCACATGAACACGATTTTTCCAGAGGCGTTTCGTATTGCTAAAAAAGTGCGTACTGATACGGCCATTGGCGAGAATCCGGTTTCGGTGGCGTACGCAGCCGTGGATCTGGCGCGCCAAATTTTCCGCGATATGCAGCGTGGTACGGCCCTGTTACTGGGCGCGGGTGAGACGATCGAGTTGGTGGCGCGTCACCTCGGCGATGCGGGACTGGGCAAGCTGATCATCGCCAATCGCACGCTTGAGCGCGCCGAGCAGCTTGCCTCACAGTTCGATGCCGAGGCGATTCTGTTAGCAGATGTGACTGAAAGACTGCACGAGGCCGACATTGTCATCAGCTCGACTGGTAGCCAGTTACCTATTTTGGGTAAGGGGATGGTAGAGGAGGCGGTTCGGGCCCGACGGTGGCGTCCCGTGCTTATGATCGATCTGGCGGTGCCGCGAGATATTGAGCCTCAGGTTGCCGAGATTTCCGACGTCTATCTATATACCGTTGATGATATGCGAGAGGTGATTGAGGAAAATCTCCGGCTGCGGGCATCTGAGGCCAGTAAAGCGGATGAGATTGTTGCCAGTGGTATCGAGGCCCTCCGCGAGGGTGTGCTGGAACGGCAATCGGCTGACGTGGTAAGAACCTATCGAGATTCAGCCTTGGCGATGCAGCAGAGAGAGCTGGAAAAAGCGCTGAAAATGTTGGAACGCGGGGTTGATCCTGAAGAAGTGCTCAACCGGCTCGCCCATGATCTGACCAATAAACTCATCCACGCGCCCACGGCGGGGCTCCGTCAGCTTGCCAAGGACGGAGGTAAGCAGGACGTCTCCAAAATGGCCGCCGTTCTGGGCCTCACCAACTTTGAGGAAGAGCGGGACGAGGGCACGACGCTACAATAGCGCCGTTTCCAAGCTACCCCGGTGAAAGCGTCTTTACTGTCCAAGCTGGAAAACCTTGCTGATCGTCATCAGGAGGTTGAGGCGTTACTTGGCGACCCCGACGTCATTGGTAATCAGGCGCTTTTCAGGGAATTATCCCGCGAGTTTTCCCATCTGAATGAGGTGGTCACCCAGTTTCAGCGCTGGAAGGCCTTGCAGGCCACCCTGGCCGATGCTCGGGAGATGCTCAACGACGCCGACCCGGAGCTGCGAATCCTTGCCGAGGATGAAATCACTGACGCTAATACCGCGGTCGAGGAAATCGAGTCAGCGCTGCAGCTGTTGCTCCTGCCTCAAGACCCCAACGACACAGGCAATGTATTTTTGGAAATCCGAGCGGGCACCGGTGGCGATGAGGCAGCTATTTTTTCCGGCGATCTGTTCCGCATGTACCACCGGTATGCCGAACAAAAAGGGTGGTCGATCGAAATCATGTCGGAACGGGCTGGTGACCATGGAGGATATAAAGAATTGATCACGCGTGTCGTTGGGCAGGATGTCTACGCGCACCTCAAGTTTGAATCAGGTGCTCACCGCGTTCAACGCGTGCCCGAGACTGAATCGCAGGGACGTATTCATACTTCGGCTTGCACGGTGGCGGTTTTACCTGAAGTTGAAGAGATCGATACCGTGGATATTCGCAAAGAGGATCTTCGCGTCGATACGTTTCGGTCTTCGGGAGCGGGTGGGCAGCACGTGAATACTACCGATTCTGCCGTGCGCCTGACACATATCCCCACGGGTATCGTTGTGGAGTGCCAGGACGAGCGTTCGCAACACAAAAATCGCGCTAGAGCGATGTCCCTGCTGCAGGCACGGTTGCTGTCGGTCGAGCAGGAAAGCCAGCGCGCGTCTCAGGCTTCCCAGCGGCGATCGCTGGTAGGCTCTGGTGATCGCTCAGAGCGCATTCGTACCTATAACTTTCCCCAGGGGCGGATCACTGATCATCGGATTAATCTGACGCTATACAAATTAGATGAGGTCACGGGCGGCGACCTTGACCCCTTGATTATTCCCCTGCGTCAAGAGCATCAGGCGGATCAATTGGCTGCGATGGCCGAAGAATGACGGTTAGCGACCTGATTCGCCGCGCGACAATTGATCGAAAGGAAGCTGAAGTATTACTGGCGAACGTACTTCAAGTTGACCGCACATGGATCTATGCCCACGGAGACGCGCCGGTGAACCCGGAGTGCGCTCATCGCTTCTCTGAGGAGGTGGCAGCTAGGATGGCGGGTGAACCATTAGCCTACCTGCTGGGCTATCGAGATTTTTGGACGCTGCGCTTGCGCGTCAATAGCGATGTGCTGATTCCGCGGAGAGAGACAGAACATCTGGTTGAGTGGGCGACAGAGTGCATCAGTAAGGGCGCCAGGCGGGTACTCGACCTTGGGACGGGCAGCGGTGCTGTCGCACTGTCGTGTAAATCAGAGCACCCCGAGGCAGAGATCTGCGCGGTCGATATCAGTAGCCAGGCATTGGCATGCGCCCGCGCCAACGGTCAGTGTCTAAAGCTGAGTGTTGATTGGCGGCTTGGCAATTGGTTCGAGGCAGTACCAGGAACGCGCTGGGCGCTGATCCTGTCCAACCCACCCTACGTTGCCGCAGAAGATCCCCACCTCGAGACGGGCGACTTGCCTGCGGAACCGACTGGCGCGTTGGTTGCGGGTAAAACGGGCCTTGAGTCTCTTCGTTATATTATTGAGCGCGCACCAAGCTTTCTGGAGCGCGGGGGTTGGCTATTATTGGAGCACGGTTTTGATCAGGCGTACCCAGTGCGTGAATCCTTCTCGGCAACCGGTTTTGTCGAGGTAGAGACCCGTCGTGACTGGTCGGGCCAGGAGCGTGTAACGGGGGGCCAATGGCTGAATTGACCGATCAGCAGTTAAGCCGCTACGCGCGCCAACTGATCCTGCCAGAGATCGATCTGGACGGTCAGCAGCGCCTGCTCGACAGCAGCGTACTCATCGTCGGTGCAGGGGGCTTGGGCTGCCCCCTCGCTCAGTACCTCTGTGGAGCCGGAGTAGGTCGCATTCGTCTCGCTGATGACGACCGGATTGAACTCAGCAATTTGCCAAGACAGGTTGCTTTTTCAGAGATGGACATTGGCCGATTCAAAGTCGATGTGTTGGCGGAACAGTTATCCAGAGCCAATGGTGACAGCGAGATTAATCCCAGAACTCAAATATTTGACTCCGAGACGGCGGCAGAGATGCTGGGCGGTGTTGACCTCGTCATCGACGCCACAGACTCCCTGCAAGCGCGCCTCGATATCGACCGCGCAACCTGGCGTGCGCGATTGCCCTGGATTAAGGGGTCGGCGGTGAAGCTGGCGGGGCAATGGGTTGCTTTCGATGCCCACCGGCAATTTGGCTGCTATCACTGTTTGGTAACCGAGCCTGCCGGCGCGGACACTGCCGGTTGCACTCAGTTGGGGATATTGGGCCCTGTTGCGGGTCTTGTGGCGATGCAACAATCGGTGACGGCCATCAAGATACTGCTGGGTCAGCCGGTTCCTTGGGGTGAACTTCATGTCGCCGATGCGTGGACCGGAGAGTTGCTGAAAATGCCCATCACCAAAAGAGGGGATTGCCCGCTTTGCCTGTCAGCGCGGTAAGTTCACCAGATAGCTACTTTTAATCCAGCGTCCTCAATATGCGTCTCACACGCCAACTGATTAGCGCTGTGGCAACAGCGATTCCCAAAATCGTGGCGTACCAAAAGTCGATTGTTCCCTCAGTACTATTGTTTCCCGATGCGATAGTCAGAAAGTAGCCCAGCGGTAGCGCTAACCCCCAGTAGGAAAAGGTGACTACGACGAAGGGGAAGCGAGTCTCCTTATAGGCGCGCAAGACGAATGAACCCAGTATTTGAACGACGTCGATCATGATGAAAAGCGCTGCAAGTCGCAGTAATTTCATTGCCAGATCGTGGATGTCACTCGATTGGGTGTAGGCGCTAATAATGGCATTGGGGAATAAGAGCAGGAGCAGCATTGTCAGCGCACCTACCAGACCAGAGAGCATTGCGCCCACTCTCAGTGCCACTTTAACGCCGTTGGGGTTTTTTGCCCCGATTGCGTGCCCCATTCGAGTTGCCATGGCGCTACCAATGCTTATCATCGGTATATAAAAAACATCCCAAATATTGATGGCAATCTGGTGGGCCGCAACGGCGACGTCACCGAGTGTCGCGATAAGCAGCGTGATTGCAGAGAAAACGCCAGTTTCCAGAAAGAAGGTGAGGCCTACCGGAATGCCGACCATGAGAATTTCTGCAATGCGCTGTCTGTTCGGCGCCTGCAGCCATTGCTCTGGCATATAGGGGGTGAGCGTCTTCGAGGTCAGCGTATAGATCACAATGATGACGGTACTGATCCACATTGATGTGGCGGTGGCCAGCCCGCAACCCTCTGCACCGAGTTCCGGCGCTCCCCAATGACCGAAGATCAGCATGTAATTAAGCGGCACGTTTGCAATAAACCCAACCACGCTGGCCAAGGCGAAGGGTGCGGTAATCCCCAAACCCTGCGTGTGGTAACGCAGTGCCATAAAGATACCGAGGGCGGGAAAGCCGAGACCCACCTTGCTCACATACGCAATTGTTTTCGCTGCCGTTGCATCGGGTAAGCCCATTAGCTCAATCAGGGCGCCGCTGTTCAGGCACAACGGGGTCATGATTGCACTCAAGCCGATAGCCACCCAGAGACCTTGCGGCAGGAAACTGCGGACACGCTCGATGCGCCCTGCACCGTAGTCCTGGGCCACGATCGCGGAACATGCAAATAAGGTTCCCAGAATGATGAGATAAAGGGGCAGCCAAATATTAAACCCCACTGCAATGGCCGCCAGGTCGATGTCCCCATAGTTGCCAGCCATCAAAGTGTCGACCACACCGGTTCCGATTTGCGCGGTCTGGGCAATCAATAGTGGCCAGGCGATTCGCCATAGCGAGCGAAATTCATCTCGCGCCGATGATGTGGGGGCGGTGCCTCGACTGTGCGCGGAGGGGCTGGTCACGGGTGGTTGCGATGCGTTCTCATGCGCGCATTCTAACTCGCTTGCATGTGCTAGACTTCGGCCTCATTTTTCCCTAGACGACCTTGTGCAAGAAGACCCCCAACCCGCAACACAGCAGGCCGCTAACGGTATCGACAGTCCCAGCCATCCGATCCAGTTTGCCAGTTTAAATTTGGAAGACACTGTGCAGCAGGGGATCGATTCCCTCGGGTTCGAGTTTTGCTCGCCGATTCAGGGCCAGATACTCCCTCACACGCTGGCTGGTAACGATGCCATTGGCAAGGCACAGACAGGCACCGGGAAGACGGCGGCATTCCTCATTACAATTTTTAATGACCTGCTCTCGCATCCGATCGATGGCGAGCGTTTTTTGGGAGAGCCGCGCGCAGTCATTATCGCACCAACCCGTGAACTGGTGATGCAAATTGCAGCGGATGCAGAAGATCTGGGTAAATTCACCGGGCTGAAAACCGTGACTTTGATTGGCGGCGCGGATTACCAAAAACAGCTCGGCAAAGTTAACGCTACACCCGTCGACATCATTGTGGCGACGCCGGGACGGTTGATCGATTTTATGGAGCGTCGTGACCTGACACTGGATCGCGTGGAGATCCTCGTATTGGATGAGGCAGATCGAATGCTCGATATGGGTTTCATCCCACAGGTAAAGCGGATCGTCAGAGCAACTCCCCACAAGGAAAACAGACAGACCCTCTTATTTTCAGCGACCTTTACTCAAGACATCATCAATCTGGCCAAACAATGGACCTTTGAGCCCATTACTGTCGAGATAGAGCCGGAACGGGTTGCCACAGCATCGGTGGACCAGCGGGTTTATCTGGTGGCCAGTAGAGAGCGCTTCTCGGTGCTCATGGATTTGCTGGATACGGCTGACGTTGAGCGTATTATTATTTTTGCCAATCGGCGCGATCAGGTGCGACGCCTTTACGAGAAGCTCCGCAAAGAGGGCGTGCAGTGTGGGATGCTCTCAGGGGAAATCACCCAGGCGAAACGCACGCGAACCTTGGAAAACTTCAAGTTGGGTAGAACCAAAGTATTGGTGGCCACGGATGTGGCTGGCAGAGGCATTCATGTAGAGGGTATTTCCCACGTCGTTAACTACAATCTTCCTGAAGACCCCGAGGATTACGTCCATCGGATTGGCAGAACAGGCCGCGCCGGTGCAACGGGAGTCTCCATCAGCTTCGCCAGCGAAGATGATGCATTTTTGCTGCCTGACATAGAGGCGTTGCTGGGGCACCCGCTCCCCTGTATTTCGCCGCCTTGATCTGCTAAGTCGGATCCGCGTTAGCGGAGTGCGCGCAGTTCCTCGCACCACAGCAGCGTCGCCCCGATGACCGCCGCAGGAATCACGATCAGGTTAAGGAAGGGAATGCCACTGAGTAGAGCAACGGTTCCGCCAAAACCGATGGTGGAAAGGCGTCTAGCCGCACAGGCCTCGGGAACCTCCCGGAAGGGCAGGTGATGGTTATCCATCGGATAATCAATAAACTGCAAGCTCATCATCCACGCCCCCAATAAAAACCATGCCAATGGCGCCAGGGCATTGAGGCCGGGGATAAGGGTGAGAATAAGGACCCCCAAGGCCATCGGGAGATAGTAAAGCAGCTTCCGTACTTCTCTGAAAAAGGCGCGCGGTACCTCGAGTAAGGTCGCGCCGAGTCCCTCAAGCGCCGGGGGAGTTTCTCCGGTAACCCATTCTTCGACCTTTTCGGCAAGTAATGAATGGAACGGCGAGGTCAGCATCAGCACTGCGAGTGTCGAGGCATAGCCCGAAATCAGGCCGCCAATCATCCACAACAGGGGTGTGATAATCCAGGACAGGAATTGAAGCCACTCGGGCACGGTGAGCATCGCAGCGTCATAGAAGTCGGTAAGGATCTCGTACAATGCCCATCCCAATAGGCTGAACAGAATCACATTGGCAGCCAGCGGCACGATCACGAAACGCCGCAGACCCGGTTGAAAAATCATGGTGAAGCCGCGCAGAAAATAACCGACGCCTGTGATGAGATTTCCGTTCATGTCAGTCGCTGCCTCAAAAGAGTCTTCATTATACTGTGCGGGGCCCACAGGAGTGTCATAAGCCGTGAGTGACGAGGACCTTTTCGCTGAAGAGATGGCCGGGGTCAAACCCCTTGCGAGGGAGGCGCGTGTCCGTTTGTCCAAGGAAAAGCTGTCTGAAGATCAGCAGCAGGGCCGGCGTCGGGCAGCCGAAGGGCATGAGGAAGCGGTGAATCCACTGGTTGATGAGGGTGTTCAGCCACTCGATGCCTGGTATGTGCTGGATTTTAAACGACCCGGCATACAGAACGGGGTCTACCGTAAATTGCGTTTGGGCCAATACTCCATTGATGCGAGGCTGGATCTGCATCGTATGACGGCCAAGCAGGCGCGGGATGAGGTGTTCTCCTTCATTACCGAAGCCGGTCGACTGGGGCTTCGCACACTACTGATTGTTCATGGCAAAGGTCAAACGACGTCGGAGGGGGCGCTGACGGCTGTATTGAAAGGTTACGTGAATCACTGGCTCAAAGCGCTGGATCTGGTGCAGGCCTTCCACTCAGCACAACCGCTACACGGTGGCACGGGTGCGGTGTATGTGTTGCTCCGAAAAAGCGCCGAGAAAAAGCGCGAGAATCGCCTCAACTACATGAAGGGGCGCATTCAAGACTGATTGTTCAGTTTGTTGATCAATAGCTCATTGAGTAGCTTGGGGTTCGCCTGTCCCTGAGATGCTTTCATGATTTGCCCGACGAAAAAGCCACTCAATTTTTTCCTTTTTGGTTCATCGGCCGCGAGATATTGCGCTACCTGATCGGGATTGGCCGCAATCACATCGTCGACCATCTGTTCCAGTTGTCCGCTGTCACTGACTTGCTTCAAGCCGCGCGCAGCAATGATTTCATCGGCGGTGCCTTGTGCTTGCCAAAGGCCATCAAAGACTTGTTTCGCTAATTTACTGGATAAGGTTCCGTCCTCAATCCGCATGATTAACCCGGCAAGCCCTTCAGCGGATATCGGGCTTTCCTCTATGGTCAATTCAGCGCGATTAAGCGACCCTGCAAGATCGCCGAGAATCCAGTTGGCGGCAGGCTTTGCGGCCCCGGAAAGCTTTGCAACCTCCTCGAAAAAAGCGGCCAGGGCATGATCAGGAACCAGGAGGGCAGCGTCGTATTCGCTCAACTGATAGTCATTGTGGAATCGAGCGCGTTTGGCGGCGGGAAGTTCCGGTAGAGAGGTGCGCACGGCGTCAATGTAATCCTGATCAATGTCGATTGGGAGTAAATCTGGCTCAGGAAAATACCGGTAGTCGTTCGCCACCTCTTTTGATCGCATGGAGCGGGTTTCATCGCGCTCCGCATCGTAAAGTCGTGTTTCCTGGGTGATAGTGCCTCCGCTGTCCAAAATATCGGCTTGACGCTCCACTTCACTATGGATCGCGCGCTCCACGAAGCGGAATGAGTTCACATTTTTAATTTCAGTTCGTGTACCTAGAGCATCGCTGCCTTTTTTACGCAGAGAAATATTGATATCGCATCGCATGGACCCCTCGGCCATGTTGCCGTCAGAGATACCGAGATAGGTGACCAGAGAATGCAGTGCCTTCAGGTACGCAACAGCCTCATCAGCAGAGCGAAAATCCGGTTCTGTAACAATCTCCAGCAATGGTGTACCCGCTCGGTTCAGGTCAATGCCTGATTCTTGGGTGAAGATATCGTGAACGGATTTTCCTGCATCCTCCTCAAGATGCGCCCGCGTAATTCTGATGGGCAGTAAAGAGCCATCGCCCATTGGCACTTCGAAAATCCCCTCGCAAACAATGGGGGAGAAAAATTGACTGATCTGGTAGCCCTTGGGGAGATCGGGATAAAAATAATTTTTCCGGTCAAAAATCGATCGCTCCCCGATTCGTGCACCGATACCCAGGCCAAATTTCACGGCGAAGCGCACGGCCTCTTCATTAAGCACCGGCAGCATGCCGGGCATCCCCAGGTCGACGGCATCCGCCTGCGCGTTGGGCGGGGCACCAAATTGTGTCGAAGAGCCCGAGAAGATTTTGGACTGGGTTGCCAGCTGCAGGTGAACCTCCAGACCCATGACGGTTTCCCAGGTCATGCCAGACTGTCCTCGAGCGCCGGGCGCGCCTGGTGCCAGTCGGTATCGAGTTGCAATCGATGCGCCGCGTTCAGAATAGTGCTCTCGTCAAAGGCTTTGCCGATCAGCTGCAGACCTACAGGCATACCGTTGATGAGCCCGGCGGGTGTGGACAGGCCGGGCAACCCCGCGAGGTTGACCGCCAGCGTATAAATATCCTCCATGTACATCGCGACAGGATCTTGTTGCTTGGCGCCAAAGGGGAACGCAACGCCGGGAGCGGAGGGTCCCGCGATAACATCTACGGATTGGAATGCCTTGTGAAAGTCTTCGCTAATCACTCGACGCACCTGTTGTGCCTTGTTGAAGTAGGCGTCGTAGAAGCCAGCAGACAGTGCATAGGTGCCGACAAGAATACGTCTTTGCACCTCCTCCCCGAATCCCTCGCTACGGGAACGGAGGTAGAGATCCGCGAGATCTGACGGGTTGTCGCAGCGATAGCCGAACCGGACGCCGTCGTAACGCGCCAGATTTGCCGATGCTTCGGCGGGG
>Ga0181576_10002006_pt1 | contig 15435 bp, 10 predicted proteins | sample 101ome_22_FD_132464 | JGI IMG/M metagenome (GOLD analysis project Ga0181576, IMG submission 132464) | Coastal salt marsh microbial communities from the Groves Creek Marsh, Skidaway Island, Georgia - 101412BT metaG (megahit assembly) | ecosystem: Environmental > Aquatic > Marine > Intertidal... | reverse complement strand
TCGCTCTCGGGACCTTCTCGATCTGTTTGTTAATCGTCCTGAGCACGATGGCGAGCGCGTCCGACGTGCAGTTGACAGGTGAGCTTAGGGCTGAATTTCGCTACTTTCCGGATGAAGGTTCCTACTCTGGTTTAAGTGACCGGAATTCATCCGTGGCCGTCGAATTCGAAACATTCACGCCACTGGAGGGGCGGGACAGTTTTCGAGTCACTGGTTTTGCGCGTTGGGACGAGAATGATGACGAGCGCACCCACGTCGATTTCCGGGAGTTCAAGTGGCATAAGGTCGAGCGTGATTGGGAGTTGACCCTGGGTGTGGATCAGGTGTTCTGGGGCGTAACGGAGACGGTGCATCTGGTTAATATCATTAATCAGACGGATTTTGTTGAAAGCCCCGATGGCGAGGAATTCTTTGGCCAGCCCATGGCCAAGCTCAGCTTTATTCGGGATTGGGGCGACATCGATCTGTTTGTGTTACCCGGCTTTCGCGAGCGCAGTTTTCCGGGCGAGGGTGGAAGACCTGGTTCGGGCTTTCGTGTCAGTACGGATGACGTAATATATGAGTCCGGATCCAAGGAAAATCATGTCGATGCAGCAATGCGCTGGAGTGCCAGTGTTGCGTCGTGGGATCTGGGAGTTTCTTATTTTTACGGCACCAGTCGCGAGCCGCGTTTTGATATCGATGACATAACGATCACGGATGATGGGCTCGTCGAGTTTGTGCCAATCTACGACATCATCCATCAAACCTCGGTTGATGTGCAGAGCACCTTTGATGCCTGGCTATGGAAGCTCGAAGCCATTTATCGTCGTGGCTGGGGAGACGATTTTTTTGCCTCTGCAGCCGGATTTGAGTACACGTTTTTTGACGTTGGGCGCTCAGGCTTTGATGTCGGCGTTATTTCCGAGTACCTATATGATGAGCGTGACGATCAGGTCGTGACCGAAAACGACGTCAGTCTGGGTGTCCGTCTGGCGTTTAATGATATTAATTCGACTGAGTTCCTCGCCGCTTTTGTTCAGGACCTCGACCGAGACTCAAATTATTTTTATGTCGAAGCAAGCAGACGCATCGGCAATCAATTTACGCTGTCGGTGGAAGCGCGCGGTGTTGGGCAAGTCGAGGCGTCGGATTTTTTGCAGGTGTATGAGCAGGATGATTTTCTGCAGCTGGAGCTCAGTTGGTTTTTTTAGCTGCCATTTCAGAGAGCTGTTTTAATGGGCATTATTGATTACCGTAGTGAGCTTAACGTGCTGGTCTCAACCAAAGGACATCCCTACTCGCGGGATGCTTTCTTTGAGGTGTTCGAGTCGTTTGACGGTATTGCGCACACGGCTGTAGAGCAGCCCGCAAACCAAAATTTTTTGAATCCGGACGCAGCCGCTGCCTGGGATGCGCTGATCTTCTATGATATGCCGGGCATCGACTTCAGCACGCAACCCCCGACTTTTGTAGAGCCTCCCGACGATATGAAAGCAGGTTTGCTTGATCTGCTCGAGCAGGGCAAGGGCATGGTGTTCATGCACCATGCCCTTGCCAGTTGGCCTCTCTGGCCCGAATACGGCGAGATTGTTGGCGGACGATTTTTTTATCTGCCAATGCATTGCCGGGGGGATGAGGTGCTGGATTCAGGATACCTGCATGATCAGAAGCACGCGATATCCGTGCTAGAACCTGATCACCCTGTCTGCGCAGGCGTAGACGCTCGCTTTGAGATCAGCGATGAGCTGTATCTGGCACACGCATTTGACGACTCGATCATCCCGTTGCTGCAGAGCGATTTTGACTTCGTCAGGGAGAATTTCTGGTCAGCCAAACATGCTGTAACAGGCACGATGTATTGCAATGACAATTGGCCGCATCCGCCGGGCACGAATCTGGTGGGGTGGATAAAGCACTATCGCAACAGTCCGATTGTGTATTTGCAGCCCGGTGATGGTCCGACGACCTATGCCGATCCCAATTATCGCAAGCTGGTCGAGAACGCGATTCGCTGGGTGAGCTCTGCTGAGGCGCATACGTGGGCGCGGGCGCGCAATGCGTCGATGCGAGCTCGCTAGTTTGCGCGAGAATCCATACCTGAAAGACGCAAATCCCAGCGCGACAGCATGGCTGGCGCTGGTCTGTGTGTCAGCGGGCAATTTTCTGACGGCGATGAGCAACTCCGGAATTACCTTGTCGTTGCCGGCGATTGCGGCCGAGTACCCGGCGACGGCTGTGCAGCTGAGTTGGGTGCCGACGATCTTTGTGCTGACCAATGCGATTCTTATTTTGCCCTTTGGGCGGCTGGCCGATCGCGTGGGCCTCAAGCGCGTCTATATCACCGGCATGGTGTTGTTCAGCTTGGCCTGCGCGGCCGCTGCGGTTGCGCCGGACTTTAATTGGATTATCGCACTGCGTGCGCTGCAAGCCTGCGGAGCCGCAATGCTGCAAGCGTGTGGCATGGCCATTGTGATGCAGCTGTTTCCGCAGAACCGCAGAGGCACTGCGATCGGGATCGGCGCCTCGTGTCTGTATCTGGGTTTATCGGTCGGTCCTCCGCTTGGTGGGTTCATTACCGATACCTTGGGCTGGCGAGCAACCTTCATGGTGCCGTTGCCGTTCTCGGTGATTGTCATTGGATTGATCGTACTGTTCCTGCGTCAGGAATGGCGTAACGATGAGCCCATCAATTTTGATGTGGTCGGCTTTGCGTTGTTGGCGGCGAGCCTGATCCTGTTGATGATGGGCGTCTCTGCTCTCCCGGCGCATGAGGGGGCGTTGATGGCTTTCGGCGGGCTGGCCTTGGCGATCGCATTTATATACACACAGATGACCTTCAAAAACCCGCTGCTTCGATTGAAGGCGATAGTCGGAAATCGTGTGTTCAGTCGATCGGCGTTGTTCCAGATGAATATGTATGCCGCTGCCTATTCCGTCATGTATCTGGTTAGTCTGTATCTGCAATATATCAAGGGCTTGAGTGCATCTATGGCGGGGACGGCGATGTTGGTGCAGGCAACGTTGATGGCGATCGTGGCTCCGTTGGCTGGGCGAATCGCTGACAGTACCTCACCACGTTTGATCTCAACCTGTGGCAGCGCCGCTGCAGCTCTTGGTTATCTCGGCTTGGTGTCGGTTGGTTTTGAGACCCCACTGGTGTTGGTTTACGGCTGCCTTGCACTGGTGGGTATTGGTATGGGTATGTTTACGTCACCGAACTATAAGCTGGCGTTGGGTGCAGTACCATCCGATCGGTTGGCGACCGGTACTGCGGTTATTAATTCGGCTCGCAATGTGGGCAATATCATCGGGATGTCGGTGGTGCTGATGCTGGTGGCATTGCGGCTCTCGGGAGAACAAATAGCACCAGCCAACTACGACGATTTTTTGTCTGCGGTGCGCGGTGCCTTTGTTTTTTCGTTTGGCTCTGCGTTGATGGCGGCCTTGCTCGGATTAAAAGAGCTCAGGCGTTCGCAGCAACCAAGCGGATAGATTGCTTACAAGCCATCCAGCGTGGGTGACACCAGCGAATGGCCCAAGCGGCGTTTGAGGGTGATCTGGCCAAGGATGGAGATCGCGATTTCCATCGGCGTTTTGCTCCCGATATCCAGGCCGACCGGTGCGTCCAGACGCGCCAGTTCCTGCTCGCTCAAACCCAAGTCCCGTAATCGTTGAAGGCGTTTTCGGGTGGTACGCATTGAGCCCAGCGCGCCGATGTAGAACAGCGGGTGAGTTAGCGCCTCCATTAATGCCATATCATCGAAGCGTGGATCATGCGTGAGGGTGATGACCATGCTTTGTGGGTCTGATGCCAGTTCGCGCACCGCGTCATCGGGCATAGCGGACAGCACAGGTACCTCGTTGAGCGTCCACTGAGCGCGCATATGTTCGCGCGGGTCACACACCAGTACGCGGTAGTCCATAGCAAGCGCTAACTCGGCCAGTACGCGTGACATATGTCCGGCACCGATCAGTAACATTTGCATCACCGGCCCGAAGCATCGACGCACCTCGTGCTCGGTAACGGTTACGTCAACGGGTCGCGTGATATCGCTCAGCGAGCTGGAGCCATCGGCAAGATTGACGGTGCGTGCAATGCAGCGTCGGTTTCTGATTGCATCAAGCAGTTGGCTGACCTGTTCGAATTGCCCGGCGCGTATCATCGGCTCGCACAGTACATTCAGGCGCCCGCCACAGGGCAGACCAAGCCGCTCGTTCTCAGCGGCACTAACGCCATACTGCAACATGGCAGGCCGCTCGGAGGTCAGTTCAGCGGCAGATATTTTCTCAATAAAATCATCTTCGACGCAGCCGCCGGAGAGTGAACCGGCGATGTCACCATCTTCGTTGCACGCCATGATCGAACCGACTGGCCGCGGAGATGAGCCGGTTCCGCCGGTGATCATATTCAGCCATGATCGCTTGCCTGCAGCGCCCCATGCCTGCAGTTGTTCAAGAACGAATTCGTCGGTACTGTGCATGCGCTTATCGATTTACCAGCTGAATGTCTCGCCCACGATTTCCTCACTGATGGTCCACAGGCGCCGTGCATCATCAGGGTCCTGAGCCCATGAGGTGACGCCTCCGTCCTTGTTGGAATCGTTGAGTTCGGCGATGTGACAGTTCTCAAGATACACGCCACCTTGACCATTCAACTCATCGGATACTGCCGCGTAGATGCTGGTTGCGGCGCCTTGAGCGATGGTTTTAAAGGTGTAGCCCCGCGTACGTATGGAGCTGGTTTCCTCTTCGGGTAGATGGCGGCTCAACTCTGTCATGATAACGCCGGGGTGCACTGAAAAGCTTCGTATCCCTCGGTCCTTGAGACGTTTGTCCAGTTCAAGTGCGAACAGCGCATTGGCAGTCTTTGACGCACCATAGGCGCGCCACTTGTCGTATGGCGTGGTTCTGAAGTTCGGATCGTCCAAATCGATATCCGCCAATCGGTGAGCCGATGAACTCAGGCAAACAATGCGAGCGGGAGCGCCGTTCAGCAGCGCCGGTACCAGCAAGCATGTCAGCAGAAAGTGTCCGACATGATTGGTGCCGAACTGATATTCAAGCTCCTGCGCCGTTTTCATCTGCGGACAGGCCATGACACCGGCGTTGTTGATCAGCAGATTGATTGTTGGATGTTGGTCAAGAATCGCGGCAGCACCAGAACGAACGGTGCTGAGATCACTCAGGTCGACGCGCGCGACCGTCACCCTCGCATCAGGATGCTCTTGTTGCAGCATGGCAGCAACCGGCTCGAGCTTTTCCATATTACGAGCAACGATGCACACATCCGCGCCGGCGCTGAGCAAGGTTCTCGCCGTTTCAATTCCAAGCCCGGCTGTGCAGCCGGTTACCACGGCGGTCTTACCCGCCAGCGAAACACCACGGATAACATCCATGGTGGTTGATTCAAAGCCAAAAGCGCCCATTAAAGGTCCTTGGTGGTATTTGATTTATCGAGATCTCAGGCAGACTGCATCTGCATGGTGATCTGTTCGGTCAGGAGTTGGACGCGTTTTCGTTGCACCGCAAGTGCTTTTTCCAGCTGCTTCAGGCGCACGGCGACTGGGGCATTCTCCCAACGCAGCTGGAGCTGCTGACGATGACCATCGATCACATCGCCCAGGCGTTCCTTGCTCTTTTCATAACGCTCAGATTGCAGTGAGGTCCATTTGCCGACCGCTTGAGTGAACAGTTCGTACTCTTGCTCAAGCAGCGCTCTGAGGCGTTCGGCACCGGCAACCAGTTCCAGACGCTCACGGGCTTTTTCAAATTGATTGCTTAACAACGCGCGCTGAATCTTGAAGTCCGAGATGCGCACCAGATTCGAAGCCAAACCAATCTTGGAGCAGCCATAGATAAGCCATTTGGTCGGGTCCCATTGCCACCAGCGAACGCCATTGCGGTAGTCCGTCTGAAATATGTGGTGATAGTTGTGATATCCCTCTCCGTAAGTCAGAAACGCAAGCAGGTCGTTGTCACGCGCGGTGTTTTCCTGGGTATACGGTTGGCGACCCCAGATATGCGCCAGCGAGTTTATAAAGAAGGTTACATGGTGGTTGACGATCAGTCGCGCCGCACCCACCAATAACAGTGTGCCGATCACATCCCCCAGCATGACACCAAGTAGCAGCGGCAGGCCAAGGTTCATCAGAATAGCCAGCGCGACGTAATGAGTATGCTGAAATTGGGCGACAGGATCGCGCTGAATATCCGGAATGTTGCTGAAATCGTTTGAGTTGTACGCCCGCAGGATCCACCCTATGTGGCTGTACCAGAATCCACGTTTGGCGGAGTACGGGTCCGCTGCGTTGTCATCGACATGGCGATGGTGCCGACGATGATCAGACGTCCAAATGAAGATGCTATTTTGCAGTGCGCCGGCTCCCCAAATCGCAAAAAACCAGCGCAAGGCTGGGTGAGCACTATACGCTTTGTGTGCCCACAGCCGGTGATAGCCGGCGGTTATCGACAAACCGTTCAGATAGAGGAATACAACCGCCAGGATCCACTGACTGGCGCTGTAACCGACCGTTAGCCCCCAGTAGGGTACTAACACGAGTGCCAGAATCGGGAGACCAACGAATAGGGCTACGTTCAGTTTGATCAGAGGTGGTTTATCGGTCTGCTGTTGGCGCATTGGGCTCTCTTCCCGTTTTTTGATTATTCTATCGGAACTCGGCATCACTGTCTGCGGCCAGCCAGGCGAATACCGCAAAGGCGGCGGCGTTGAAATTCAGCGCAGATGGATTGATTTTGTCCAGTGTGTCGTTTTTGGTGTGGTGAAGATCGAAGTAATCCATTCCGTTCTGCGCAAAGCCGAATGCGCCCATGCCAGCCCCAACCAACACCGACACATCCGGCCCTGCCATTGATGACGGCCGTGCCGCCGCGGTAATACCAATTGGCAGCAGGAGCTTGGCGATCTGCTCAACGACGGCTTGTCCGTTACCCTCGGCATTGCTCGAGAGCTGCCAAATTTTTTCTGCGCCGAAATCACTCTCGGTGCCAACGATATGTTTGTCGATCTCCGTCGCATGTGCGCTCAAATAGGCGTGCGCGCCTTTCAGACCAACCTCCTCGGCACCCCATAAAATCAGGCGGATGGTTCGTCTGGGCTGCTTACCTGCATCCAGAATCGCTTTTGCCGCGGCCGTTGCAATAGCGACGCCGGCGCCATCATCAACCGCGCCGGTACCAATATCCCAGCTGTCGAGATGAGCGCTGATGATCACAATCTCGTCGGCTGCGTCGCGACCGACAATATCGGCGATTATGTTGCCACTAACTACCTTCCCTGTTGCGCGCGGCTTGAGTTCCAGTCTGACCCGGACGTCCTGACCGCGATTGAGAATGCGTTCGAGCTGATCGGCATCAGGGTTCGACAGCGCCGCGGCAGGAATTTTAGGGCTGTCGTCAGCATAGGACAGCGTGCCGGTGTGAGCAAAACGATGTTGATCGGTTCCTATCGACCGAATCAGCGCGGCTACCGCGCCTTTGGATGCGGCGATGCTGGCCGCATGCGTTCGAATCGAGCGAAACTCGCCATAGGACATGCCCATTTGAACCTTTTGCATCGCGTGGCTCACAAAGGCAATGCGTCCGTTCAGTGAGCCGACCGGTGCAGCGCGTAATTCGTCGAGAGTCCTGAACATTGAAACGCTCGCTTCCACGCCGCCATCGGGTGTTGCTACCGAACCTCCAAGCGTCGAGATTTCGAGCGGTTGCGGATAAGGTGCAGTCAACGCCGCGCTCTCTGCCCCGCGCTCCCAACCCTCGAGCTCGAATGTCTCTGCGTGAACGTTCTCGAAGCCAAGCTCGGCGAGCTTTTTGAGCGCCCACTCTCTGGCTCGAGACTCTGACTCGGTGCCCGCAAGTCGCGGCCCAACTTCGGTCGTCAATGATTCAACAATTGGCCAGGCATGGCTGTCAGATATCAGTGCATCACGCAGTGTGGTCGCATGCTCGATGCTGGCGACACTCAGCCCCGCTTGCTCGTCACTGGCATACGCGGGCGTCAGTAAGGTGCCAACGATTGCGCTGACGAGAAACCATAATCGCATTGGGCGTTCTCCGGACAGGATAGATAGATGGCTGACTCAGGCGTTAATCGCTCTGTGTCTGATGACAGAGTACGTGCATTGTATCCGGGCGTCGAGTCGCGAGTAACCGGTGGCTCGAACTTGCATACCGCACCGTAGATTGAGATTATTCAGGGCCGCTATAACGGATGATGCCGATGACTATTGATCCTCCAATACTCGAACATATGTGTGATGTTGTTGCCGAGATCGCGCCACCGATCGAAGTCGGTCAGACACCCTTTGGCATGCGCCGTATGATTCCGATCACCGGTGGCACAGTGTCGGGCCCTTCAATGAGCGGGCGTATCGTGCCGGGTGGTGCCGATTTTCAGTGTTTGTTCGCTGACAATACGGTTGCCCGGCTTGACGCGCGTTACGTGCTGGAGCTGGATGATGGTGCGATGATTTGGGTAGAAAACAGCGCCATGCGGGCTATGTCAGCCGAGAATGCCGCGCGTATGATGCGAAGCGAGCCAGTCAATCCGGACGAAGTCTATTTTCGTTGTCAGCCGCGGCTCGAATCGGCTCACCCTGATTGGGAGTGGGTCAACCGTATGCAGTTCGTTGGCGCAGGCATTCGTAGGCCAACCGGCGTATTTATTAGTTTTTATAAAATGATTTGAGCAACAAGATATGAATGCACCTGTACATCCCCCGCATGTTCCGGACGAGCTGATCGTCGATTTTCATATGTATGCAACACCCGGGCTTGCTGAGGATTTTCATGGTACCTGGCTGGCGTTGAAGAACGGCCCCGAGGTGGTCTGGACGACCCAGAACGAAGGCCATTGGATCGCCACCAATCCGGCGATTTTTGACGAGATCTATCAGGACTATGAATTGTTCTCGAGCAGCACGATCATCCTGCCCGAATCACATGGTGATGCCCATAACCTGATCCCGACAACGATGGATCCGCCGACACATCAACCGTATCGAATGATTCTTAATGTGCTCATGGCACCGGCAGTGATTGCACGCATCTCAGATGACGTGCGTCGCGTAACGATTGAGCTTATTGAGGGGCTAAAGCCTCGCGGGGAATGCGAGTTTTCGTCCGAGTTCGCGCAGCAACTTCCGCTCCACGTCTTTATGTCCCTGATGAATCTTCCCAAGGAGGACATCAAACAGGTCAAGTACTGGTCAGATCAGACGACGCATCCCGATGGAAGTATGAGCTTTGATCAGGCGCTCAAGCATTTATACGATTATCTTGAGCCGTATATTGTTGAGCGGCGTGAACATCCTGGCGAAGATTTTATCAGTCGCCTGGTTAATGCGAAGGTCAACGACCGAAGGGTGACCGATGAGGAGGCTCGGCATCTTAGCGTGCAGTTGTTGATTGCCGGCGTTGATACGGTAGTCAATTTCCTTGGGCACGCTTTTTTGCGCTTGGCCAAAGAACCGGCATTGCGCCGCTCGATAGCGACCGGAGAGCAGTCTTTATCGATTGCGGCTGAAAAACTGCTGGCCAGCCTCCCGCTGGTGACGATCGGACGACGCGTTACTCGAGATGTGGATTTTCATGGAGCGCCGCTCAAAGCAGGAGACATGATCGCAATTCCAACCCCGTTGTGCGCACAGTACCTGCGTCATGACGGCGAGGACGAAGCGGCCTTGCGTTCGCATCTGACCTTTGGCAGCGGCGTGCATCAGTGTCCGGGGCGTCATCTTGCACGTATGGAAGTGCAGATTGTGCTTGAGGAGTGGCTCAAGCGCATTCCGGAGTTTGAATTGCAGGATCCGAATGCGATTCGTTTTCAGGGAGGCATTGTTGGCGTTGTCGAGTCGCTGCCCCTGAAATGGTGAGTTCTACCCAGTAGCGACGCTGCCGCTGATTTGAACGGCCAGTAAGGAATCGGGGCGTTACGCAGAACGCTGTGACGCCATATAAAAAAGCCCGCCGTGGTTTGCACCAGGGCGGGCTTTTTGCAAGTTCAGCTATCAGAACTCGAATCCGAGTTGAATGCCATAGTTGCGACGCATCACAGGAGTGTTGAACCACCACAGGCCGCCAGTATCGAAAGGCCGCGCCAGTCGCGCACCATCTTCAAGTAAATCTTGGCCGTAGACCGAGACCGTGAACGTGGTGTCCTGATACGGGACGCTATAGCCCAGTGACATATCCAGCGCGCCATATGACTCGATCACGTGGCGTCCCAGACCATCGGGCAGAAAATCTGCCGTGCGTCCGTAGGAGTCATCGGTCCACTTGTAGTTGACGTTGTACGACAGTTCACCTCCACAAAATTGCGTGCTGTAGTCAGCGCCCAGTGAGAACGTCCACTCCGGTGCATAGATCACAATTGCATCGTCCGAGATATCAACGAGCTCACCGCCGACGTTTTGGAGGAGCTCGTCATAGGAGGCATCCAAATAGCCAAGGGATGCGCGGAAGTTCAGGTCGTGCGCATCGAATGGGGATAAAGCGCCCTCAAACTCGAATCCGGAGTACTCGGCTTTTGCCGCGTTAACGACAACGGTGTTGGTATTGCCGCCGGGAGCCGGCAGTACCACGGTTTCCTGCTTGTCATCCAGCGTCATAATGAAGTAGGTCAGGTTGGTACGCAGGCGGTTATCGAACCACTCTCCGCGAAGACCAAACTCCCAGTTTTCGATCGTTTCAGGATCGAAGGGAATGGATGCCGCTTCATAAGTTGCACCGCGGCCCGTAAATCCGCCACTACGGAAACCGGTTGACCATGTCGCATAAACCATGACGTCATCGTTAAAGCTGTAGTCCAAACTCACCCGAGGCGTGAACTCATCCCAGCTGTCGCCGCCATTGAATTCCCAGCCGCCGAGGTAATCGATGTGTTCGGCTTGTTTTTCTTCGTCGGTCCAACGGGCCCCAACGGTGAGTCGCAATTGATCAGTAACATCGTAGGTGCCTTCACCAAAGACCGAGTACGCATCGACTTCCTGGTAATGGAAGAATTCTGTGACCGTGCCACCCAGCAGGTCCGCGTTCCCGTCCATCGTGTACTCGGAATTGAAGTAGAACAATCCCGCTACAAAATTGAACGGTCCATCAAACTGGCTTTGAGCACGGAATTCCTGCGAGAACTGCTGGTAGGTGCCCGGGCGATATGGTGTGAACAGGAGAATCGGCGCGCCAGAGTTTTCGATGTCCAACAACTCGTCGAAATCCTGAATGGCTGAAATCGAGGTCAGATTGAAGCTGTCAATATCCCAGTTCAGCTCGGCGATTGCATTGTAACCCTCGATCGTACTGATGAAGGGAATAGGCGAGTAACTCTTGGTGTAGTCGTCTTGCTTGGACAGGTCGGCGGACTGCGACGCACAACCCAACTCGTTGGGAACGATAATACAGAACAGGTCCGGCTCTACAGGGCCAGGGCTGGATTGGTTAAGCAGTTCAGGCGGATGTGATTGATCGTCGTAGTTGTCGTAGGTCAGCAACGCGCTGAAGTTTTCCGTGGGCGTATATAGTAATGAACCGCCCCATGAAACCAGGTCACGTCCGTCCACATCTTCGCCGCGCGTCACATTGTGTTGAAATGTGTTGTTCTCGAGCGTTCTGGCGGTGAATTTACCCGCCAGAACATCGTCAATGATCGGGAAATTGATAACCGCTTTTGCATCAAGATGATCATATCGACCATAGTCGACCTGCGCCTTGACGCCAAGCTCTCCGGTGGGTTTGGTGCGCTTGATATTAACGGTGCCCGCGATGGTATTACGTCCAAACAGCGTGCCCTGCGGACCACGCAGGATTTCAACCGACTCCACATCGAAGAAATCGACGTTTGCACCGGCGTTGGTACCAAAGAACATTCCATCAAGCGAGACACCAACGGTCGGCTCGAAGCTTTTCTCAAGGTCATCAAATGACAGTCCGCGAATGGATGCGCTTAACGCCTGTCCGGCAAACGCCATGATGGTGAACTCGACGTTGGGCGAAAACTTCTCGAGATCAATCATCGTCATGATGTTGTTGGCTTCCATGAAGTTTCCGCTCAATGCGGTAATAGCAACAGGAACGTCCTGGATGGATTCTTCACGATAACGGGCGGTTACCACGACCTCCTCGAGGCCGCTTGTTTCTTGAGCCAACGCAACGTGTGACTGCACCGTCATCAGCCCACTAAACGCGATGGCAGCCGCCAACGGAAGTTGTTGGAAGGATCTTTTCATGAGTGTCACTCCGATGTCTTCTTTGGAATTAGAAACTACGAGTGGGCGGTATATCATGGTTGACATACGAAAACAAACAGGTGTGTTTTTTATCCTTTTAATTTTTGTGGAAATAAAGACTGCTCAAGAAAGGACCAATCCCGTCAAGGGCTGGCACAGCAGTTCATTGGAGGAATAAAAAACCCGCCGCGGCTTCCCGGGGCGGGTTTTTAAGGTGAGGGCGCTATCAGAACTTGACGCCCAATTGCAGTTCGATGGTCTGGCCGGGCCCGCCATAGCCGATCAGGTCGGCTTGAGAACGACCGGATACCGCGCCTGAATTCGCACCTTCGAGACAACCTGAAATAACCATCTCATCGGTCAGGTTTTTGCCCATCAGTTTGAGTTGCCAGCGGTCATCGGCACCTGCGACATACGCCATCGCATTGAGCAGGGTATAGGATTCTCGCCATGCATAAGGATGCCCGAGCGCCGACGCGTTGTAATCATCGCTGTACATCATGTCTCCGCCGATCCCCCAGGTCCAGCCGTTAGCGAGTTCACCATCATAGTTAAAGCCGGCAGAAGCCGACCACTCAGGTGCCATACCGGTAGCTTCGCCGCTAATATCCTGACCCGGCTTGCCCGGGTAACCCGGGAGCTCAGCAGTGCAACCCAGCGCTGCCGTCTGACCGTCCCAGCAAGGCGCAATAAATTCGTCGTACTCAGCTTTGTTGTAGGCAAGGGTTCCGCGCAGCGTGAGCCCTGGCATCGCATGTGGAGCAAACTCCAAATCGAATTCGGCGCCCTCTGAGGTCGCCTTACCCGCGTTTATGGTAAGAAACACAATCGCCGCAGAATCGAAGTAGTCGAGTTGCAGATCATCGAACTCGTACGCATAAACACTGGCGTTCAAGCGCAGTTGGTTATCCATCAAGGTCGATTTCATCCCGATCTCGAAACCTTCTGCGGTTTCAGGATCAAAGGTGAAGTCCTGTGGCTGAGACACGGCAGCGTATACCGCACCGTTGGAGAAACCACCCGACTTATATGCAGTTTTATAGGCTGCGTAGAGCTTGATGTCGTCGTTTAGCTGCCAGCTGAGCGTCGCTTCGGGCTGCCATTCCTCGAAGTTCTGATCAGCAGCGGTTCCTCCGGGTAACCATCCCAGGGCCAATATGCCAATCGGATGAACATAAGGCTGATCGAAGGTCGATTCCTTGGTTTCATCGATATAACGGGCACCCGCCGTAAATTCGACGGTGTCGCTGAGTTGGAACTGGGCCTCGAAGAAGGGCGAGAATGTCTCGCCATCAGTGAAGCTTTCCTTGTTATAGGTGACAAACTCGAGTCCAGCCGGGGCTGCGGAGTTCCAGTTCAGAACGGAGGCGCCAAAGGTCACCCACTGATAAAACTCGCGTTCGGTTTCTTGATACAGGGCGCCGACCATAAAGTTGAACATGCCATCCCAGTTACTTTGAAGTCGGATCTCTTCGGACCACGCTTCCCAGGTCGCATGCTCAGTTGCGAAAATTCCGCCATCGGCATTGGCAAAGTCACCGGGCAATGCCCAGTTGTTCTCGTTGTCCTGCATGTTGGTGATGGAGCTCAGGGTGAAGTCTCCAAATTCGTAAGTGACTTCAGCGTTTAGCGACCAGCTCTCGTACTCGTTGTACAGGTTATTGCCATCTGAATACGGCAGCGTGTTTGCGAGGGTTTCGGGAACGCGATTGTGCGCAATGGTGTAGTTGTCCCCGCATGGAACGCCCCACGCGCTGGTGGAGCCATCGCAGCTGAACGGGATGTGGTTATAGGCCGAGTTCAGGACGTAAACATCGCTGACCTGACCGGTTAAGACAATATTCAGGTCATCAGACGGATCAAACTGCAGCGTCAGACGAGCCAAGGTTTCTTCTTCCTGCGGCATATCGCGAAAATCTGCCGGTGAGGGTTCGCTGTATGCGGTGGTAAAGCCGGTTGCCACGTCCGCATAGGTCATGGTTTTCTCGGTAGCGGTGTTTTTGTACCAGCCACTGTCCATTTGGGAATCACGCACGGCGAGACGCATACCGATGGTGTCGGTGATCGGGCCGGAGATGATTCCCTCAAGACGAGTCTGTTCGGTTTCGAATTCATAACCGACGTTGGCGCTGAACTCCCACTCTTCAGTCGGCTTTGCCGTGGTCAACGAGATCACCCCCGCTGTTGCGTTCTTGCCAAAGAACAGCGACTGAGGGCCTTTGAGAATTTCGATTTGCGCGAGGTCAAACATCCCCTCGTTGAGAACACGACCCTGACCGTAGTAGGCGCCGTTCAGCACCACGGCCACCGACTGCTCGATACCAATACTGGTTGCTGACGAAGCGCCGATGCCGCGCATGGTGAGCTGCGCACCAGAGCCGTTTGAAACCCGGCCTACGTATAACTGGGGCGTTACCTGCTGTATGCGTTCAAGACTGGTAATGTCATATTCGGCAATTCGTTTTGCAGACAGTGCCTGCATGGTTAAGGGTGCATCTTGAAGGCTTTCTTCACGTTTTCGGGCTGTGACGACGATTTCTTCCAGACCACCGCCTTGGGCGAAGGTCAGCTCCGCACCACTGGTCCCTGCAACCGCTAACGCAATTGCACACGCGAGTTTAGTTCGTGATTTCATGATCTCTCTCCGATTATTGGTTTATGACAGGCGCTCGGCGCACGTTTTTGTTTTGGTAAGTAACCGTGCAGTTAGTTTTTAGCACGAAAAGTAATTAAAAAACAAGCACCGCTGTTTATATTGATATGCTTTCTGGTTTGCCAGGAACAGTGCGGCTGGCGGACATAAAAAAACCCGCCGCGGATTCCCGGGGCGGGTTTTTACCGAGTGTTCTAAACGCTCTTAGAACTTGTAGAGTAGTTCGGCACCCACTTCACTGGGCGGGCGACGCATACCGAAGCGCCAGAAGGTACCCGGAGCCGAGTCGGTTGCGGTCGGACGCAGCGGGTTAACCGGGTAGTTGTGGGTCCAGTTGTCCTCGTCCGTCAGGTTGCGGCCGAACACGGCGATCTGCCAATTCTCGTAAGTGTAGGTGATTGACGAGTCGAGAATGCCAGCATCCTTGACGTCAGACCCTTCGTAGTTCGACAGGTACGCTTCGTACTCGTCGGTGTAACTGTAGGTGATACGCCATGTCAGTTCACCACCACCAACATTGAACATGACGTCAGACGTGATGCCATAGGACAGCTCGGGTGC
>Ga0181576_10002002_pt1 | contig 15461 bp, 9 predicted proteins | sample 101ome_22_FD_132464 | JGI IMG/M metagenome (GOLD analysis project Ga0181576, IMG submission 132464) | Coastal salt marsh microbial communities from the Groves Creek Marsh, Skidaway Island, Georgia - 101412BT metaG (megahit assembly) | ecosystem: Environmental > Aquatic > Marine > Intertidal zone... | reverse complement strand
GTACGCCGCCTTCTGCTTGGTGTGGCGCATCTGCTGCTGCTGGGGCGTCTCGGACATGGCGTCGTCGACCCAGGGCGTGTCGGCACCCAGCTTGGCACCGTGGGCCTTGGACGCCTCGGCGTCGGCCTCGCAGAGCTTCTGCTCGAGGGTGACACTCGCGTTAAGCGTGCGGAAGACCTTCGCCGACAGGCCGTCCATGTAGTTCTTGAGGGCCTTGTTGAGATCGTTCGCGTCAAAGGCGTCGAAGAGTTGCTCGCTGGGCGACTTGGAGTTCCCCTTGATGTCCATGAGCTTCCATGACGACATTAGCTTGTAGACGGCTGGGTCGACCTCTTTCGAGTCCTCGTACTTCATCGAATCCTTGCCAATAAAGTCGAAGCGCAGGATGTTGTTCCCCTCGGGTTCAACGTTCTCGCACTTAAGCGTGCAGCACCCGACCGTGTCGGCCTCGTCCTCGCCCTTCTCGTGGCCTGCACGCAGGGCGAGATAGTCGATTAGGTACATGGCCACGCTGATTTGCTGCATCTGCCGGTTCTCCTGCGGGCCCTTGGTGTCGCTCTTGAGCCACCCGGCACGGTAGGACTTGCGGATCCGGTCAATGCACCCCTTAAGGCGACGGGCCTTCTCGTACTTGTCCAGGTCGCTCTTGCCCTTCCAGGCCGACTCGGCGCTGAGGAAGACATACTTGTAGTTGGCGCGCGACGTCCCCTCGGTGATGGGGTCAATCCAGTAGGCGAGCCATGTCGACGTGGGCTTGGTCACCACCTCCTTCCACTTGTGACCCTCAACGGGGCAGTCGGGCACCTTGGCGCACTCGGACAGGTTGAGAGTAACCTGCTCGGGCATGACACGCGTCTTGAGCTTGCCCATTAGAGGGTGCTCGCCGCGGCCCCGAAAGAGGCCAGGCGGCTCGACCCGGAAGTTGCCGATCTTTTCGCGGCGCCCGTCGACGGTGGCCCACGTGAAAGGCTCCTCCTGCCGGAGCCTCTCGTCCTTGAGGGCGGCCTTCTCCTCCCGGGTCATAGCATCCCGTTTGGCCTTCTCCCGGGCAAGGTGAGCGACAATGGGGGAAAAATCACACTTATCGAGGTCTCTGATGACGTGGCCAGGGCCAAGGAGCTTGCCCCAGTCCTCGAAGAAGTTCTCGTTGAACTTGGCCTTAGTCAGGTAGTCGGAACCGTGCATGCCCGCGTACATTGTGGCCACCTCCTCCTGCGCGGGAGTCAGGTCGACCGGGGCGCCGTCATAGAGCATCTTGACCCCGTGGGCGACGTAGGGGGGAGGAAAAAGGACGCCATTGTGATGCAGCACCGTCCACTTGCGCTCCGCGTCCGCGGCCGGTTTGGGGGCGCGCTTCTTGGGACTCGTGTCTGCCTTCTTGCGGTCTCTGGACACCGCTGGCTTGCGCTCCTTTGCCGCCTTTTCGGCCCGGCGCCGCTCGCGGTCGGCGTCCGCTTCTCGCATGATCTTCGCCTGCCGAGCCGCCAGGGGACCATCGTCGCTGGACGAGTCGTCCGAGGAATCGTCTGATGATGCATCGGGTCGCGGACGGGGCCTCTTCGATGGGCCCGCGCCCCCAGCTGCAGCCCGGACGGCCAGCGTCTCGCCCCCGTCGTCGCTCGACGATGAGTCCGAGACGTCGCTGCTCGAGCTTAGCTCCGAGCTGGAGACGTCACTCGAGGACACGTCGCTACTGGAGGACGAAGTGTCGCCGCCAGGGGCAGGGGCGGCGGGGGCGGGGGGGGGCGGCGCCCCTCCCTCTTCCGCGGTAGGGACGATCTGGGCCGCTCTGGAGACCCCAACAACGCCGTTGGTTCCGGAAGTGGCCTGGACTGACGGATCGACAGAAAAGGTATGCGCCGCGGCCGCCGCAGGCGCCGCGGACGCCAAAGCGGCTGGTGCTGACACGACGGGAGGGGCGGGGGCAGAGGCTCCTGGGACGAGAGCGGTGGCGGGAGGAAGATGAATGGACAGGTTGTCGAGGACGAGGGCGCGGAGCCGTGCCACGCCTTTTCCACTATCGGGAGAGGGCAGTGACACCCATCGTGCTGGCCGGCACAGACTCCCGTCTCTCGCCTCCGGCTCCGCGGGCCGTCAAGGGCTCGTCTGAACTGCTGTCCATATCCATCCGGCCTGCCACCTTCGGCGGCTCGCTGTCCATCATGCGCTGTTTTCTGGCCACCGGCCTGCCCGACGGGACCAATTTGGGATGGGACGGCGAGGAAGGGCGTCAACGTTGCACCCCCGACACTTGACCGCGAGGAAGAGCTTGACGTCGATCCCCCCACGCCTGACAACCCCTACCCTCAGCACTTCGTCTTCCAAACGATGCCATCCAGCACCCATTCTTCCCCGTCACCCTCGGCGACCCAGGCACGCAGTCGCGCCATCTCGGCAACAACGCCACCGCCGCGGCTGGCGCGGCCTGATGCTGGAGGCTGGAAAAGGGATTTACAGCCGCCTGGCATGCGCTCGTAGTAGGAGCCGAGCCGCGACGTAGCACGACGGCCGCCCATGCCATCGTTGGCATCCAACAGACACCGCAGCCCCTCGGGACCAAAGGCAGGTCCTCGATCGGGCCTGTCCTCGACGACAGCGAGCGAAGCGCCTCCCGTCTTCGGGAGCTTGACCGCCTCGCCCCCGCCCCGGGGGAGGGCAAAGAGGAAGGCAGCGATTGCATCGCGGTCCTCACCGAGACCGACCCAGCCCCGCGGGTTGTAGCCGCCGGCCCTGTCGCCGTCCGTAGTCTCACAGAGAACGATGGACGCACCGAAGGCGTCTACGCCGCGATGAAACAGCGCGGCATCGAACCCTTGCACGTCGGAATCGTAACACAGGCGGAGCGGACGCCGTTCCAGCTGCGTGCGCGCCAGCAGTGGGCGGAGGACAGCGACGTCGGCATCGTCGCCCTGGAGGGGGGCGGCGAACTCACTGGTCGTTGCCGCCCACATCTCGGGCGTAGAGTCGTAGTCAAGCCGGGCAAGGCCAGCCGGCTCGGGGTCGTCGACCGTTTTCCTGCCAAAGAGCTTGCCGACGAGGCCCGTCACAAAGTCGTCGTCATTGTCATCCGTTGCCTGAAGTGGCAGCGGGCCGAGTTGGGTGGGGTGGAGGTGACTGGGCGAAGAGATCGAGGCAACGGGAGGGGCCTAGGATGAAAACGCCGAGTCGCCCTTGCCTGGACGCGCGGAGTCAAGCGAGGACGGAAGAATGGCTGAACCCCTCGCCCACCACCCCCTACGCCTACGACCCCGCCCACCCCGCTTCTCAGGGAGGGCCCCGCGGGATGACGCGGCCCCCGGGCAACCCAAAGCGCTCCGACGAGTCCGTTCATCGTGCGCGGCCCCGACTCGACGGCGGGATAGTGCCGGCACGGCAATGGTGGGTGATTTGTCACGGAACGTAGGGGAAGGTCAGGCGAGGACCCGGGCGGACGAGGGCTCCTAGAGGAGCCCCGCCGCTCGCGCGTGCGCCAGTGCACCCTCCACGGTCGGTCCCGTTGCGAGATCGGGCCGGTTGGCGCCCTCGCGCTCCTCGTTCGCGGTCGTTGGCGTCCTGGTACCAAGCGAACTCGGACAGAATGGGGTGGCCGTTCTCTGGCTCGAGCTCCGTCAAAGGCGAGCCGTTATGATGTTGGGTCCAGTTAATCGCGGCCCCGCTCAAGTCCCGGCGCAAGGTCTCATTTCCTCAGGCCCCCCCGCATCAATGCTCAACCCGTCCCGTCGCCTCACCCCGCCGCCGCGTTCGGTCCTGCAACCCATCCCGGCAGGAGCGGGAGCCGCCGGGAAGATCCTGGCTGAGCACCGGGATGAACTCGAGGCGCTGAAGCGGATCTCCCGCGAGACGGCGCAGGACGTGCTGATGCTGCGCGCGGCACATGAGGCGACGGGTGGAGCGGCCGCAGGAGCCCGCGGCGCGGGCCCTGCCGATGCGGGCCCCACGGGCGGGGGTGGCGGCGGGGGTGGTGGCCTCGGGCGGCGCGCGCGCTTCTCGGGCGAGATCTACATGGGTCACGGCGCACAGCCGGCCTCATCATCGGATGCATCTCGCGCAGCGGCGTCCGGCGGCCTCGACCTGTCAGGGTTGAGTCCGTCATTTGCGCAGGAAGAAGGCCTGGATGTCGGCGGCGAGGTCAAGGTGCGGGCCGAGGTGGGCCAGCCCACGCGTGGACCCCTCTACTCGCTGGTGCAGTGTGCAGCGAGCCTGGCTGACCCTGTGGTGCGCCTCGACAAGCTCCTCTTTCGCACAGCCGTGCGCCCCGGGGCGAGCGTGGCATGGGCCCCGCGCGGGTGCGCGGCGTCCGACACGACGCCCACCCTCGTCGGTCTCGGCCGAGGTCATGGCCTCACTGAGTCGACCCGCCTTGGTTGCCCCACCTACCAGCTCGCTGAGGGGCCGGGGGCAGCCCTCCAGCTGGACCTGCCCGAGCTGGGGCGACTCGGCCCAGGGGCCCTCTCCGTATCGGCCCACGTACGTGCTCCCGACCCGGGCGCCCCGCCGGGCATCGTTCAGTCCTTCCTCGCCCAGGTGGCGGCGGCGCCATCCTACACCACCACGGTGTCGGCCTTTGTCCTCGGTCAGCGCCTCGACGCGACTGACGACAACGGGCCTGGCGAGGCCAGGACAGGGGGGCGGCCTCGGGACCTCGTTCGCGACACCCTCCCCGTCCTCGCGCGCCTCGTCGCGTCGGCGGTGCTGCCCCGGTCACGCGCTCCCGAGGGGACGACGCGGACACGACTGGGCGCGGCCTTTTGCTCCCAAGTCGGGAGTGGGGAGCTCGAGATCTCGGGGTGGGGGGGGATCGTGGGCGACCACGCGTGTCGTCTCGGGGGACGCGGTGTGGCGGGGGGGTGCGCCAACCTCGCGCGCGCCCTCGAAGCCGGTGTCAAGGTGACGCGGCCCCTCGGTGATGGCGTGCTCACAGCAGCGCTCGCACGCGGCAAGCCCTCAGCGGCCTGCGCAGACGAGGTCCTCGCGGACGACCTACCGGACCGGACGACTGTCGAAGTCTCCCTCACGCATCCTCTCCGCGACGGACCCACCTTGACCTCGGGGCTCGTCGCCACCGTCGCCGACAACCGCGGCGACCGGCCGCGGTCGGTCGAGCTAACGGCAGCTTTCGTGTGGAAGTGGAGTTTCGTTTAAGCGAGTGGAAACGCGATGCGTTCTTGGCACTTCCCTTTCTTGTCCCGACCATCCGCAGTCCTACCCGGACCCCCGTGATTCGCTCGGCACGGGCACGCCTCCTTGCAGCGCCAGCATCAATAGTCGCGTTTCTCCTCACGCCATCGCCGTGGCCGCGCGTATTTCTCATCCGCGCGTCGCCTTGCCCCGTCAGACTTGCCTGACGCGTCGCGCCATGCCCAGCGACGAGGCCGTGCCCGCTCCCACCCCGGCAGCGCCGTCAATGGCATCTGCCATTGACCTCGGCTCGCTCACCCACCTCAAGGACTTTGTCGTCGCCGAGACGCTGCAGAACCACGGAGACAACCGGCTTCAACAAATGGTGCTGCTGGGTCGGTTCACGTGGCAGGCAGCGGGAAACGTCGCCCTCATCAAGATCGCGCCCAAGGAGCTGCCCGCCAGCGCCGGTGCTGCCGCGCTAGAGGCGGGCCTTGACCTTTCGTGCACGTCCTACTCGGGCAAGGAGTACGCATACTTCTCGGCCCTCCCCCCTCCCACGGGCGGGTGGGACGTCGAGGTCATAGCGCCTGCGTCAGCTAAGCAGGTCGACCGCTCGCGGCCCGCTGAGCGCGCCCTCGTGCGCGAGACGCCAGCCCTCTATGCCGACCGCGTCATGCCCTATTTGCGCGCCCGGTATCATGTCGGCGTCGAGAAACTTCCGGTCGGCGTCGTGGATCCGCTGGGGTGGCTCTTTGAGATTTTGGCGGGGCGGAAGGAAACGGAACGTGTGCTGCACAACGACGCCGGACCCGACGTGCCTGATGGGCTGCCTGGCACCGGGTTCCTGCTTAATGTCGACACAAAGGCGAGGGGTATCGGAGGGGGTGGAGTTTGCGTGGCCTGGTTGTGGTTCCCACGTCATACCCGACCCATTTCCTGTCCGCTTTGTTCCAACGCCACAGTGGAAGACCCACCCCGACTGCAAGACGACTGACCGGTCCACCTGGCGCGACCACCCCTCGGTTGACCGCCTCTACTGCCTCGCCATCCCCCACGTTCGTGGAATTGCGTCCCTCCGCGACCTCCGCGGCGAGCATCTTCCCCTTCTTCGCCGGATCCGGGATGTAGGCTTGCGCGAGATTGAAAAGACGTACGGCGTCCCAAAGGACGCCGTGCGCGTCTTCTTCCACTACCAGCCCCAGTTCTGGCACCTTCACGTGCACTTTACGTCGCTGAAGGTGGACTTTGGAATCGAGACGGAGCGGGCTCACCTCCTCGACTGCGTCATTGACGCGCTCGAGCGCGACCCGGACCACTACGCCTGCGCCACCTTGTGCTACACGCTCGCCCGGAGCGACCCGCTGATGGCCGAGCTCGGCAAGTGACAGGTGAGACACCTGCGAAAAAGAACAACTCGGCAACTCGCCCGCGATCGGTCGAAACCTGGCCAGCGGAGGTCATGTGAGGGGGTCTGCATGCAAGGTCGTGGACGAGAGGTGTCTCCCCCCTCCCGCTCCTACCCCCCCACATCCAGTCGTCGGTGACGTCTGCGCCATTTTGTCGTCGTCCGAGGCCTGCTCTGACCCGCTACGGCCAACAGCGCGGGCTTAGCCGACTCCGCAACGACGCTGCGCCCTCTCGCCGGTCGCTGCGCTGATGGTGCGCCCTCAACGTCGCGTCCTGAGGCGGTTAAGTTGACACTTGAGTCGCTCTTGGCGTCCGCAGTCCCGATGGCGGGGGGAGAGGGCGGGGTCCCGCCTCACCTCGCCGCCGCCCTCGCCGCCGCCCCCCCTCTCACACCCCCTGGCGCCCCCCCCCGGCTCCTCCTCTCGGGCCCCGCCGCCTCGGGCAAGACGAGCCTTCTCTTCTCTCTCGCCTACGCCGAGGCGGTGGCGAGTGGGGAGCGACGGAGGCAGCGGATACACGGCGCCCACACCCACTTCGCCCTCCCGACCCCTCGCCCACCGCCGCCGCACACAGCGAGGGGGCCACGTCACCCTGCTCTGCCAGCGGCGACGCATCGAGGCGCATCCCCCCTTCTTGCCCCGCCACGTAGACCCCGCGGATCCCGCGTGGGCTCGCGTCGACGTGAGGTACGTCGACTCCGCTCGGGACGTGCGGGCGACCCTCGCCCGGCTCCACGTCGACCGGCCCGACCCCTTGGCCCGCCCCTCGGCCCTGCTGCTCGACGACCTGGTCGAGCTCGCCCGCTTGTCGGCGGGCGACTCCCGCCACGGGCTCGACGCCGAGCTCGAGGCCACCCTCGCCTTTTTGGTGGATGCCGCCGCGTGGTGCGGGCAGGCACCGGGCGACCGGCTCCCCCGGCCGCCGCCCTGTGCCATTGTCGCTGCCATCACGACCGCTATCCCGCTCGGGCCGACGGGTGACGACTGGACGCGCCGCTGGGTGACGGGCCGGTGGTTGCCATGCGCGGCGGGGCTTGCTCCCGAGCCGGGGGGGATGCCGGGCGAAGACGTCCGTGTCCGGCTATTTTCCATCGGCGCTGACGGTGCCCCCGATGCCACGCGAGCTGTTGCCCATCTCTACCTCTGCTCGGGGGGGCGAAGGGGGCGAGGAGAGATACGCCTCGCTGCCGTCAGCCCCGCGGGCGGGCCGGCGCGGGCGACGCTGGGGGGGGAGGAGGGGAGCGGGTTCCGCCACGCCCGCTGAATGGTGCTGGCGGGGACAACGCCGGGGACAATCCTGGGAAAGAGGGACCTGCGAGGACGTCAAGCGCCGAATGTATCGTTCGCACTCCCCCCCCCCCCTTCCCCCGCTGCAGCGCCCCCCACGGCCCCGCCCCCCGCCACATGGCGGCGGTGGCGACAGCGCGGAGTCTGCGGGTGCTAGACTTTGGCTCCGCCCTCGTGTCCCACGGGGCGGCCGAGGCCCTGCAAGAGGCGCTCGCCTCGGCCCGGAGGAGCCGTGCGACGGTCGACACGCTTATTCTGCTACAGGTAAGACCCACGGGGTGGGGGGAGGGACCGGTTACCTGACCGAGAAGCTGCGGGAAGGCCTCGGCATGGCGTCCGGCGCTCAGACGGAGTGCCATGGCGCATTGCGGCCGGCGCTGGCTCTCTACTCGCCGCCTTCGCGGTTCTCGCCCCATGCCTTCAAGCTGGTTCCTCTCCCGATGTACCCCGCTCGCAGCACGAGCCCGTCTACACGCTCGGAAAACGCGGGTCGGAGGCGGACGACCTCCTCGTCGCCCCCGCCGATGTTGCTGCCCGCGGCGCCGCTGTCGTCACGTGCGGGCGCGGGGGGCAGGCCACTTACCACGGCCCAGGGCAGGTAGTCGCCTACCCCATCGTGGGCGTGCGCGACCTGGGGATCGGGGCCCGGCGCTATGTCGAGGCGCTCGAGGACGCCATGATCACCGCCGCTGCCCGGTGGGGCGTTGCCGCCCGGGGACGTGTGCCCGGCCGGACGGGCGTGTGGACGGCACCCCCCCGGGGGGGCGGGGGGGGAGGGGGATCTAAGAAGCTGGGGGCGGTGGGGGTGCGCCTCCGCGGCGGCGTCTCGACCCATGGCCTCGCCCTCAATGTGGCACGCGGGCTCTCAGGCCCTGACGGCCCCTTTTCCCTTATCCGGCCCTGCGGCCTCGGGGTCGAGGACGCCACGCCGGCGTCGCTGGAGGGCGAGCTCGACGCGCTCTCAGGCAGGGGCGTCAGCGTTCCGGTCGAGGATGTGGCGGCGATTGTCGCCGAGGAGCTCGCTCGACGCCTCGGCTATGCGGGCGTTGACCGGCTCCCTGCTGATGCTGCCGACCTCGCCGCGGGCTTTGCCGCCGGCGCCTTCGACGACTCGGACGACGAGAGCGAGAACGGTGGACTACCGCCCATCGGCGGCGCTAAATGGGAGCGGTGGGAGCCCGCCGGCCAAGGTGGCTGAGGAGTCCAGGGGTGGGAGACGGGGCTAGGGGACAGGGTGCCACCGCTACGCTTAAGGGTTAACCTACTCAGCGTTGCCCTCCTCGACCATCTTGATAATGTCGCTGTCGCCACCGTCGGTGATGGCGAGGCAAGACACCTGGTGGAACTTACCGCAGGCTGTGCCAAGGTCGTTGTTGTTGCCTGCAAGCGTGGATGCCGGGTGGGCAGGGCGTCAGCGGGGTTGGAGGAGCCGAGAAAACAACGACGTCGAGACGGAACGGACACGCAAGCCCACTAAGAAGAGCCGTAGCAGATCAGATCATCCCCATTGTCGCGGAGCGAGAAAGCCAGAGCTCCCAGCGAGCCGCGGGAGAGGGGGGCGGCGGCGAGCATCTACGATGACGTAGGTAGCTGTCCCACGTCGAGGAGAGCGGTCCCATGAAACGCACCATCCCCCGCGGGGCGCTCCAGCGAGAGTCAGTTGCCGGCAGCGAGGCGCAGGAGCCCCGCCGACGGCCGCGTTAAGGGGCGGTGCGTTTCCGCTCCGCGTGGCGGGCCCCGGTCATCGCACGGTTCATTCTTGGGCCGCTCAGCAGGACAACGGTCCAGCGGCCCGCTCGCGAATTCGCACGGGTGGCATCCCGGCCGTCGCCGGCCGCCAGCTATTCCGGCTCGTTCCGCGCCGTTCTGCCTCTCCGGTCGGTCCCGAAGGGACAACGAGGACAATTCGGACCGGGAGCGCGGCGGATAGCTCCGCAGCGTGTCCGAGCACCCCGCAGACCCACCCCCCTTTCCCCCCCCATTCTCCCCTCGCCTGTGAAGTGGTGGACGCCCGTGCGCGACATCATGGCGTAGTACTCGATCTCGGACTTGCGGAGAGCGGGCAGGTTGTTGGACAGAAGCACGAGCTTGGCCTTCCCGGAGCGAAGGGTCTTCAGCGTAGTCTTGTACCCGAGGGTGTACTTTCCGCTCTTCATCACGAGCTGGAGCTTGGCACCGACGGATTCGGCGCCCTTCTTGCCCTTAGAAACTTTGGGGGGCATGGTGACGGTGGCGGTGGGTGGTACCTTTCTCTGCCGGAGCTCCAGATACGCCGGGGGGGCGGGGTGGGGGAGGGGGAAGAGGGCCAGCGCCTCCGACGACTGCCTCACGTGTTCGCCGGGCGGGTCGGGCGGCCGAGGGCGAGGACGGCAGATGACGTCCCTCCCCTCGCCTCCAGATCAAACGGTTTGTCGCCCCAGCAAGAGAAGAAGGGAACCGTGGGGAAGCGCAGGCCCAAAGCTCAGCCCGTAGAGGCTCCGGCGGCGGTAGCGCCGGCCGCGCCTCTTGCCGTGCCTGTCGCCCTCGCGTCCGGTCCCTTCAGCGTTGAGGCCGGCTCTCTGAGGGGAGGAGCATCCCCCGGTGACGTCTTGCCTGTCTTGATCCGACTAAAGCCCCGATCGCCCGCTCGAGACGACAACGCACCTCTTCGCTTCCTCCGCATCCTCGTCGCCGTGGCTGACCGCGTTCCCGGGCAGGTCTTCTCCGCGCCACTGCGTGCCCGCCTATGCCCTGGCCCTCCCGATGCGCGCCTCGGACTCGAACTGCCGCGTGAGCGACGCGCCGAGGCTGGCGGATACGCACTAGAACGCCCCGTCGCGTGCGTATGCCCGCCCGACAGCGTCGCCCAGGCCCGGTCGGCCCGCAAGTCTCGCACTGCCGGGCTTGAGGCCTGGGGGGAACCATCGATCTCGGGCAGAGCGTCGGACGGAGCGGACTCTTCCAGCGGCGGCGATCGGTGCTGGCGCCTCCTGTGCCCTCTCGACGGGTCGGTGATGCCTGGCAATTGGGAGATTAGCGTCGGGGCATCACTGGGCGTCGCTGAGCCCCTCGCGACGGCAGCGGTTGAGGTGGGGCCGTGGGGTGGGCCGACCGGCGACGCAGGGGGGGGCGACGGGGAGGCCGGTCGGCCGCCGCCCGGACGACGTGGCGCGGGCGGCGGCCCGCCCCGACCCCGGGAGGAGGTGACGGGTGCTGGCCCGCCTCCGGCGCCTGGCACCCGCGAGCGCCGGCTCCTCGCACGCGCCCTCGGCGGGGCCGCCACCGCGGCAGGCTCGCTCGCCGCGTCCGCGCCACTCCCCGCGGCCCTCCGCGGACCTCTTCGGTCCCCTCTGCTCGACGCTCCCAAGAGTGGGGAGAGGAGCGGGGGGGGGTACGTGGTGACGTCCCCCTTTGGATCTCTCCGTTCCTATAACGGCGACACCGACCGGGGCGATCCCGCCCGCGGCCGTCCCGGGTGGCACGCCGGCGTCGACCTGCAGGCGCCGTGGGGCGCGACGGCGCGGGCCCCGGCGGGCGCAGCCGTCCTCGTCGCGACGGGGCCAGGTCCGGGGGGGGGGGAGCGCGACGGCATGGGGCGGCGGCGATCGCCACGCATAGGCTCCGATGGGGGGGCCCTTGGGGTGGGAGGGGGTACGGTCGTTCTCGGACACGGAGCCGGGATCGCGTCGGGCGAGCCGAGGGACTGGGGGTTACTGGGAGCGCCGCGTCGCTCTTCCTCCCCTCCACCGCCGCTCTTCCCCCCCAATCCCCCAAGTCTTCCACCACCTCGGAGCTGTTCTCGTCCGCCGCGGCGGGGCCGTCGCGACGGGGGCCCTCGTCGGCTCCGCTGGGTCCACAGGCGCAAGCTCTGGTCCGCACCTCCATTGGGGACTGAGCGTCGCCGGCCGTTGGGTCGATCCGACCCGGTGGGACCCCTGCGGTCGGTGGCTCCCTGGTGGGGCGCGTGATGCATGGCTGGGGGGGCACCTCGCCGAGCCCGACCCGAACGAAACGGCGGCTGCTCGGCGGGAGGGCGTGCGTGTGAAGGCCGGGGGGGGGGGGGCGACCCCCGTCACCGGGGCCTGAACCTGGGAGGAACAGGGATATCTAGTCTTGCGGCATACGATAAAATGTCCGGAGCGATCAAGACCGACGGAACATGGGGAGCGGTCAATTGGGAGATGGTACAACAATAGACAGAGCGTCCCCCGTAACCGTGGTGGGGTATGGCCCGGGCTCTCTGGCGCAAGAGATCAACTTTGGTTCAGATCATGCGTCTATTGTTATGTCCAATCTTGGGGAAAGAACACAGAAGGCCTCATGTCGCCTCAGCTTCCCTCTCCTCCTCTCTCGCCCACCGCCGCGCCGGCTACCCCAGTCCCGAGCCTCCCTTTCCCCTGCAGCTTCATCGCCTCTACTCGCCACGACGGTGGCGGAGGAACAGCGTGTACGTCGTCATCGCGATGGCGGCCTCGTCCTCGGGCCAGGTCTCGGCCGAGGGCCGCGATCTTCTTGTTCCGAGAATCGAGCAGTACGGTCTGAATGCCGATTGGAAACACGTCGAAGGCGTTTTCACGTACCTCAGGCGAAAAATATGGCTTCGCGAAGTCCAAAAAGAGCGGGAAGCCGACGGCCACCGACACCGCCGCCGGCTCGCCGGAGTGCCCCCCGCCACGGCCCTCTGACGAGGTTGTCGCGCCCATCATGTGGCGCTTCAGCTCTCATATCAGTGTTTTAACCCTCTCGTCAACCCGAAACCCTCGACAGGACCGCTTTCCGCGCCGAGTATGGCGCCCTCCGTCCCGGCCCGTTTCGCGTCGAGGTCGCCTCGGCCATCGCCGCCCTCCGGCAGCGGGGCGGCCCCGCGAAGCCCACCCTGGCTATCCAGGCCGACGGCGCGGCGACTATCGTCGGCGGTCCCGAGGGTGAACGCCCCTCGGGGTCGATGGGTGCCGCTCTTGCCGCCCTCTACGCTCGGGCCAAGGGGGGACATCCGGGGGCGTCGTCTGGGGCCGACGCAGATGCCGGCGCTGACACCGACGCCGATGCCGACGCCGACGCCGACGAAAGAACACCCGCCACTAAGCGCGCGCGGGTCGCTGGCGATGGCGATGTTTCGGACCCCGCCGCAGCTGCTTCGCCCGCCGCAGCCGATGCCCCCCCGATTGCGCCCGCATCAACGACGCCGGCGACGTCGCGGCGCCGCCGGGAAAAGCGTGCCGCCGTCACTGTCGTCGCCGAGCCCGCGCCCGGGGCCGTCCGCACTGAGCTCCTCGCACAGCCTCCACCTCCGGTCACCCTTGCCGACCTCGGGGGCCTTGAGGGACCCGTGAAGGCGCTGACGGAGCAGGTGGCGTTCCCCCTTGCCCACCCTGAAGTCTACGCTTGGCTTGGGGTCGACCCCCCCCGCGGCGTCCTCCTCCATGGACCTCCCGGGTGCGGCAAGACTGCCCTCGCCGCCGCCCTCGCCCACGCCTGCGGGGTGCCCCTGGTTCGCGCCTCGGCCCCGGAGCTCGTCGCCGGCGTTTCGGGAGAGAGCGAGGCCAACCTGAGAAAGCTCTTTGATGATGCCCGCTCTGCCGCCCCCTGCGTCCTCTTTCTTGACGAGGTCGACGCCATAGCCGGTCGACGCGATGGAGCGCAGCGGGACATGGAGCGGCGGATGGTGGCCCAGTTGCTCACGCTGATGGATGACGTCAACCGGGAGGCCGCCGAGGCCCGTGCCGCCCTGTGGGAGGGGGGGACGACAGGCGACCTGGGCAACAGGAAGGGCGTGGCACTCGGTGTGGAGCCTGGTGCGCCCGACGCCGACGCCTGCCTTGCCGCCCAGCCCAACTTCAAGCGCCACGTCGTCGTCCTCGCTGCCACCAACCGGCCAGACGCTCTTGACCCCGCCCTGCGACGTGCCGGTCGCTTTGATCGCGAGGTGGCTGTTGGAGTCCCTGACGCAGCGGGCCGCCGCCGCATCCTCGGGGCCCTGTGTCGCCGGCTCCGTCTCGCAGTCAGCGACGACAATGACGACGACGCCAGGGTCGCGACGACGTGTGGGCTCGGCCCGGGCGCCGACCCCCCTTGGCTCGACACTGTGGCGCGACGGACGCCCGGCTTCGTCGGGGCAGACCTTGTCGCTGTGGTGCGCGAGGCGGCAGCGCAGGCTGTCGGCCGGGCTCGGGCGTCCATCGCCGCCCTCGCGACGGCCGCCGCAGCCGAGAACGTCGTCGTCGTTGACGATGCCGACCCGACGGCCGCCAACGCTGGCCCGCGTCCCGCGCCCGCCACCCGGCCAGCCCCCGGAGTCGGCCGCGGTATCCCCTCAGAGCTCGCCCTCGGCCGGTCCCTCACGCCGACCGAGCTTGCCCGCTGCGTCCTCCGCCCCGCCGACTTTCTCGCCGCCGTCTGCCGCGTTCAGCCCTCCGTCCGCCGCGAGGGCTTCTCTGCCTCCCCAGACGCGTCCTGGGCGGATGTAGGGGCCCTGGGCGACATCCGTAGGGAGCTCCGCTTCGCTGTCACCCTCCCCTCGCGGCACCCCGAGCGCTTCGCCGCTATGGGGCTCCGACCTGCCGCGGGAGTTCTGCTCTTTGGGCCCCCGGGATGTGGCAAGACTCTAGTGGCCCGTGCCGCTGCCGCCGAGTCCGGCGCCAACTTTGTGTCCGTCAAAGGTCCCGAGCTCCTCTCCAAATGGGTGGGCGAGTCTGAGCGCGCTGTCCGCACCCTCTTTGCCCGCGCCCGGGCAGCCCAGCCCTGCGTCCTCTTCTTTGATGAGCTTGACGCCCTTGCCCCCCGCCGTTCGGGGAATGGAGGCGGAGGGGGAGGGGACGGGTCGGGAGTTGCCGAGCGCCTGGTCAATCAGCTCCTGGCGGAGATGGACGGGGCCGACGCCCGCGACGGCGTCTTCGTCGTGGCCGCCACCAACCGGCCCGACCGCATAGATCCGGCTCTCATGCGGCCGGGTCGCCTCGACCGACTCCTCTACGTGCCATTGCCGGACGGGCCGGGACGGGCCGCCGTGCTGCGCGCCCTCACCCGTAAGACGCCCCTCGGAGCCTCCCTCCGCGGGCCCGACCTCAGAGCGGGGCTGGGGGCGGTTGCCGCGGCCGCCGCTGAAGCCGCCGAAGCCGACGACGCACCTGCGGGCGACGCGGGGCTCGCGGCCATCGCCGCCGACCCTCGGCTTGAGGGATTCAGCGGGGCCGACCTCGCTGCCCTTGTGCGCGAGGCGTGTGTGGCGGCCTTGAAAGAGGACCTGGGAGAGCCCGATGGCCCTGACCCGCGGGATGGCTGCGGAGCCGACGCTGACGCCATCGTAGGCGAGCCCGACGTCGACGCCGCCGAGAGTGCCTGGGGACAGGGCGCTGGCGCACCGCCTCCGAGCGCGGGTGGCGATGGCTCGGCGGCCGCTCCCCCGCAGGAGACAGCGCCGCCCCGCGTCGAGCGCAGGCACTTTCACCGCGCCATCGCCCGGTGCTCCCCGTCAGTGGCTCCTCGCGACCGCTTGCGCTACGACGCTTTGGCTCTACGACTCCGCTCGGACGCTGGTAGTCTGATCCAGCGCGGCACCCGCGAGGGGGGGGGGGGGGTTGGCGCCCCGGGGGGGGCCGGGGGGGGCGGGGGGGGGGGCGGACCGGCGGGGAACGGGGAGCCCCCCCCGGGGGGGGGACCAACCCCCCC
>Ga0181576_10001986_pt1 | contig 15501 bp, 11 predicted proteins | sample 101ome_22_FD_132464 | JGI IMG/M metagenome (GOLD analysis project Ga0181576, IMG submission 132464) | Coastal salt marsh microbial communities from the Groves Creek Marsh, Skidaway Island, Georgia - 101412BT metaG (megahit assembly) | ecosystem: Environmental > Aquatic > Marine > Intertidal... | reverse complement strand
TTATAAAAATGAAAATAATTAAATTTCTATCACTGGCTTTAATATTAATGTGTTTAAGTTGTAATGATTTAATAAGTAAAGATGTTTTTATGTTTTCATATTTTAAAAACAATGGAGAGGATGGCTTACATCTTGCTTACAGTATAGATGGTCTAAAATGGAAGGCTTTAAATAACGATCAATCTTTTTTAGAACCTAAGCTAAGTAAAGATAAATTGATGCGTGATCCTTGCATAATTTTTGGTCCCGACGGAAAATATCATATGGTATGGACAGTTAGTTGGGGAGAAAATGGTATTGGCTATGCTAATTCAATAGATTTAAAGAATTGGTCTGAACAAAAATTTATTCCTGTTATGCAGCATGAAAAAGAAACAAGAAATTCATGGGCGCCAGAATTGTTTTATGATGATAAAGAAAAACAATATTTAATATTTTGGGCAAGTACTGTTTCTGACAAGTTTAGTAGTACTAGCAACCAAACAGAGGATGGTTATAATCACCGCATGTATTACACAACCACAAAAGATTTTGAGAATTTTTCAGAAACTAAACTTTTTGTTGAGCCTGGATTTAATGTAATTGATGCTACCATAACTAAAAACGGAAACGAATATTTTATGATCATTAAGGACGAAACTCTACTTCCAGTAGCTAAAAAGAGTCTTCACTTACTTTTCTCAGACAATCTTTACAACTGGAATGTTCCTTTTTCTGATGCAATTTCCTGGAGTTGGGTAGAAGGCCCAACGGTTACTAAAATAGGTGATGAATGGGTCATTTATTTTGACCAATATAGAAAAGGGTCATTTGGTGCTCTAAAATCAAGGGATCTTGTAAATTGGGAAGATATTTCTGATTCTATTTCATTCCCTGATGGAATTAGGCATGGTACTGTTTTTAAGGTTTCACAAAAAGAGTTATCTAACCTAAGAAAAAAATCCTCAAATAAATAACTGCAATTTTAAGGATTTAATTTCTAGAACAGGTTCATTAACCAAGTAACAAAAGGTAATGGGTCATTCAAGTTTAAACGTTAGTTTAACTTACTCAGGCGGATTGGAAGTTGTTGAATTAAAAGAAGAAGATATGCTTATGATTTAGTTACCTTAATTTAAAATAAGTTATATGATATTTGTTCTCTATTACTTCCCCTTGAATATCATCTTTTCTAATTGCATTACAAAACCCTTTTTCTGAATGAGCGTCTCCGTAATCATCTATTCCGGTTCCAACTACAAATTATTTTGAATTTTTATTTTTCCCATTTTTAGCCAAATTTTACTTTTTTTTAGAAAAAAAGATCATTTATAGCTATTTTTTGATCATTTATGGTCATTTTTTAAAAATCTCATTTTTTAAATTTTAACATCAAATTGAAAGAATCCGATAGATTATATACTGGATTTAGAGAGTTTATTCCAAAGGGTAACTAAACCTTAAAAATTAACCTACTTATTCTTTTCTGGGTTCCCATCTAAGTTTATAAAATTTACTTGCTGAAAATACGCTTTCCGTTAAAATAATAATGGATTTTACCCTTGACTACTTGTTGTTGTTACATTAGAAACTAGTTTTTCTTCGATTGGTGAGTGCACAATCCTATTGAAGATTTCATTGCATTTCAGTCATACTATAGGGATTGTTGTAGAAATAGCTATATAATCAAAAGTTTATATATTTATAAGGAAACTAGTTCAAGATGGTCTCTCTTAAAAAAGTTAACAATATAAATTACTATGCTTATTGGGTATAAACTCAAAGTATTTTACTTTATCTATTTTCTAGACCACAAAGTCCAAAGTAATGGAAATTTAATTTCTTGAAGTTATTACTTTAGATACTTGACTATTTAGTTGATTTCAATGAAAAAAATAATCATAATAATTATATACTCAGTTACACTATCCTGTAACAACACAGACTCTTCTTACGAACCACTTCCTGAAAAAATTGATTTCAACTTTCATGTTCGACCTATTTTGGTTCAAAATTGTTATTTATGTCATGGTCCCGACCCTAGTAGTCGTAAGGCCAACCTAAGACTCGACACCCAGGAGGGGTTAACAGCTGCACTAGAAAGCGGCGGGTTTGCTGTAGTGCCTGGGAAACCAGATGAAAGTAATTTAATTGATAGAATTAATAACCTGCATGAAGATAAAATAATGCCGCCACCTGAATCAAATAATAAATTAACAAAAAGAGAGAAAGACATTTTGGGTAAATGGATTGAACAAGGAGCAAAATGGAAAACACACTGGGCATTCATTCAACCTTCACCAAACAAAAAAAAGAATCAGATAACTACTATTGATCTATTTATTGATAAGCAATTAGATCAAAAAAACTTAAAAAAGACTTCTATTGCTAACAAGAACACCCTCATTAGGAGGGTGTCATATCTGTTGACAGGACTCCCTCCATTAACCGAAGATGTAGAGAATTTTATTGCCGATTCGTCAGTAGATGCCTATCAGAAAATGGTAGATAAATATTTAAACTCACCAGCTTATGGAGAAAGATGGGCAAGACATTGGATGGATTTGGTGCGGTATGCTGAAACGAAAGGACACGAATTTGATTTTATCATTACAGGGGCTTGGAAATATCGCGACTATCTCATCAGGGCTTTTAATAATGATGTCCCTTACAACCAGATTTTAAAGGAGCATCTCGCGGGGGATCTATTGGAAAACAAACGATATAATACTAAAGAAGGAATTCTTGAATCGCCTATAGCTACCAATTTTTACACGTTAGGAGAGGGGGCTCACAGTCCAGTCGATATTAGACAAGACGAAGCCAATCGGATTGATAATATGATTGATGTTATCACCAAAAGCTTTCAGGGTCTAACCGTCTCCTGTGCAAAATGTCATGACCATAAATTTGATCCCATTACTGCCAAAGATTATTATGCCCTATATGGCATTATGGAAAGTACTCGCTTTACCCCACTAGATTCAGATCTAACCATTGAAAAAGTAAATACAGCAAAGGAAATCCAAGAAATACAGAGCTATATCACAAGCTTGGTTGGCCAAAAAATTCAACTCAAAAAATCAACACATCAAGTAAAAATAAATCCACCCCACCGTTACAAAATGATAGGGGACTTTAGAAACCATGATTTAGAGGATTGGCAAACCTCTGGTTATGCATTTGGAGACAGAACAACTTTGGCAAATCCAACCCTTAGCAAAACCTCTGGAAAACTGATGGCCTTAGATTATGGAAAGGCTTCTAGTAGACTATATGGAGAAGGTTTTTTTGGAGCGTTAAGATCTCCCAATTTCACATTGGATTCAGACTTTATTGGGGTACGCGCTAGGGGTAAAAAAAGTACCATTCGGATCATAATTGACAATTTTCAACTAATATCCAACCCAATTTATGGTGACCTTTCAAAAAGGGTGAATCAACCTAACTGGAAGAACTACACATTTGATGTTAGTGCTTGGAAGGGCCACAAAGCATATGTAGAAATTATTACTGGTGAATACCAAAAACACGATTTTAAATTGTCTGAAGATAGTTATGTAGAAGCTGAATATAGTATTTCCTATGACTCAAAGTGGCCCTCGGAAGTTAGAACAACTCAAAATTATAAATCTCAAATCAAGGAATTAAATACCAAATTAAAAACAGGGGAATTATTAGTCTATTATCCCGAACTAATAAAATTAAATGACAGGATTAAAAAACTAACAAAAGGCCAAAAAAGCACCTCTTTTATTAATGGTGTTTCTGATGGCTTTGCCATCAACAGTCCCGTTTTTAATAGAGGGAACTATCAAGAGCGCTCCGCGGAGAATATCCCCAGAAGATTTTTATCGGTTTTGTCACCGGGTGGCAAATCTTTTCAATCCCAAGGGAGCGGACGATTAGAATTGGCGGAGGCCATGTTGAGTGAAGAAAACCCACTAACTTCAAGAGTTATGGTTAACCGTATTTGGCATCATTTATTTGGAAGAGGGATTGTTGAAACAGTAGATAATTTTGGTCTCCAAGGAAAACTTCCATCACATCCAGAGCTATTAGATCATTTGGCTATTAAGTTTCAAAAAGAGGGGTGGTCTATTAAAAAAATGATCAAATATATCCTAAGTTCAGATACGTTTAAACGAAGTTCACTGAGGGATGAAGAACTACTAAAGAAAGATCCCAATAATATTTACTTGGCTTCTTTTCCATTCAGGAGATTAGAAGCTGAGGCCATTAGAGATGGAATTCTTGTAGCTTCTGAAAGTTTAGACACTAGCCTCTATGGAGCTCCCATTCCAATCTATCTGACAGAATTCATGCAAGGCCGAGGAAAACCAGAAAAATCTGGCCCTCTAAATGGGAACAGAAGAAGAAGTATTTATTTGGAGGTCAGGAGAAATTTTCTGGAGCCAATGATGACTACTTTTGATCGCCCCATTCCATTTTCTACTGTTGGGAAACGAGACGTTACCAATGTGCCTTCTCAGTCTTTAATATTGATGAATGATCCCTTTGTAATTGGTCAGGCCGAAATTATGGCCAAGAAATTATTAGAACAAAAACAGTTATCATTTGATCAAAAAATTGAGTGGGTTTATATGCATTCTTTTTCCAGAAAACCCTCAAAAGATGAAATTAAAAATGCGAAAAAATTTATCTCCCAATTGAAAGAGATGGAAAATATTGAAGATGAAAGCTTAACCCCCTGGATAGATTACTGCCATAGTATATTTAACTTAAAGGAATTTATTTATTTAATGTAATGAGTAAGTATCATAATTTAATGCAAAAACCAATCTCAAGACGTGAGATGTTAGAAGTTTGTAAAGGAGGCTTTGGATCGCTTGCTTTTATGAGTTTATTTGGTGTACTTCCATCAGCCTGTGGTGGACCAGCAAAATCAACCTTAGAGGCCTCGAGCTTAAACTTAGGCCCACACCATTTGCCCAAAGCCAAAAATATTATTTTTTTATATATGGATGGAGGGGTTTCGCAAGTAGATTCTTTTGATCCAAAACCCAGGCTTACAAAAGAGAATGGGCAAGACCCCAGAAAAAAATTTAAAGTAGATGCGACTCAATTCGATAATGTAGGGAAGATTTTAAAAAGCCCTTGGGAGTTCAAACAATATGGAGAAAGCGGAATGCCTGTTAGTGAGCTTTTTCCTCATATTGCCACATGTGTAGATGATATTGCGTTGATTAGATCCATGACATCCCAGTTTCCAGAACATACCAATGCCAACTATTTTTTGCATACAGGCAGCGGTCTTCAGGGAAGACCAAGTATGGGTTCGTGGATGACATACGGCTTAGGAAGTGAAAACAAAGACATGCCAGGATATGTTGTTTTAGATGGGGGACTTATCCCACCTGGAGGATTGGATAATTTTAAAAATGGATTTTTACCCGCTTCCTATCAAGCTTCCGTCTTAAGACCGGGGGATGAACCCATAGCCAACATTAGTCCCAAAGAAACTATTAAGGATTTACAAAAGCAAAAACTAGGTTTTATCAGTCTACTGGATCAACAGCAGTTAGCAAAAATAGGAGAGGTTGATGCGGTAGAATCTGCAATTTCAAATTACGAATTGGCCTATAAAATGCAGTCCTCTATTCCTGAGTTAACAGAATTTAAACAAGAAACTAAGGCCACCAAAAAATTATATGGTTTTGAATCAGACAATCCACATACGCGTGGTTATGCAGCTCAGTGTTTGTTGGCCAGAAGATTGGTAGAAAGAGGGGTTCGTTTTATAGAATTAACCTGTCCTAAGGTTAGTGCAGACCGATGGGATCAGCATGGAAACCTAAAAGAAGGACACGAACATAATGCCCATGCAATTGACCAACCAATTGCGGGTCTTTTAAAAGATTTAAAATCAAGAGGATTATTAGAAGAAACTTTGGTTGTTTGGACAGGGGAGTTTGGTAGAACACCCTTTGCTCAAGGATCTAATGGTAGAGATCATAATCCTTCTGCATTTAGTATGTGGATGGCTGGAGCGGGAGTTAAAGGAGGAACTATCTATGGGCGAACAGACGAATATGGATATAGAGTAATTGAAAACGAAGTTACCGTTCACGATCTGCATGCAACAATGATGCATCTAATGGGAATTAATCACAAGCAATTAACCTTTCGTTTTGGAGGTCGTGACATGAGATTAACAGACGTTCATGGACATGTAATTAAAGACATTTTAAGCTGAAATTATTATTATAATTGAAAACAGCTTGGTAGAATACCGCTCAAATGAACGAAAATGAGTTTTAATCTTTTATTCATTCTTTTTTCTGACAACCCGTCCGATACCCTGCTTTTTTTTGGAAGATTTCATCCTTTGATAGTACATCTTCCTATTGGCTTTTTATTATTGGCAGTACTTGCAGAATTTTCTACAAAATGGAAAAAATTTAAACCCATTCAAAATTTCATACACTACATATGGTTACTTGGGGTTATCAGCACATTTTTTGCAGTCTTCTTAGGCTATTTTTTATCCTTATCAGGAGATTACAATGAAGACATTATCTTTTGGCATAAATGGGGAGGTGTAGCGATTCTCATACTTTCGATTGTATATTATTTCATCTCCAAAAGACAAATTAGTATCCCAGTTCAGGGAAATGCCATACTCCTATTCGGTATAGCTTTTTTGATTTTTTATACAGGACATATGGGAGGGAATTTAACTCATGGATCTACCTATTTATTTGAATATGCTCCAAATCCGATTCGTCGGTTAGCAGGTTTGCCAAACCAATGGGTGCCAAGAAAAAATCTCACTCTTATTGATTCTGTGGATATATATTTAGATCTGATTTCGCCTATTATGGACAAACGATGTATAAGTTGTCATAATCTGGAAAAGAAAAAAGGAGATCTTAATTTAACAAGCTTTTCAAGTTTGATGGAAGGTGGAGAAAGTGGTAAAATTATTATTCCTGGCGATAAAAGTTCAAGCGATCTTTTTAGAAGAATTACTCTTCCCGCCAATCATAAAGATTTTATGCCAACAGAGGGGAAGCAACCATTAACGGGTGACCAAGTTGCATTAATTGGTTGGTGGATTGAAAAAAATGCCCCCTCAACTGGCTATTTAACCGCGCTTAATCCAAACAAAGAAATCATAGATAACGTTAACAGACAATTGGGTTTGGATGATTTTAATTTCTTAAGAAAAAAGGTACAGCCTCCCAAAAAAGAAATTATTGATTCATTAAGCAATAATGGATTTATTTTGAATGTCCTTATGAAGGAAAATTATTTTTTGGAAGCAAACTTTAGTTTGAGTAAAAAGAAGCTTACACCCAATACTATAGAGACACTGTTACAAATAAAAAAACAATTGATCTGGTTGAACCTTACGGGTTCTAATGTATCAGACGATAATCTTAAAAAAATTGGAGAATTAGAGAGGTTAATGAAATTAAACCTTAGTAAAACTAAAATTTCTGACAAAGGATTAACGCACTTGGAAAAACTAGAAAAATTAGAATCCTTAAACCTCTTTAGAACCAAAGTTTCTGATGAACTAATAAATGTAATCCCAAAACTTCCAAACTTAAAAAGATTATACCTTTCGGAATCAAATGCAACAGAAGAAATAGTTTCTCAACTAAAAAAAAGCAAACAAAACCTAGAAATTATATTTGATTCAAATTAGGATCAATTAACAGTGTTTTTTTAGTTTTTATGTAATTACCAAAACACTTCAATTACATATTTATTTCAAATTATTTATAACTTGAGAAAAATGATGAAAAAAAAATCTAACTGGTGTCCTCATACACTGTTTTTTTAAACTCAAAATTGGGTAAACCAGTAATATAAATTTTGTCAAATAAATAAGAATGCCTTGTATAGTTTGATCGGAAAATATAGTAATAAAACAATGGGGTTTATCTCATCAAATTAAAACATCATGAAAAAAGCCAGCCATGTAAAAGGATATTTATTGATTTTTGTGCTTTTGTTCGTTTGTACATCATGTGATCAAAAAACCAATAAATCCATACCAAAAAAACCCAACATACTGCTGTTAATGTCCGATAATCAATCTGCAGATCACTTGGGTTGCTATGGTGATACATCCATCAAAACTCCTCATATTGACAAGCTTGCCAAAAAGGGATTGATCTTTAAAAATGCCTACTGTTCGGCTCCATCCTGTTCACCAGCAAGAGCCTCCATGCTCACCGGTCAAGACATCTGGAGCTTGGGGGAGGCAGCCAATCTTTGGAGTAGTTTTCCTAAGGTTACAGTCTACACCCAATTGATGGAAGCCTCCGGTTATCACGTGGGTATAGAAGGAAAAGGCTGGGGCCCAGGAGATGAGACTGTAACTGGATGGGAGCATAATCCGGGGGGCGTTAGATACGATTCTTTTGAGGAATTTTTTAATGAAGCAGAAAAGGGACAACCATGGATGTATTGGTACAGCAGCAGAGATCCACATCGACCCTATAAAAAAGAGGGGTGGAAAAATTCAGGCATCCATCTTGATTCCATTTATGTTCCTCCCTACCTCCCTGATAACATAGAAGTTAGGAAAGACATAGCAGATTATTACAACGAAATACAAAGATTTGATGAAGAAGTAGGATCCTACATATCCTTGCTCAAAGAGATGGGAGAATTGGAGAACACCGTGATAATAGTCTGTAGTGATAATGGTTGGCAAATGCCCAGAGGATTAGCCAATCTCTACGATTTTGGGACCAAAATACCACTGATCATTTCATGGCCAGATTTTTTTCCTTCGGGACGGGAAATAGATGACTTCGTCAACATTAAGGACTTTGCTCCTACCTTCTTGGAACTTGCAGGTATTCCCATACCCGAAGAAATGAATGCTCAAAGTTTTGTTGATATACTCACCGCCGAAAAACAAGGAATCATTGATCCTCAAAGAGATCATGTCATCATGGCCAGAGAAAGACATGCCTATGTCAGAAAAGGAGGTTTGGGTTATCCAGGACGCGCCATCAGAACAAATGATTACCTGTTCATTAAAAATTTCGAGCCCGACCGTTGGCCCGCAGGAGACCCACCATTGTATGGTGATGTAGACGCTCATATGCTCCATTATGAGGCACCGACAAAAATATATATGCTGAAAAATAAAAATACAGAAGATATAAAGCCTTTATTTGATTTAGCTTTTTCCAAGAGACCTGAGTACGAATTGTATAAGATTAAGGAAGATCCTTTCCAAATGAACAACCTTGCAGAGGATGATCAATACAAATCCATCTTCAAATCCTTATCAAATCAACTCAATGCCTATTTGGTAAAAACAAATGATCCAAGGGAGATCGGTCAAGTTTTTGATTGGGACAATGTTCCCTACTACAAAGACAGGGACAAAAGACCAAAACCTTCAAAAAAGGCCATAGAAATACTTGGTCTAGAAGAAGAATACAACTATTTGGAGTGATAATTTCTCTGCATAAAAACCAGTTGTGAAGGGTATTACTCAAAAATCAAATAATTGATTTTTGAGTAATTTTGTGTCACTTTTGGCTTTTTTTTAGCACTTTTTGAATTTGGGTTATATCTAAATATACGCACAACTGACTCTAAGAAAAAACACTCTACAAAACCCACCCCACTCTTATCAGTAAAGAGAGCATCAAAAGTTTTTTATAAAAACAGTTTTTAGAAGGAGTTTTTTTAGAGGTTCAGTAGTAAAATAGTGGTAAGTTGATACTTTACTTATGTGTAAAAAGCTGTTAAACAAAATGAATTTGAAGTAAATTAAAAAATGACGGACTCTACCAATAGAAACCTGATGAGCGAAAAAGTTTATAAGCCTTCTGAATTATTATAAAACCCTTTCAAAATGGGTAATTTAAATCTTAATGAATAGGTATTAAGGTTTATATTTAATCGGGTTAATTAATTACAAAGCCCTCTTAAAGGCTATTGATTTATTTGGCTAGAAATGTTTTTTCTTATTGTACTTACTCTTAGCAGCCTTGAACAAAGAGTAACCCATCAGAGCGTAGTGGTAGTTTTTAATTGCAAAGCGGAGGATTCTGAACATATAAATTATTTTAGGATGGATTTTGGAGGAGCTGAAATATAGCCTAATTCAACCAAAAAAGCATCCATTTTGTTTACTGTATCTATAAACGCACCGTTATCACTTCTTCCAAAGTTAAAAAAGCCGTGTTCCTCTCCTTCATACAGAAACAATCTGCAAAAATTGTTAAACATTTTCATTTTAGAATTAAATAAAATCACCGATTCAGGATTGACTGTAGTATCTCTATCTCCGTGAAAGATTATTGTAGGAGGTGTTTCTTCATCGATATAGTTATAGGGTGAGAAAAGAACTGGGTCAACCCCTATTACTTCCATATTCCTTTTGAATCTTGAGTCATTTAGTTTATACCCTTCAACTGATGCTGTAATCACTCCAGGGTTAAAAAGCACCATAGCATTGGGCTTTGAACTTATATTTTGATCTTCATTTTCCTCATCAAACATTTTTATTGTTCCAGTAGCAGCAGCTAAATGACCTCCTGCAGAACCTCCACTTGATATGATTTTATTTGGATCAATCCCCAATTGTTTTGCATTCTTTCTAACCCATCTTATAGCCGATTTAGCATCTTTTAAACAATAAATTGCTTTGGTATTATTCCTGGATAGTACTCTATAATCGGCAAGTATAGAAACAATTCCTCTTTCACTTAAATAATTACAGTGTTCCTCAAATTGCTTTGGTGTTCCACCTCTCCACCCCCCTCCAAAGAAAAAAACTATTGCAGGTTTTGGGGAACTAAGGTTATGTTTGGGTGGGTTAAAGACCCATAAATTAAGATCCATACCCTCTGTTTTTTTATAAGTATGAACCTGATCACTTTTTATATCCGGTGGCCAACTTTCAATTTGAGATTGCCCAAAAGAAATAATCGGAACTGTTAGAAGCAGAAATATCAGCTTTTTCATGGTATTTATTTACAACACAATATACCAATTTATCTAAACACCTGTTGCTCATAAAAATCAGAAAAAAAGGTAAGATTTAAAATCACAAGGAGCTTGTCTGGGGGCATTTCAGAGGTTTTTGGCAATCAATGTTTGTAATTCGTGAGGAGTCCCAGTGTCCCAACCCTTGGGTACGGCACATTGGAATACTTTCAGCAAACAAACTTAACCTAGGGTTTTTATAATTTCAATCAAAATTAATTTTTTTGGTTTCGATGAAATTACCTGTCAAATATCTGTTATCATCAATAATCATATTGCAGTTCCTAAACTGAAAAAAAGATGAAGAGGCTACTGCATATTGATGCATCGCTTGTAAACTCTAAGTGGGATTAGTAAACTTTAGCTCAGGGGATTAGGCTCTAGGTTCCTCTGAAACCATTTCAGCTTCCCTTCAAACTGGTTATGTGTTTTCAAACTGGACCGACACTAATTCAAACCAAACATATTCCAGTAATTCACTTATCATTCATGAAACCGAAAATACTAGGCTGATCGATAACTTTGAGAGCGCTTCATACAGTGTAATGTTTTCCGCCAAGAGTGAGGATAGTGTTCAAAAATAGCTGTTGGTGTAGAAAGATTCACTGACAGCGATAAACAAACAGAATTTTAGGGATTATTTAGTAAAAATGGGATTCCAAAAAGTCTAGAATGCTTATGATTGGATTTCAAACGCATCGCAAGTATACTTCTCACTTACTTCAACTTGGTGGATACCACAAGTTTTTAGGGTTCGATTAAGGTTCTCACAATTAACACAACTGTTACTGATTTTTAAATTTTCCATCAACTTGTATTTTTCATAAAATTAAGTCAAAATAAAATTCAAAAAACATTGAAAATCAATACATAATAAGATTAATTATAAATAAGTAAGGACTCCCCTACAGATTGAAATAAATGAAAACCTTTTTCAACCAAATTTTTAAATAAAAAGTGGAACGGTAGTCAAAAGTCTATGTTAGGTTCAGTTTTTGAGTTTTTGTATAGGAACATTTACCATTTTATTGTCCCAAGCAATATTCATAATAACTGTATCCTTTAAAGATTTAAAGGAGATCGTAAGTTTTTCTATTTCCTCGTTAAGTGTTAAGGCAGGTAAACTTACCGAAAGTACATCCGACTGGGCGGCTGGTTGTTTGTAACCCGATTTATTGATCCTGTCGTTAAACCTCAGCTCCCAATTATCTTTAAAAGGAAAAACATACATAGAATAACGTCCTGCTTTCAGGGTTTTGTCTAAGAAAAACAAATCCCTGTTGCACTCAAAAACCGTAGGAGCGTTGGCACCCAAACGCCAATATTTACCGTAAGGCAACAACGCATTTTCTGCTGCGTTCCCAAAAATCAAACGTCCTCTTTTGGAGGGCCTAGAATAAATCACTTTTAATGAAAGTTCATTACTCTCAATCATTACCTCATCTTTTGGACTTTTGGGGTTCAAGACAAAAGTGTAAATAAAAAAACCTGTAATGGTGATCAAAAAAATCAATATCCCCCAAAAAATTCTTTTTTTCATATTCTGTGTTATAAAATCAATATGTGTGTACCAACCTCAAATACAAGGTGTTTTGATGAAAGGATCAATTTAAATTGGACCTAACTTCATCCTATTAAAAATGACATAGACTATAAATTTAATTTAAAAATGTAGGATTGTTCCTGAATCCAATAATAATTTTAGAAATCAACATTTACAAGAAAATATTTACATTAGCCATACGAACAGTAAAAAATCAAAATTAAGTTTTGAAAATCATTATAAAAGAGCATCAGGCATTGGCTTTGGAGGCCTCCAAAGATGTTGAAGATCGTATTTCCAAATCGATTGCGGAAAAAGGCACAGCTTGCTTGGTTTTGGGCACCGGTAATTCACAATTGAAGTTTTTGGATTCACTCAGAGAAAGGGCCATAGATTGGCGTAAAGTAATTATTTTTCATTTAGACGAATACATTGGCATATCTGATGATCATCCAGCAGGTTTTGTCCGTTACCTAAGAGAAAAAATCATTCAACACATACAACCTTTACAATTTCATCCCATTATTTCGAATGAAAATGAGGTGGAAGAGACTTTGAATAATTACACCCAATTATTGAAAGAACACCCCATTGATGTCGCTTGCGTGGGGATCGGCGAGAATGGACATCTGGCCTTTAATGATCCCGGAGTGGCCGACTTTAAGGACCAACAATCCATCAAAGTGGTCGAATTAGATCACGAATGTAGAATGCAACAATTAAATGAAGGTTGGTTTGACCGTTTAGGCGCTGTTCCTAAAACCGCTATCACTTTGACGATTCCCACCATTATGAACGCAAAGCACATCAGTTGTTTTGTTCCCGACCAAAGGAAAGCCATCGCTGTAAAAAACGCACTAGAGGGTGAGATCAATTCCTCCTGTCCTGCCTCAATTCTCAGAAAGCATCCTTCTGTCCATCTTTATTTAGACCCTCCATCTGCTACACTGCTCTCAAATCATTAGAAACAATACACTAGTCTTTCCAAGTCCCGCCATATCGATATTGAGGGTTATTGGGCTTGATTTTTAGCAAGCAAGACTCACAGATAAAAACCCATTCCTTACGAGCATGGTGACGGGGCAAATACATTACCCTGAACGCATGTTTGATTGGGTCTTTGCAATGATGGCAATTTTTGTCGGGCATCAACAACCAATGGAAGTGAATGGAGAAAATGTATCGTTCAGTTTCTTGGAATTAAATCATCACGCGCTTTCCCTCCTGCTGCACAGACCTAAAAATAGCATCAATGATCTTCATGTCTCTCAACCCCTCTTCTCCCCCAACATTCAAATGAGGAATACCATTCAATAAATAATTGGAAATACCATCCATATGCAAGGCTTGTTGATTGACTTGAGCAAAGTCAAACTTATTTTCTCGGGTATGACCAGCCACTCCACCATATCCATAGGCGGGACTCACTCTGATGAATCCCTTTTCGGCAGCAACATCCAAGTGATTGGTCGAAGCAGAAAATGTAGTAGTACAATTGGCCACTACACCATTGGGAAACTCCATCTGCCAGGTAATCAACTCATCGACCTCTTTGAATTTTACAGCATCGGTTTTAAACTCTTGCGCAGTAACAGCAATAGGCTCTTGTCCAGTGGAATATCTGGCGGCTTGGATGACATAAATTCCAACATCCATCATGGCTCCACCTCCATGTTTTTTTTTCAATCGCCATTGATTTGGATTTCCTATTCGGAAGCCAAAACCTCCCTCAAAAAATTTGATCTTTCCGAAAGCTTCATTTCGGCACAAGCGAATGGCCTCTCGATGATGGGGCTCGTAATGCAAACGATAACCTATAAAAAGCTCTCGCTTTTCTTTTTTTCCTGCTGCGACCATTTCTGCTGCTTCTTCTGCATTCATGGCCATTGGTTTTTCACAAATCACGTGCTTTCCTGCCTGAAATGCCCTAAGGGTATATTCTTTGTGCATATCGTTGGGAAGAACCACATAGACAATATCTATTTCGTCATTGTTGGCAATACGGTCAAAATTATCGTAATTGTAAATTTGATGATCTTTGAGGCCATATTTGTTTTTCCAATCGGCAGCTTTGGAAGGGGTACCCGTAACGATTCCCTTCAAAGAACACATTTGGGTCTCCAATAGTGCTGGGGCCAACTGACGTGTGGCATAATTCCCAAGACCAACAAGCGCGATGCCCAGTTTCTTCTGGCCCATACTTAGAGCTCGATGACCATAGCCATTGGTGAGGCTAAGACCAGCAATTGAAGTGGCCAGCGATTGAGTAAATTTTCTCCGTTCCATAGTTTATAAAATTTCAGGAATCAAAACCTCGACCTCCTCCTTTGATGAAAACAATTAATATTTATAATTGGTTTGCATCGGTTAAAGAGTTTAAAGATGATCCTCTATTAGATTATTTATAAATATAGAATTATGAAAACTAAATTTATAATGTCGTTATGGTTTTTTGGTTAAATTGACTCAACAAAATAATTAGAAATGAAAACGAAGTGGATGATTTATTCCGTATCAGGATTGGTCGTTTTTGGAATGGGATTATCAATTTTGGGCGAGGCGATTATTCAAAAGTATTCCCAAAGTGATCATTGGATATTATGGGGAACTCTCGCTTTGGTGGTTACCAATTCAGGTTTGTGTTTATTTGGGCAAGCTGTAATCGAAAAAATCAAAATCGTTTTGAACAAAAAGCAATGATCAAAGGGGCTGTATTTGAAGGTAAGAGAAGATACAGGCTTTGGAGAATATGGGAGAAAAAAAAACCATTGCTGCTCTATGTACTGCTCAACCCCTCCCATGCCGATGCAGATACCAACGACAGAACGGTGGCCAAACTCATTGAGTTTAGTAAAAACTTCGGCTACGGTGGATTCTATTTAGGCAACCTCCACAGCTATATTACTCCTGATCCCAAACAACTGGAACCGTATCGGCTTCCCAATGAGTCGATCAATGTTTTTCATATAAAAGAAATGGTGAAAAAATGT
>Ga0181576_10001983_pt1 | contig 15509 bp, 7 predicted proteins | sample 101ome_22_FD_132464 | JGI IMG/M metagenome (GOLD analysis project Ga0181576, IMG submission 132464) | Coastal salt marsh microbial communities from the Groves Creek Marsh, Skidaway Island, Georgia - 101412BT metaG (megahit assembly) | ecosystem: Environmental > Aquatic > Marine > Intertidal zone... | reverse complement strand
GTACGACCTCGCCAACAAGGTGGTCGCCATCTTGTGCAACCATCAGCGCTCCGTCCCCAAGACACACGGCGCCAACATGGAGAAGGCCTCGGTCAAGCTGAACGCCATCAAGGATGAGCTCAAGCTACTCGAGCGGGACCTCACGCTGGTCAAGAGCGGCAAGGCATTGCCCGATGGCCGGAAGGGGACGGAGGAGCAGCTCAGGGGTCGCATCGCCTCCAAGCGTGCCCAGGTGGAGCGGGGAGAGCGGCAGCTGGAGAGCCGCGAGGAGCTTTCGACCGTCGCCCTCGGCACGTCCAAGATCAACTACATGGACCCTCGCATCACAATTGCCTGGTGCAAGCGCAACGACGTGCCCCTGGAGAAGGTCTTCAACAAGAGCTTGATCTCCAAATTCCACTGGTGCGCCGATGTGGAGCCCGACTTCTCATTCTGAGGGAGGGGGGTTCGTGCGGTGACGGCGACCGCGCTGGTGGCGATGAAATCGACATGCGCATTGGCTTCGTCCCGATTGCGTCTCTCCACGTTGAGAGTTTGAATGACTCATCTCCTCTCGCTGTTCCATTGAAGAGCCCCCGCACCGAAGTGAGCCGCGTTTTACCATATTCTCCGCGCTCGAGGACACGAGGACCCTGCAGGGCCGCGTCAGCGCCCCGCTCGGACACATCTTCGTCACCCTCCCCCTGGTTGCCCGGCGCCGGCCTCTCGTCGACGCCGGAAGGTCAGTCATTGGGCCGACTCGCCAACTGGCTCGCGATGGCGGAATCGATAGAGGGAGGAGAATCTGTATCACGCATACGGGTATAACAGCTATCTCGCCCGGCCTCTCAGTCGGCTCCCTCCGCCGTCTGCGCCGCGATCTTTTGGGGGTTCAACGGGTGCCCCAGAGCCGAAATGCGCGCAAACATTGTCAATCCATCACGTTCACGTCGGCCGAGCCCGTCTCCTTTGTGACGGGAGACGTTCTGCGAGCGCCGGGCCGAAGTGGCGCGCCCCTGGGGAACGCTCAGGCCATCCCGAGCGTGAGACGCGTCCCTCGATCGATCAGAACCTCGACCTTACCCCGGAATCATGGCAGCATCGACCGCCGCGCTGGTCGTGATAGATATGCAGAATGACTTTGTTCTGCCTGGGAGGCCGCTCACCGTCGGCGGTGCGATGAGTTGTCTGCCGAAGGCGAGGACTCGAGGCCGAAGGCTGGCAGTCCGGCTACAGCCGATACAACTGCTGCTGCCACCATGACTTTGTCACCGTTGCCGCCGCAGGTGCTCGAGGCAGTCGAGGCGGCGAGGTCTGCCGGTGTGCCTGTGTTTTGGGTGATTCGGAGCCACGACCCGTCGGGAAACGATATCGAGAGGACCAGACGCCACCTCTTCGACCCGCCCGGATGCGGCACCGGGGCCACGGTCACTGGCACTGAGGGCGCCGAGCTCGCGGTGCCCCTGGCGGCGAACCCAGGCGAGCCCATTGTCCTCAAGCGTCGCTTCTCAGCCTTCTTTGCTACCACGCTTGACATGCTTCTTCGGCGCGGAGGGTGCCGGCATGTCGTTCTTTGCGGAGTGCAGACGCCAAACTGCATCCGCGCCGCTGCCGTCGACGCCATCAGCCTCGACTACGAGAGAGTCGATGTTCTCGCCGACGCCACGGCGAGCGCGACGGAGGAGATTCAGAAGGCTAATCTGCGAGACCTCGCTGCTATGGGGGTGGGGATCGTCTCGACGGATGACTGGCGGGCGGACTTGGGACGTGGCATTTGAGGGGTTGAGCATTGTTAATTCGCGGTGCACGTCTGTCGCCCAAATGTCGCCAGCAGCGCCGTGCCGGCACTCGCGTGACCGCCCGTAAGCCCCGATCGACGGTAAACCGTTATCGTTCGCTGACCGTAATCGAATAACGAATTCATGCTAACGAAACGGCCGTGGTCCTGATGGCGAGGCGACACGCAGCTCGCTGAGCCGACTGTCAGCCGGCTAAGCGGCGGCACCTCCGGCTGCACCGCCTGGCATGCTTCTCGATTGCGCGTCTTCTCCGCCCTGTGCGAGACGCTGATCGGAGACGATGACACATACTGATCATTTATCTCTCTTTTTGGGTCTGAATTCCGCGGAGGGCGGCGGAAAGGGAGATCTCCCGTGCGCCGGGTCACACGCACGGGCAAAATGCCTCATTCCTAACTCTCACCGACCCCCGCTCTGAAGCCCCCCACCCCTCCTCCTCCTGTTCTCAGCAGTCGATCAATGGCCAATCGATGGAGGGCATAGCGGACAAGAACCGCATTGAGAGGAGCGACACCGTCGGGGACTTGCTAAGTGACCCGACAGACTGGTCGACCCTCACAAAGAAGAAGGTGCTGGGCGCCGGGGCCTACGGCGAGGTGCTCCTGATGACGCGGCCCGGAGCCGGGGCCGGCGAGGTCGAGCAGGTCGCGGTCAAGACCCTGCACGCCGGTGCACTTGACCTGGACTCGCTCACCATGTTCCTTAACGAGGTTAAGCTGATGAAGTCGTTTGACCACCCCAACTGTGTCGGCTTCCGCGGATTTGGCGTCAAATCGGGCAAGAAGGACCAGTTTGGCCCCTCGACCCCCATCCAAGATCTCCTCAAGGAGGAAGTTTTCCTCGTTCAAGAGTTCCTTGGGGGGAAAGACCTCCGCACGGTCCTCGCGGATGCCATGTCCGTCACGTATCGGCCGTACGACTGGCTCGATGTATTGCGGTGGTTCCGGGGCATCGCCGACGGCCTTGCCTATCTCCACTCGCGCGACCCTGCCATCATCCACCGTGACCTCAAGCCCGAGAACATCCTCTTCGACGTCAAGGACCCGCGCAAGGCGCGTGCTGTCATTGCTGACTTTGGCCTGTCGGTCAACATCACGAGCAAGGAGGAGCGAGACGCGCAAAAGGGTGTGCGGGGCAAGGCGAACTCCCAGTTCGAGGGCACCGCATCCAAGACGACGGACTCGGGTCGGTCCAAGCCCAAGAGCGAGGCCTCCTTGAAGCGCATCCAGACGTTCGCGGCGAGCTATAACGCGGTGCACCTTACGGGCGAGACAGGCTCTCTTCTCTACATGGCGCCCGAGGTCTACCGGAAGGAGCCCTACAACGAGAAGAGCGACGTCTTTGCGTTTGGCGTTATGCTCTACGAGGCACTCAAGCAGGAGCTCCAGGCGGCGAAGTTTTTGTCGGGGAGCCCCCAGGAGATCGAAAACTACGCCAAGGGCGTCGCTAACGGCTACCGGCGCCCAATCCCGGACAACTGGCCGGCCGATGTCGTCACCCTCATCGAGTCATGCTGGGACGAGGACGCCCCGGACAGGCCCTCGATCAGCCGCGTCGTCGGGTACATGGCCAAGCTCGAGGAGGATGGCACGCTCGCCGCTTGGGAGACGGCGCACGGCAGGCCCGCGAAGAGCGCTCCGGAGGGGTGCTGCTCGATCCAGTGACGGCGAGAAAGGGTAAGGGTTCACCTCCAGCCATGTTGAACGATGGTGAGACATTTGTGTTTCGCGAGTATGTCAGGGTCGGCCTCCCCCGCCCCTCCTGGTCTTGAGAAAGAAGTTAAGTGGGGAGTTGTCGCGAGATGATGAAGGCGCGATCATATATCTCTCTTAAGACCCCGCGAAGGCGCCGAGGTGCTTCGAAAGCGACGCCGGGGCGGATGCAAAGTTCGCCGCTGCACTGGGAACCGACGGCCTCCTATCCTCCTCTCGCAGGCGACGGAGGAACCCCCGGACCCCGGAGAGGAAACACGGCCCTCCAAAATTATGGACTCGAGCGTCTCGCTGCCGGCGTTTCGCGGCTCCTCGTCGTCCGCGGCCTCGACTTCTGCGCCCACGCCTGTGGCCTCGGCGAGTCATGCAGCCCGGTACCCTGTGGTGTCGCAGCCTGTAGAGGAGGTCTTACTGAGCCGCGTGGCCGGCGGCATATACACGGGCGGCGTGGATCATCGAGGTCTGCCGCATGGGCTCGGGATGTTGGCGATGGCGTCCGGAGAGGAGTACCTAGGCGCCTTCACGCACGGCGAGCGCCACGGTTTCGGTGAGGCGAGGTACGCCGATGGTGCAGTGCCCGGGGGTCGCTACGCGGGCTCCTTTGACGCTAACGCGAAAAGTGGTGCCGGATGCTGGACGTGGAGCGACGGCGAACAGTCGCGGTCACGGTCTCTCAACGGCGTCAGGCACTGCGGTCTGTGGTCGTCCAACGCTCCAGACGGCTGCGGGGTCCGGACCAGCGGTGCCGCCACCGCTTCGGATGTCGCTGTCTGGCGCGTAAACGAGCGGTTTAGCCCCGGTCCGGAGGGATCGCCAGGCTGGAGCGAATGTCTCGCAGCCGTCCGCTTCGCCGAGGATGCGGCGCACCGGGCATCCGTTTTTGCCAGCGAGGCGCGATCCCTAACCCGCGCCTTGCAGGGCGCCACCTCGCCCGGCGGTCCCCGCCCGAGGTGCATATCTGACTGGCACACTTGCTCCCATCGGAGTCCCGGGGACGACACCCTTGCTGTGGATCGTCTTGTCGTGCCGGGTGCGGGATACCAGTCGGCTGTGGGACGGCGGGGAATGCAGCTGCTTCCTTCGGCGGCCGAGGTTGTCGTCGCCATCACCATCGTGGCCAGTGTCGCTCTTCCCTACGCAATGGTGCAGAGCCGCGGCTCTGGTGGTAGCCTCCAAGGGAGTCACAACGGTGGACGGGGATCAGCCATGCGGCGCCGGCGTATGGGAGCGCGCTCTGGCCCGCCGGGTCGCCCGATGGTGACTTCGCCCCCTCACCCCGCTGGTGAGGGAGTGTGGGCAGAGTTGCGCCTCATGGTTGTGGCCGCATGGCGCGGTCTTCCGGCCGCACTGCTGGCCGGCGGGCGGACGGTGATCGCCGGGGTCCGTGCCGGCGTCGGCGGCTCCGGCGAGCCCGCGGTCCAGTCGTCTCCTGATCCTTCCGCCGACCTCATCTTTCCCGACATCGCGGAGACAGACGCCAATGACCTGGAAGTCTCTGCCCCCCCCAGTCTGACCCTTGGCGGCGGAATCCCCACACTTCGACCCCGGCGTACGGCACCTCTCGAGGTGGGCGGATATTTTGCGGCGAGTGTCGCTGCCCCGGAGCCGCCGGCGCCTGAGGCGTCCACTTCACAGCCCGCTGCCACCGCCCGTCCTCTTCGGGGGCGCAAGGCCAGAAGAGCTGCCATGGCGGCCCGCGGTCGTCGTCCGGAAATTACGCCTGCTCCGGTCGTCGAGGATCCTTCGAGGATCCTCAGAGACGATGATGCACCTGCGCCCTCTGAGCCATCACCGTCACCACGGCCGTTGTTGCCCCTGCGTGAGCCTGATCCCCCAGCGTCCCCCAAGCATGCCGTCGATGCCCCGAGCTCACCTGAATCAACATCGACGCCGAAGCCCTCTCCGCCGGCCGCTAGTTCTCCGCCCTCCGCGCCGGTCTCTCTTCCCGCGCGGCAAACCGCAACAGCCCGCCCATTGCCGTCTCTGGCTGATTCCGCCGCCGCTCCCTCGTCTGCTGCGCCCCCGCACAAGTCTGCCGTTGCTGCCGATTCCCATCTGGCGCCGCCCGCCGCCTCTGTCGCCATTGGAGGCACCTCTCCCCGATCCTCGGGCACCCGGTACGTGACTGGTCACTGTCGTCGTGCTCGGCGACAGCAGCGGAGCAGCGTCCCGCCCGGCTGGAACCCGATCGAGCTGGGGCAGGACGGGCCGGCGGCGGCGCCACCTGCGCCTACCCCTCGCCCCCCTCGCCACATGGCCCCTCCGGTCGCGGACGCTCGATCCATCGGCGTGCCGCCCAGCCCTCGCGGAGAGACTGGCTCCAGGGCAATGGCAGCCAGTCCCTCCGTCAGTGCGGGTGCGCCATGTAGTGGGACAGTTGGCGATCATACGCCAGGGAGGGAGTCTGATGGCGACCGGAGCGCCGGAGGGACCACCGCTCGGACGACTGTCATCCGCCGCCTCGATCAGTCGAACAGCGGCGGTTGCGTCGGTGAAGCGTCTGAATGGCTGAGGCTGCGCACGCCGCCGACGGGAGAGGGCACGACGGGGCGAGAGGATACGGGTCGACCGCGACCGGGCGGGATATTACCTTCGACTCACACTTCGGCTTCCAAGCTGCCGGGCCGGCCCTCTCTCCCTTCGCTGCATGATGCTCTCGGTTCATCCTCCCACCATGGAGTCTGGGCTTCTCCTTCTGCCCGCGCCCCGGGCAGCGGGTCCATCCCACCGCTCCTCCTGTCGGGGATCCCGACCTCGTTGGCCACTCCATTACCTGACCCAATTCCGCCGCCCCCGCCCCCGCCCCCACGGAACCAGCTCACTCCTCGTGGGTCCGAGGCCTCAGGCGGACGGTACCTTCCTCATGGGGACGTCGGGCCCTGCACGTCCGACTGGGAGCACGGATGGCGAGCGGCGGGGGTAGGGCGGGCGTGTCCGGCCCCGCAGGGAGTGGCGGCCTCTCTGGCGCACTCGCCTACGCCTTCGCGAGGGCAGATGGCTGCATGGGGGTCCGCCATCTGGTGGCCGCCACCCCCTCCTTCAGCAGGCCCGCCGCCCCCGCCCCGTCCCCCTCCGCCTCCCCCGCCGCGGAGCACAGGGGCCGCCACCGCAAAGCACGTCCGCACGTCGTCGGCCTTTGCGGGCGGTGAAGGTGCAGGATGGTGGGCAACGCCTGGGGCCATGGGCGGCGGGGCGCCGGAAGCTGGCTGGTCGGGCGACCAGCGGGGGCCGGCGAGCGGTGGGCGGGCGTCGGGCACGGGGGACCGGGGCGGCGTCGGAGAGGATGCCGAGAGCTGGTATGGCTGGACGGGCGCCGCAGCGGGAAACCGACTATCACGCGCTGCCGGATCGGCAACACCGCCGCTGTCTCCGCCTGAATCCCGCACGGCCGTGCCTTGGCCATCTCCGCGGGTGTCACCGCGGCCATCGGACGCCCTAGTGGTGGGAGAGGTCCGTGTGGACTTTTCCTCTTCGGGATCATCGCGTGCGGAGTGATGTGCGATCGCTCTGTACTCTTGAAACCAACGACTCTTCATACTCAACTTCCCCCACGCTCACTACGCTGCACCCGACGAGAGACGGCCACAGGCGGTGGCGCAAGCCCGAGGGCAAAGAGCTGCGCGGCGCGGCGTGGGTTCAGACGGCCGGGGCCGACATCAGCCGCAGCCAAGCGCTGCGTCTCGCACCAGGCAACGAGCTCTGCCGAGAGACCAGGGGGGTGGGCACCGCCCGTCGGCGCAGGCGCCCGCGGACCGCTGCGCATGCAGGCGGAGGGCCGGGCGGCATCAGCTGAAGCTGCTGCAAAGTCCACCACAACAGAAGTCGGTGGAGCACCAGGCAGACGAGGCGAAGTCGAATCAACATCCGAGGGATAGCCCGGCCGGACCGAGCGCCAATTGGCCGCAGCTGAAGCCAATGCAGTGCCTCGGTCAAATGCCATGGCCGGCCACCTCCCAGAGCCTCCTCCCTCAGGCGGGGCAGCTGACATGCACTCAATCACCCACGCAAGGTTGGCATTCCAATCATCATAGGGACCATCTGCCACCAGGAGGGACTGAAAGGCCAGCCTGACAGCGACCCTGGAGGCCGGGGTTGTACGAAGCTGCCCCAAACCAGCCCCAGGGGAGAGCAGCACTTCCTCAGATGGGGCCGATGAGCTCCTGCGACGGAGGCCTGGGACAGTGTCCGCGAGGCCAAGGGCAACAAGAAGCTGGCGGCGTCGCGGCGGCAAAGCCCCCAGCGTGGCCTCATAGCCCGTAACTCGGAGCCAGCGGCGGATCGCCCGCGCGGCCTGAGGCCGATTGGTGCACCCCGGGATGACGCGCCAAGCCTCGCTGCGAGGAATGAGGCCAGTGGCCTCGGCAACTTCGTCAGGCCACCCAGAGGACGCCAGATGGCCCCAATCAGCGAGACTGACGAGGCGATGTGCAGTGCCGACCGTCAGAGGGATGTCACCGATAAGGGCGGCAGCAGCATAGGCAAACACCTCAAAAGCAAGACCAGCTGGGTCACCGAGGGCTCCCAGAGACCGGAGGGGAAGGGCACATTCCGGAGGAAGGCGTCCCCAGGACTCACGCACTGCCTGCGTGAGGCACCACGTCCGCAGGTCCGCAGGTAAACGCAAAAGAAGGCGTGGCAAGCTACTGGTAGTAGACGTTGGAAGCGTGGACATGAATCCAGCGGTAGTCACCGACATTGCCCGCTCGCTTGAGGCAGGGAAGTCATTCTCCTCACAGGCCAAGTCATCGTCCAACCCACGGGCACCCTCTGCAACTAGGGTGCACATGACGACTGTCGGCTGTCGTTGTGATGCAGCAGCACGGCAGGCGAGCATGGCCCGAGACAGGCGACGAACAGCCTCGGCAGGTGGTAGACTGCGCCGCATCAACTTGTCCGTCCCATCACCGGTGGCGTCATTCTGGCCTTCCGCGGCACACTCCTCTTCCAAGGCAATCTCTTCCTCTGTCATGTTGCGCCGAATGAGCGCCGGTAATATGGCTGGGTCAGAAAATGCAACAGGCCCGAGCCGGCTTCCCACCAGAGATGACGAGGACACTTCTGCGCTGTCTTCTGGCTGGAGACCAAGCTCTACCGTGCGACCAACTGCTCCGCTGCCCAGCGACTTGGGCGTCATATCTTGCCCGTTCCACATACCAGGGGCCATTGCACCGCCGCCCCTGTGTGATGTGACCTCGTCCAACAACCCACCCACTGCTCTGTCACTAAGGCCAACCCGCCAGTAAGCATCAGCTGATCCCTTGACAATGATGGGGACGACTGCGGTAGAAAAGGTCCTGGGCGAGGGAGAGGCAGTCATGGTCGTCCTGGCCAGCGACGAGTCCCTCTTGGTCTCACCCGTGCAAGTTCCAGGCACCCCCAGCTGCTCCTCATTTCCCGAAAGCACTTGGTGCAGACAGCTGCGAGTGTGGACGGGAAGGAGTGAGTCGGAGAGAGTCGACTCTGGGTTCAAGGGTCTAAGCAGCACGACAGCAATAAGCAAGGTAGAGGAATCTCGCCATGCCCAATCAGCGAGGTCCGATGGTGACAGCTGAGGAACCGGACGGACCCCAGCCTGCTGGATACGCAGCTGCGATAGGAAACCGGGTTGCACATCAGCAAGCGATGGCGGTGAGTTGGTGGGATCCTCACGGACCACCAGGCCATCATCACTTCCATCCCCACCTGCGTCCCAGCCGGTCTCCATCGACGGATCACCGTCAGCGTCTCGGCGCGGCCATGGTGCCCCGCCCCACGAGAAGGACGCCCGTGGCACCTGGGACAGGGGAGGGGAGCCCATGCGGCGCAGTCCCGCGCTCGCACGACGAGCGGCAACTGCAGCTCCAGCGCCGGCTCCGCCGACGCCATCCCAGAAGTCCCTTCGCGGATCACGAGCCCGCGCTGCCGCTCCTGTTGGTGGGGCACCACCGTTATCGTCCAACACAGTGGCGCTCGGCATGGGCTGGGCAGGGGCCGGAAGCCATCGTGCAAAGTGACCCCCCGCTGCCATCCAAACCCTTGCGCCGCTCAGAGAAGGCGCTAGCTGATCTTCTAATGCCCCCGTTACATTGGCCCGCTCAGCCGACCCTTGGGCTGGCTTGGCAGGCTTGGCCTCGACCGCAGCCCTCAAAGCAGCTGCAGCTTCTGCCTCACGTGCGGCGTGTGACGGACGGCCGCGCTTGCGCAACAGCGGTGCACCAGACAACTCCTCGCGCGGTGGTCCGAGGTCAGGGTCTGTTGACGCCAGTCCAGCATCAAGGCCAAGGGCACTGGCTGTAGTGACCCCCTTAGCATCATTCGAGCCAAACTCGTCTGCCACCGCGGTGTATTCGACCGAGAGGAGCTCCTGCTCCCGCCGGTGGAGGTGGTAGACGATCCGACGGTGCTGGCTGGCCCAGCCCGGGGCAGCGGTATCTGTCAGCGGCGTCCCCTCCTCATCCTCGGGGACCCAGACTGTCCCGACGGCCTCCATACGGTCGACCGCGTCAGGCGCAGTGAGCCGACGACGCCGCAGCTCACGCTGAAGTTCAAGCCAGCGAGCAAGATCCCAGAGCCGTGGATCGGGGACAAGGAACCACAAAGCGGCGTCCCATGGGAAAGGGAGACCGCGTTCGGCGCACACAGCCTTAAAGTCGAGGAGGTGGTCAAATCGGCTCTCCCACTCGGTGGTGATTTGCTGCACAGCCTCGAATGCCACGCCAATGTCGCTGAGGATGGCGACCCGCTCAGAGGAGAGGGACCGCTGGGCGACGGCGACGTGCTGCCGCTTGACCCAGGCCGCCAGCTCCGAGGTGCCGCGCCAGGGGTCGGGAACCGCGCAGTGGCCCTGTAGGTGTCGAAAGGCGGCTAGCTCAACGGCACGGCGGTCCCATCGGTCGTTGACCGATGGCTTGCAGAGCAGGACGAGCGGCGACGCTGCCAGAATAGCGCCGACGCCCGCGGGCCCGCGCGGCACCTGGCACGTCTCCTCGAGGTACGCGGCTGTCTGACCCATGTTGCGCTCGACGCGATTGCGGCGCCGGCGGTCGCCCCGGGGCAGGGGGGCAGTCGCCACCATGTCCTTGCTCATTGCTGGAAACGTGAAGGCACCCGGCCCGATGACCCGGCGGATCACTGAGGGGACGACGGCAGCAGGCACGCCCTCCTCGACGAGAAACGCCTCGAGCGATCCAGCGGGGAAAGCGTGCAATGGAGTCGTCGCCGCCGCGGGTACGTCGGCGCGCCGACGCCTCCGTACGGGCAGAGGCGCTGCGTCGTCAGGGACCTTGGCGGGGAGAGACAAGGCGCTGCCCACTGTTACAGCGTCCGATGCGAGTGGCTCGGCAATGGGGGCAGAATCCGACGCGAAATCGGGCGCGGCGTTCTCGACTGACTCAGCTTCGCGCCCGTACCCGTCGCTCTCGGCCCCAGACGCCGTTGACCCCGACACCAACGACGAGGTGACCGAGGGCATCCGCGGCGTGGGAGGGGACACCGACCGCGGAGAGATTCCCGTGATAATGTCGAAATCGGCAGGCCGATCCGCGAGAGGAGACATCGGACGAGGGTTTGCCTCCGCGAATGGCGACGCGACGGCACGCGGGGCGCAACCCTCTTCGCCATCAGGGCGAGCAGACGGGACAAGAGCTTTGGTGTCTCCATTTCCGTCATTTAGCTGTTTTTCTACCGATATCTTGGGCTTTTTTGGTGAGATATTGTCATCTCCGTCGGAAACTCCGGCGTTCTTTGGCGAAGGAGGCGAACGTGGCCGCGGAGGCGCGTCAGCTTCAGGTCGGCTCGGGTCGGCGCGTCCTCTCGCCAGCTGGTTCAGGAGAAGGCGCTGGAGGTTACGGTTCGGGGTCAAGCGAGCAGTTACGGAGACGACTACGGTCGCACGCCGACGGCGGCGCGACGACGGTGAAGCCGGTGAGACCAGGGGCCGGCCGGCGAAGGACTTTCTGCTGCCGGCTGCAGCGGACCCCTGTCTGACCCCGCCGGGTCGGAGCGTGAGCTCCGCCACGGCCACCCCTCTTCAATCGCGTCCCGGCCTCCCGGGCTGCTCTACGATGCAGTCGGGGGGGCGGGAAGAGGGAGCGGGACTCGATTCAGGGGACACTGATGATTCAGGGGACACCGACTTCAAACCCGACAGGCGTTCCCAAGTTCGACGATGCGATGGCTAAGGCGAGATAGGATCGACCCATTCCCCCCCCCCCTCCCCCCGTGAGACGTGCGTGTCCTATCCGAAGAGCCTCGGCCTGCTTTGGAGTCGCGCTGCGTAGCAGTGAAGCCAGGCGGGCGTCGATGCCGAGGCGCCTGAGGAGAAGGCCCTGTTCGACGGGCCCGTGGACGGCGACAGGGGCTGGTGCCGGCGGGGACGGCGATAATAGCGATGCGGATGACGATGACAAAGCGGCGCCCTCGGCCGCCGTGCGCAGCGCGTTAAAGTCGACCCAGGCCGTGAGGTCCTGCCGTCCCGGCCGGGAGAGCGGGTGAGCACCGCCGTGACGGCGGATGGCCACCAGGCTGTCGTCGTAAGGGCCGTCACGTCCATAGTCGACAACGAGTGCGGCACCACCGTCCCGCCCTACTCGCCGTGCGAGCTCGACAGCGATGGCTTCTCCCGCCAGGCATCGCTCAACGCGGCTCCGCGCACCGGGCGCGCCCATGGGCGACCGGCCCTCCTCGCGCAGGGACGCCGGTGTCACATCGCGCGACAGGTAGAGCCGGAGGTGCCGCGGAGACGCCGGATTCGGCTCAGGCCCTACAATGGCCTCGCGCCACCCGTGAGGGGTGCGGTGGAGCTGGTGCACGGGGAGCGCGTCGAAGAACTCGTGAGCGACGTGCACAGCTGGCACGTCATCGCCCCCTGGGACGTCCGAGAGGGCCCCATGCCACATGACAGGAGAGCCGGTGGACGAGGCGTGGGCGACACGCTCTCCGTCGCCATCCTCATCTCCGCAGATGGTACGGCGTTGCATGGCCCGGAGCGAGGCCGACACTTCGACCAGGTGGACCTCAAGTGCATCCCCGAGACCTGGGACAGACGCAGCAGCCCGGATGAGGTCATCCATTAGGGTGCCACGGCCAGGCCCAAGTTCGACGAGCCGCAAGCGCTTTGGCCTACCGAGCGACTGCCACACGGTCGCTGCCCATACCCCGACTAGCTCGCCAAACATCTGCGAAATTTCGGGAGAGGTCACAAAGTCGCCGTCAGCGCCAAAGACGGCCCCATCGCCTGACGAGGGCTGCGTGTAGTACCCGACATCGGGGTGGGTCAGGGCGTCCCTCATGTAGTCGGCCACCGTCACCGTCTCGCCCATGGCCGTCCTGCGGTCTCCAGGCCAGAGTAGGAGTGGTTCGGGGCGGACGGACGACGGGGCGCGCTGGAACGTAACGAAACATACCGAGGCCCATGCAACCCCCCCTCGACCCGTCCCCCGCCTCTGCCACAGGTCTCGTGCGAGTGGTGTCAGCTCCTCCTTACCCGTGACGCCATCAGGTGGTGAGGGCGACCATCCGCGTCGGAGACCGGCGCGATCGATGGCGACGTCCGGGGGATGGTCTTCGGCGGTAGTTGCATCCGCTCCGACGGCCATCCCCCGTCGCCACCGCAGCCGTGTCCACGCCGCCCTTCTCGCGGACAGCATCGCGAGGACGAAGCCGTCCTGGGGAGGAACTTTACCCTTCGCTCCTTCGGTTTTTTATGGTTCCTCCCCACAACTAGCGTCGGGAGACGAGGAGGCTAGACGAGAAAGGTGTGGGCCCTCTCTCGGCCGCTTCGAGGTCGATCGAGCCCCCGCGCTCACTGCAAACCCGCACTAGCTGCCAGCGCCACTACCTCCACCTTTCTCTAGCCCATGGCTTCCAACCCCGGAGGCTGCTCCGCGGACCACAGCGTCCCTCAACGTATCGGAGGAGTGTCGACATCGGCACCTGGCCAGACCCCCGCCGAACGGCTCTCGATCCTCGAGCTCGACATCAAGGAGAAAAGAACGGGACTTGAGCATCTGGAGGCGAGAGAGAACGAGGGTCGTTGCGGCTCTTTGTGGTCGCTGTCCGTCTGACCCCGCTGCGTCACCGCCCCGCCACATCCCCACCCCGCTTGACCGCTTGACTCCCCCCCTGCAGCGTTCACTCGCCGAGCTGGTGGCCGCCAACAAGGATTCTCCCGACCCCGAGTATCGCGAGTCGATCTCGCACAACATTGTCGCCGTGGCGCGCCGAAGGGCCGAGCTTGAAGCCCTCGAGAGGGAGCTTGCACGGGCGCTTGGCCATCTGACGACGGGCGTGGCCGGACGCCAAGCCGGAGCCGGAGACGACGGCACCGCCTTCCCCAACGCGAGCGAGCCGGGCGGAGAGGAAGTCGAGGTCTCGCGTGGAATCTTTCTCAGCCTCCCTGCCGGACGCGCAACCCCCGCGACCGGCAGCACGAGCGGTGACGACAACTTGGCGGGCCTCGACCTGTGAGCGCCTGGCGTTTACAGGCAATCCCGATGGCCGCCGCCTCCTCTGGCCTCTCTCTCGCTGCCGCGGTGCCGAGCCCTGCGCTCGGACGGGGCGAACTCGCGGGCGACGGGCTCGGAGACGCTGCTGATCGTCGGCCCTCCCTCTTTGAGCTACTGGCTGCAGATCGCCTATCGACAACAATTGCCGCGGCGGCTGACCGGGCCCTGCGTGCTGCGGGGTCCAGGCCCGACGCGGGCCCCGCCGCGCGCTTCGCCGCCGCCCACGCGCCCGAGGCCGGGCTCCTCTTTGCGCTGGGTCTCGAGTCAGGCTCGCTGCGTGGCGACGCAGGGTTTGGAGAGGGCGTCTACGGCCTCCACAGGGCGTCGGTGCGCCGTGGCGAGCCGGGCCGGCAGCTCGGTCCCCTCTCTCCCGTGGCGGCGGTAGGATCCCTCTTTCTTCTCGTGCACGCCCCGCGGCTAGGCGCTATCCTCGACGAAGCCTCCGACCGGGCGTGCGCCGATCTCGCTGTCCTCGACGCCGCAGCTGAGGCCCGCGCCACATCTGGGACGGCAGCAGGTCCGTCCTCCTCCTCCTCCTCCTCCTCAGATACGGACGGCGCTTTCCGTCTCGCTGTCGAGCAGCGCTCCACCGCCCCGTGGCCTTTCCTGTCGGAGCGGACACGCTTGACGCTGCTGGCGCATGGGTGGCCTGCCGTTCGCGACGGCCTGGCTGCCCTGGGGGCTGCGTGGCGCATCGCGTTTCTGGTCCGCCGCGTCGACAGCTGGACTCCGTGGGAGGCCGCCCTCGGCGTGGTGCGCGTGCGCACATCAGCCGCTGACGCCGCTCGGTTCGCGGAGCGGTCGGCCGCGGTACGGAGGCGCACGCTGGCAGCTGCGGGGGCGCGTCGTCCGTGGGAGCCGCCTGGTATCGTCGCGTCGGTGACAGGGGCGACGCGCCGAACTGTCGCTGCCATCGCTCTCGCCCTCTCAGACGCGGCCTCGGGTGGTATTGTTGCACTCGCTCTCGCGACCCAGGCTGCGTCCTGGTGGTTTCAGCGGGGAGAGGCCCTCGCTCCGGCGCGCGGGCCCCTCGCCGTCCTCGGCGGCAGCGGCCGCGCCCCTGCGGTCCCGACGCCACCCCGCCTTGCCGCGGGCTCGGGGGCCCCACCCCCGCCCCCACCCCCTCCTCCGCCACTCCCGGCGCCGGGCTCTCCTTGCCTTCCCCTTCCGGAATCGTCGCGCGAGTGCCCGCTCTGCCGGCAGTCGCGTCCCCGGGGCAAGGCGGCCGTCATAACTGTGTCGGGATTCGTGTTTTGCGCCCCATGCGCCACCGGCTATGTCGATCGGCACCGGGCATGCCCGGTCACGGCACTGCCTTGCGGTTTGCAGCATGTGCGCGTGCTTGTTGGGCGGTAGGGAGGTGGGGAAGGTTGATGGCAATTTAATGCTTATTCTCCCACCCCGCCATCTCTTTTGAAGAGGACACTGAGGCGCTTGGCGAGGACGCGAACCTCCCCCCCCCCCCCCCCCGGCACCCGGACCCGGGCCCCCCACCCCCCACACGGCACCCCCCCCCCCCCCCCCCCCCCCCCCCC
>Ga0181576_10001956_pt1 | contig 15618 bp, 11 predicted proteins | sample 101ome_22_FD_132464 | JGI IMG/M metagenome (GOLD analysis project Ga0181576, IMG submission 132464) | Coastal salt marsh microbial communities from the Groves Creek Marsh, Skidaway Island, Georgia - 101412BT metaG (megahit assembly) | ecosystem: Environmental > Aquatic > Marine > Intertidal... | reverse complement strand
TGGATAACGTAGTCTATTCCCACACCCAAACTCATCGCGGCTATTGCGACTGTAACCATATTCAATCCGTATCCTGCAGCCGCGATTATCGCATACAACCAGATTATGACAATTACAATCGGGATTGTTGTAAAGATTGCAGTAGAGAGAGACCTTGTTCCCCAATATCCGGCCCCTAGAACCAACAGTATCGCAATTGCAATCGCAAGATTTGCACTAACTGTTAGGTATACATATCCTGTAATTGCGATAATCACCGGTGAGGATACAACAAGGTCTCTGAGTGAATAATCATCGAAGCCATACTCGACCTTTCGGAATCCCCACCATAGAGTGATTAAGCAAAATAGAACTCCTAAGACCAATGTCCCTTGAAGTTGATTCTGCATACTATTTGCAGCGACGAAACGAGTGACTGGATCACCCGTAGCAATCGCCCATGTCACTGGATATTCTTCACTTGCAGATTCTATATTCGTTCTTTCCGAGATATCTTGAGCAGCCAGATCCTGGAATGGTTGCATATCCATTTCTAACTCTGCCAAAACCTGTTCTACGACGATGAACTGTTCCGGGTTTGCAATTCCCCATCGAAGTGTCATGCGAGGATATTCTGGGATGCTACCATCTTGGCATAGATGTACCATTTGAGGGTCTATTTGGCAATTTGGAGCGATGTTAAGCGCCGTTAAAGAGGGAGGAATATGCGGGATATAGCCGCCTTCGGGGACCCCGTAAACATAGACGAACCCATACATGAATCTCAAGCAATCTCTGTCGGCATCGTCTGGTAATCCACCGAATAGCGTATCACATTCGAGCGAGTCTGATTCCCAACCCGCTTCGACGAATGGCGTAACATTAGCGAACATACTAGCCTTTGCTGCCCAAACTAACTCATCTACTGCATGAAGTTCGGGAGTGCCTAGTGGAGTTTTGGTGTACTTACCAGGGTCATTAGGACTTGAATTGGCCATATTTTCTCTAGTCGCCTCAATTGCCGCGAAGACTCTAGGATCTAGCATATCGCCTTCGATGATTACTACGGCTGGCTCTCCTTCGTCACTAAATCTGGTATTGACTAGTTCGACAGCCTGAGCGAAATCCGATTCTTCATCAAGGAAATCTTCTACCTTGAAATCTCCTTCAAGACTTAGCATCATTGGAACAGAAACGGCCGTTATTGCCAAAATCAAAACTAGTAGAACGGCCGAATTCTTTGAGGAATTATCTGCAATTTTAACTAAATTTTCCTCACTTATCATGTGAACTATACCATCTTCTTCTTCTGGTAGCTTATCCTTTCCACGCAGATATTTATCCCAATCCATTCGAATTAATGGCGCCCAAATACCAGTTAGAATGAATGCTGCAGCGACTCCCAGTGCCGCCTCAACTCCAAATGACCGAAGTGCAGCGATATCAGATGTCAAGTTCGCAGCAAACGCCGACATAGTTGTGAAAGATGTTAGCATAATTGCTCTTCCAACTCTGGATAATGATGAGTGAGCTGATTGTTCTGGTGTACGTCCCTGTCGCCTCTCCTCCTTGTAACGGTGGAGCGCATGCAAGCTGTCATCGATACCCAGGGCGATAACAAGGATTGGAAGCAAATTGGAAAATTGACTCTTGCTGATAATCTTGAAGCCATATTTTTCTCCAAATACCATCATCCATCCAATGGAACCCTGCATCCAAAGTAGTGCAAAAATCAGAGTTGCCCCGACGATTACAACGTCTGAGGCACGTCTTAGACTGAACCAAAGTAGGACTGCTATTGCCAGCGCCATTGCGATTAGTAACAAGCTTGATTCAATCAACTCGCGATTCAATTCTACGTTTACGCCCTCGTTTATTGAGAAAGTAACAGCAAGTTGATCTGTAGTTCGCATCTGCTTTTCTAGGTCGATTATGGCCCATTCAAAACTACAAACCTCGGCCCCTTCTTCGCGCAGATTTTTGCAATCATCAACAGTAAATTCCGGAGGGGTTGTTACCAAGTCAAGCCCTTCGAATCGATATCCATCACGCTCATTTTTGGCATCAGCCCAAAAATATGTAATTCCGTTTTCTTCCAGATCTGTTCGACTCAATTGAATCAAAATCCAGGTTGTAGATGCTGACCATCGGCCTGGACCCCAGGTTACATCTTCATCGAAAGTTCCGTCCTCTCGAATTGTCCCTCCAATCGGGCCGATCAATGTACTATTCTCATCATGAGTGAATCCTCTATCAGAAGAAAACCATCGAAGCATTGCCCCATCTGAGTACATAATCATCCGATGGGCTGCCAAATCGATGTGGGCTTGAGTTACGTTTGGATCATCGTAGGTTAAACATTCCAAAACCCCGCAATCTTCCCAATTCGTCCTAGCAGGTTGAGGTATGCCAAAAACATTGATTGTGGGCTGAGTTAGTAACGATTCTCCAGCCATAAAGGCCCTTAGTAAATCAGGTAGAGACATTGGTCCCATAAATCCTGTACCGGTTAATTCAGTCACCAAGGGTCGGGTAAAATTGGATAGATAATGCGAACTCGCTATCGCGGTTTTATTCTCTATTTCTCTTAGGATTGTCAGATTGAGAATCCCGCCTAATGGAATCTCTTCACCGACTAAACCGGCGCTTCTACCTTGGTAGTCCACCCTTTCTGAAGGATGAGGTAAGTTGGCGTAGTCTATATCTCCATCCGAGGTAAAATGTGGGGCTGATGAAGATAGGGAAATCGCATCATTACCTCTCACTGCTACTGCAAATCCATGGGTTTTTTCCGCAGCCTCGAATTCATCGGCTACAACTTGATTGGCAGTTAATTCCGGCGATTCCATGTCGTATGCATTTACATCGATTGGAGTTAGGCTGGCAATCAGCCCGGGGATCATTAGCAGGCTGATTATCAAGACCGCCGCATGTAGTTTGTAACTGCGAGGAAGTAAGAAGTCGGCTACTTTGCCAAAATCTCTGACTTCTTGCATGAGCCTAGGCGAAAAAGTGCGTTTTTTAATTGATGTTTAATTTAGAGCCCAGATTCTTTCAATCGGTCGAGCGCTTCCTTCTGTTCTTTGCTGATATTTTCAGGCTCTGCTAAAATGAACTCGATATCTAGAGGGCCGCCATCGTGACCATGTCCTGCTAAGCGACGACGATCACCAATTCGAGCGCCCTCAATTACTTCGATTTGTACTCGCTTACCTGCAGGAGTACGTATCCTGACTGAACCACCCAACATCAAAGTCGAGTAGGGAACTGGAACTTCCTGAATCAGTCTACCACCTTCCCAGCGACGTCCTTCTTCAGCATCCAAGCGAATCGTAATCAGTAGGTCTCCCGCCTCTCCTTGAGGGTGTTCATGACCCATTTTTTTGAGACGTAATTGTTGGCCGTGTTGAGCACCAGATGGTACGCTTACCGTGATTGTGGATGAGCGTGATTCAACGCCTTTACCCGAACATTTTGGACAAGGTTTTCGTGAGTTGAATGAGGTTCCTTCACATCTTTCACATACTCTTAATCGACGATGTCCAAACTCAATTTTCGCACCATTCAGCGCCTGTTGTAATGTGATATCAATTCCGGCTTCGATGTCCGGCCCTCTCTTTACAGGAGGTGGTTGGGAGGGGTGGCTTTGTTGCCTACTTCGTTGTTGATGTTGGGCTTCGACACCCCCCATTCCACCCATGAATTGGTTTAGAATATCTGAGAAATCGAAGCCTTGTCCGCCGCCGAATCCTCCACTCCTAAAGCCGCTACCTCCACCAAATCCAGGGAATGGATTGCCGCCTCGTGCAAACATTTCCTCCATTCTGATTTGCTGATCATATTCCTTTCTAGCAGCGGCTGTACCGATTTGGTCGTATGCCGCTTGAATCGCCTTGAATCTCTCTTCAGCCGCTGCGTCACCTGGATTTCTATCCGGATGGTGCTGTCTTGCTAACTTACGGTAGACTCTCTTTATCTCCGCATCCGTTGCGTCTTTTGAAACGCCCAATACACGGTAGGGGCTGTCTCCCATCGGTCTTATTGCGACAATGGAGTGTATTGAATCTGATTGATGCTGAACGATGCTATAATGAGATAGGAGGATTACAAGGGTCCATGGCAGTAGGGTGGGCAGTGTTCAGGAATTATGTTGGCCATGCGAAGGAGATTTACGGAGACATAACAGAATATCCACTATTCTTCCTCATGCCACCATCTGCATTAGTAGAAGCAGATGAAGAAGGGAACAACGTGGTAGCATTAAGCTCAGCCTCTGAGCATATCGATCACGAAGTAGAATTGGTGATTAAACTGGGAGATGACCTTCAACCAATCGAAATGTGTGTTGGCTGCGACACCACTAATCGAACCAGACAAACTAGAGCAAAGAAAGAGGGATGGCCTTGGCTTGAAGGCAAAGGATTCACCGGTTCTGGAGTTCTTGGAACTTGGACAAAATGGGACCCGAATATTCTGAGTGTTGGATTGTCCATAAACGGAGAACTTCGGCAAGAATCTACTACTGATCTGATGGTTCATTCTGTAGATTCTATTCTGTCTCATCTGAATTCTTGGTACACACCTAGTCCTGGGGATCTAATTTGGACTGGTACGCCGCAAGGAGTCGGACCGATGAAAGAGGGTGATGTTATCGAGTGTTGGCTGAAAGATTCGGAAGGTAATGTAATCAGTACCTTGAGTGCAACTTGTGTAATTTAGGATTAAAATTCAGGTTTTTACAATTCCACCACCCGTTTAAATAGACGAGTTTGGCGGCTCGGGTTATGGAACACGAATTTGAGTTTGGACCAGCATTCACACTGATGACCGTACATCTCTCCAATGGAGAGCAATTGAAAGTAGAGCCTGGAGCAATGGTAGCCCAGTCCTCTAATGTTGAAATGAAATCCGGAATGTCCGGCGGCTTCTTCAAGGGATTGATGAAGAGTATGGTCGGTGGAGAATCATTCATCCTGAACACATACACGTCTAATGGAGACGGTTGGGTATCTCTCGCACCGAGCGCTCCAGGAGATATTTCTTCTTTCGAACTGGAGCCAGGCCAGACTCTCTTTATGCAGGGTGGAGCATTCATTGCTAGCACCGCTAATGTTGAGACTGACACAAAGTTCCAAGGCGCAAAGGGATTCTTTTCCGGAGAGAGTGTATTCTTCCTTCGGGCAAGTGCTTCTCAAGGTACAGGAACTGTATTCTACACCTCATACGGTGCCTTGAAAGAAATCGAAATCAATGGAGAAGAAGTTGTTGTAGACACAGGCCATGTAGTAGCGTTCACTGATGGTGTAAGTTACAACATTGGGAAAGTTGGGGGACTAGGATCTGCACTTCTTGGTGGAGAAGGACTCGTTATGAAATTCAACGGGCAAGGCAAGGTATACATTCAGACTAGAGATTTCGGTGCTTTAGCTGCTAAACTAATCCCGTTTATGCCTACCAGTTCAAACTAATTGAATTGGAAACGAGGGAAACCTTGAGTCAAAACCGCCTCTGCGGTTGGAATGAGGATGACTATGTCAAAGGGTCAAAACTTGGGAACTGTCGGCTCTCGCCGATATACCAATGCTTGGCTGATGGACCACGATTGTGCTCCGCAGCATGGCGATTTCATCATTCACCAAGATGGGTCATGGTCGACTAGTAAAGGAGACGAGAATGTCCTAGAAACAATTGATGGATCTGGTCGAATCATTACTCGTTCTTTCCAAAATTGGCACACACATCTTCCAATGATTCTCAACAGAGGAATGGGCGAAGGATTGCCTCTGATGGAATGGTTAGAAACTGCAATTTTTCCTGTTGAGAAGAAATTGACTGAGGATTTAATCAGAGTTGGTACAAAAGCCGCTGCTGCGGAGATGATAGCAACTGGAACTACCTATGCCTGTGACATGTATTTCCATACCGAAACAATCGGCCAGACTCTTGCAGAAACTGGTGTAAGGGCAACTCTTTGTGGCCCAATAACGGATGGATTGACTCCAAATTTTGAGCCCGGCTCAGGAGATGCCCTACGTCATATGGAAGGCCTGATTACTGGAGATTCTCCCAGACCTGGAAGAATCGAATACGGGGTAGGGACTCATTCTGTTTATGTCTGTGACAAGGAAATTTTACTCAAGGGTTCAGAATTAGCAAAGAAGACTGGATGTACATTACATATTCACACTTCAGAGACACGAAAGGAAGTAGCAGACTGTCACGAAGCAACTGGAATGTACCCCGTTGAATATCTTGATTCAATGGACTATTTCACAGATGGAACTACTGTTTGTGCCCATTGTGGTTGGCTCACCAAAAAAGAAATGAGGATTCTGGCAGGGCACGGAGCTCATGCCGTTCATTGCCCAACCTCCAACCAGAAGCTGGCTTGTGGCGGCACAATGTCCTATCCTGCGATGAAGGAAGCAGAGGTGGATGTTCGGTTGGGAACCGATGGTTCGGCAAGCAACAATTCTCTCGATATGCGTGCTGAGGCAAAAGCAGCCAGTTTGGTTCAGAAGCATGATCATTGGAATGCTCGAGTTTTAGGCCCGGAAGAAACCTGGCATTTATCGACTAAAGATTCCAAGGATTGGGTTACTTGGGATCTCGATGATATTCGAATGTCACCTATTGGAAGAGATGGTCGGAGATTACTTCCTAACTTGCTATATTCTGGTGGTAAAGTAATGGATGTCTTTGTCGATGGTGAAGCATTACGTAGGGATGGAGTTACGCTGACCGTGGATGAACAAAATGCCAGAGAGAGGCTGAACGAAGTTGTACTAGATTATTATAGTGAAATATAGAAATCCCTCAAAAAAATATCAATTTTCTTAGGTTACACCCTTGTTACCCTTCAGTAACGAGTTTGTTACTGCCAAAACGGTTCTTTATATCCTGTAAACAAAGCGTCAGGCTATATGTCTCGTTTGAAAACGCTGGTTGTTTGCATGATTTTGATTGCCCTCCCTGCATCTCAGGTTAGTGCTGATGTTGATGAAACGAATTCAAGTCCAGAAGTAACTATTGGATTTGGCAATGTTACCAATGACACCATGGTATTCACCATGGATACCTCTGTAGATGTGTATGTATACCAAATAGAATTAACCTGGGAAACCGGTGCTGTTTATTGTGGCATCTCAGGATCTGGTGGACTCTCTGAAGACCATAACTTGTATGTCAGTGTCCTCTATGCTGGGTGTTTGACAACAGGATACTATTACGGTGCTCAGGGAACTTACTATATCCCCTCGGGCAGTAATGATACTCTCACATCAATTTACTATCAGTCCAACAGCCCAGAGGTATGCATCGGGAATGCAACCTATGCGGTCATGTTATCAGATGGGGAGTTCGAATATCGACAAGCTGACTTTGACCCCAATGATTGTCTCACTTACACTATGTATGAGCAAGAATGGCCTTATGATGTATGGTATGTACTGGACGATGAAGTAATTGATGATGAAAATCCCCAATCAAACGGAGACCAAATCTCGAATTATAGCGACGATGTCATAATTGGATTTAACATGAATGTTGACAGCCAGCGATTGGCGATTAGTGTTGATACCTCAGTGAACATTCATGAATTCCGCCTTAATGTGTATGGAGCGGATTGCGGAGGTTCATTTACAACCACCGGACTGGCAGCTGATAACGGCTTCTACATCACTTTCCCACAAGGTAACAATGCCTGCGAGGTTCATGCTTTCGTCTATGGAAGTCAAGGCAGTGGAACGACTTCGAACTTTATTCCAGCGGGGAGCAGTGGTGATCTGATAGCGATGTTCTATGAGGCTTTATCAGAAGAAATTTGCATCGTTCACGCTTCTTACTTATCAGAGGTTGGAGGAGAGTGGCAGAATGCTAGGTTGACCCCAAATTACTGCCTCTCCTACAGTTATTACGACTACACATGGTACTTAGACTCGGATCAAACCGATCTCGAGATTGATGAATATGGAATCAGTGAGCATGATTCGGTTTTGTGGGCATTTCACAACTCACCCTATTTCAGTACGCTAATGCTGGCCTTGGAGATGACTAATTTAACTGAATCTCTCAAACCGGAAAACACTCCTCAAATGGGGTATACTGTTTTTGCACCAACCAACGACGCTTTCAATCTTAGCGGCATCAATCTAGATGATTTCAATTCCTCACAGGGAATCGCTCTACTAACTGAAATATTACTCTATCATGTTACTTTCGCAGGCCCATTTGCTCTGGATTCAAGTACAGCCAACACTAATTGCCAGCCCTATACTATTGATTGGATGCCAATGCTGAACGGTGAATATGCAGATCCACTCGATTACAGCTCATGGACTGAGACTGTCGAAATTTCAAATGATTGTCTAGGTAATATCACAGTCGAACAGGCTAATGTTATTGATGCAGACAATCGTGTTTATGGCTACGAATACAATGGGCTTTATGGGTATCCGTTCAATAATCAACTTCCCTATGGTTGGCAAATTGCGGAGGATAACGGAATGATTCAGGTAATCGACCAAGTTCTGATACCTTCCTCACTCAATCTTTCCCAACTTCCCACCAGTTCCCCCAGATTTAACCCTGAAAATGATGTCCCAACTGTTTTGCAGGATGATGGTTCGTTCGACATTTTGATTTCTGCATTGAACCTAACTGGGCTTCTAAATTCAACGAGAGAAGGAAATAGTCCAAACATGGGATTCACAATGATTGCACCTACAGATGAGGCTTTCCAAGACTTTGGTCTTGACTTAGATGAGATCGATACGCAGGAAGAGATTGACATTCTAACCGAAATTCTTCTCCATCATACTACAATTCACCCCGGGGGATATACTAGTGCAGTGGTTTGGTTCGACGATGAAAATTGCACCGGAGGAGACTACGAGCTTAATGTTGGAAACGGAGAGTACGCTGAACCTGGAAACTATTCCTCATGGACTGAGACCCTCACAGTCTCCGATGACTGCCAAGGTAACAGGACCATTGGTGGAGCGAATGTGACCTACTTCCAAGGAGTATCAAATGGGGTTATCGCAGTAATTGATTCAGTTTTGATTCCCGACAGCCTATCCTCGCCACCTCAGACTAATGAGCCAAGATTCAATCCTAGGTTTGATATTCCATCCAACTTAGCGAATGATGGAGAATTTGGAGACTTAATGGATGCATTGGGGATGACTATGTTGATGGACGACATTACAATCGAGAATAGCCCTCAGATTGGAATGACTATTTTTGCTCCAACAGATGAAGCATTTGCTGCAGCTGGAATAAATCTTGACGATTATGATAGTCTTCAGAAACTCGAGGGTTTGTCTGAAATCCTTCTAAATCATATTTCATTTGACTGGGTCTTATCATTCCCCGATGAATGTGTGCCCACAGAGTTTGATATGGAAACTACAGATTCATTTTCGATAACCATTTCAAATGATTGTGAAGGTAATATCTTCGTCAATGAAGCAAAAGTTCTCTATTCCCAAGAAGTAGAAAATGGGGTTATATTTGTCATCGATCAAATACTTATCCCGATAGAAGAAGAACCTGTAGAGGAGCCTGTAGAAGAACCTGTAGAGGAGCCTGTGGAAGAATCTGATAACAACTCACTCACAGTCGATTTACCCGGTACCGATACCGGTGGAGAAAATGCCGAAGCATCGAGCGATTCTAGTTTGTTGACCGAATCCAAGACGATTCTTGGAGGATTAGCAATTATCGGTATGTTAGTTATTCTAATCGGAACAGTTGCAGTAACCAGCAAACGGAATCGTTTGGATTCCATAATGGAAGTCGGCACAGCTGAAGTGGATGATTTACTAGCATTGCTTTCACGGTCAAAAATGGTACAGATTATTCACACTTTACATTCTGAGGAAAATCCGATTAGATTTACCGAACTAAAGGAGAGAGTGGCTACTTCTTCTACAACTCTATCCAGAAGATTGGGTGAATTAGAAGAAAACGATTTAGTGAAGCGAATTGAAATTCCGACAGTTCCCGTCACGGTAGTTTACACACTAACAGATTCTGGGTCTGCACTACTTCCAAGCTTGGAGCCATTTTTTGAGTGGGCAATGGAAGACGGCCCTGACCTAGGCGATAATTTGGATTGAATAATTCTAGAATTCTAAACCTAATTTTTGAGCCATCGGTGGTGCTTCCCCAGTCTTCGCAAAATAGAACAATGAAGCTCTATTCACAGCCTCACAAGCGGTGAAGAATAGGACTGATAGGGCGATTCCGGAAAACATCAGAAGTAGTCCAAAACCAATACCTATCTCTCCTAAAGCAAAGAGAGGTAGACAGATCAAAACTATGGTTAAGCATACCAAGAAATTGATGATTCCAGTTCCGGCACTTGATACGATGTCTTCGCCCCAGGTATTCCCGAATAATTCCGGGCTCTTCGACATACTTTCCCTAACGCCGAGATTATCGATGACAATCATTGGTACAACAAAGAAAGTAGTTATCCACCAAGCGACCTGTATAATCCATGATAGAATCCCTCCAACTATAGCCGCCGCTGGATTATCAGATTGTTTCATACCCTCTAATGCTTGAATAATCAGGCCAACAGTTCCTGAAATTAGACCCCAAATGAAAATTTGAGGAAGACACTTCATCGCCTGGCGAATCCCATAGGAAAAGCTAGGATTTTCACCAGTTGTCAGACGGTGATAAGCACTGGCGATTATTGCCGCATTCCAAAAAACCGTGATTATCGCTACAGCCATGTAAGAGAGAAAACTACCCACATATACGCCCTGTTCAAAGCCTTCTTCTCCACCTCCGATGAAGTACCCTAAACCTCCAGTCGAGGTCATCAAAACAGCAAAAGCACCGATGGAAAACATAGCGGAAAAGAACATGTAGACCATCAATTCTGGATCTGCACGAACAACTTTAATGCCTAATTTTGTAACTTGCCAGCCACGTCTACACCTTGCCCAAAACCCGTAGCGTGGACCATTGCGCATCATCATCATGTATAATGCTGGGAAAAAACTGCCTTCAATGTTGAGCCGGAAAAAAAGAGTTACATTCAATTTGAGGTAATTCTCAATATTGCTACTCAATGACTATTACCTATTAGACTCTCAAAGTTTTCATGTCTAACGAAAGTGAGACAAATTTGACGCCCTATATGCTGACTGGGGGGCCACTTTTACTATTGGCCGCCTTCTTCTCCTGGCCCGCTGCCGATTATATCGGAGAAAGAGGAGCTGCATCTCTTGCAGATGAAGCAGAATCTCTGATGCCACTGATGATTATGGCTGTACTTGGAACAACGGTTATGTTCAGTGGCTTGTATCTTCTTAACTCTCAAATGATGGAAAATGCGAAAGGAATGAATAAGCAATTACTCAGTGTAGGTGGAATTCTGATTGTTACCACTCTTGTTGGCTTCATGATAGGTATGGGAAGTAACGTTAACGTGATCAATGCAGAAATGACCCCTATTGACACGGAGGTTGAGGAACAGACTTGGGCAAGTGAAGAAGATCAAACTACTTCCCAAGAGAATTTCTTCGATACAGGTGCCACAGCTTGGGCTCTTTCTCCGGTAACATGGGGATTGGCAATGATAATTATTGGATTTACAGCATTCACAACCCAACGTCCGGAAGGGGCAATGGATTGGTTACTACCAGCATGGATGCCATTGGGAACTGCATTCCTTGCTTCTCCAATCTTGAATGAGCCGAGCTACTTTGACATGATATTCCCAATAGTTATCCTCACACACGTGCTAATCGGTGCGTTGATGATAATGGGAAAAGTCACAATACCAAGTGCTAGCAATTAGATTAGTTATCTGAAAAATCAGATAGATTATATCGATACAGTATTTGATATAATCAGTGCCAATTAGCGTAGCGTACGGGTATGGTAATGGAAGATTATAGGCAATTGATTGATTTGGTCTCGCAGACCAAATTCGTCCACATTCTAGGCGCCGGATTAAATTCACAAAGGCCTGCTCATTCTGCTGTAAATGACCTATCCGAGAGAGGCTGGAATCCAATTCCGATTCACCCTAGGGATGCAGGTGCTAGCATTTCTGGATATCCAATTAGACCTATGATTGAGGACGGGATTGAGCCTGAGATTGTTGTTCTGTTTCTTGCACCTGAAAGGGCAAGAGAAGCCGTTAGTAAATTGCTACATCGCGATTACGAATCCCCTCCTCTAATTTGGTTTCAATTGGGGGCAGAAGATGGTATATCGGAAGATTGGCTTCAGGATGCTGGATGGAATTTTGTCAAGGATGACTGCATTGTTAGATTTGTACAAAGGCACGATTTAGTTCGAGAACCACAAGTCATTCCTTGGTTCAAACAAGTCCAGAGTGATGACGATTCAGGATGTTCTGTTTGGAGTGTTCACGAATGGCAAGAAAACTCTGAGAAGTCAAAAACCGAATTAGAGTGGATAGGAGATCTCAAGGATTTGGAAAATTCTATTGCATCCATTCCAAACTATATTCGGAGTCTTAGATATGAAGGTGAAAGCCTCGAAGAATGTGCCAGAAGGTTAGCCAATTAGGTTCTATACTGATTGATGGAGGTGGTATTTTGGTTTGGAAAATTGCAATAAAATCATCAAAGTTGAAACCTGGTAAGAAAAAAATGCTGACTGTTGGAAAAAAAATGATTCTGGTCGGTCGATTTGACGAAGGTGATGAATACTATGCTACAGAAGCTCTCTGCAGACATATGAGATGGCCACTCGCCTATGGTGGTAAAGTGAAGGATGATTGTATCACATGCCCACTACACCAAACAACTCACAATATAGAAACTGGAGAATTGATTGATTGGTCACCGTTTCCAATATACCCTCCTTATGGGAAAATGGTTGGCAAATTCAGCAAACAGAAGGATTTGGAAATCTATGAAACCAGAGTGAAGGATGGTAACCTAGAAGTGAATATATCTTAGACAAAGAATTCTCTAATTCTTTTCTAGGGGGAATTATTTACTTGTCTGAATTAGGAGTACCATGTCTCCAATCAATGTCCTATTTATTTGGGATGTTGAAATAAATCTACGTAATCATTTTTCCAGGCAACTAGCAACAGGGAAATTCAATCTGATTTTTCCCGATGACCTCTCCGACCAGAATTTGATCGAACTTTCGAAAAATGCAGATGTGATTGTTGGATGGAGGCCGAAAAAAGAATTATTGTTATCCGCTGATAAATTGCAACTTCTAATCAACCCAGGTGCAGGAGTGCAACATTTGAGAGAGCTTCTTTTGGAAACTGAAGTTAGACATAAGAAATTTACATTAGTAAATGGACATGGAAATTCAATAGCTACAGCAGAAGGGGCAGTTGCCCTTCTTCTTGCTTACATGAACAGAGTAGTCCCACACCACAATTGGATGACTGAAGGAAAATGGAGGTTGGGTGATCGAGAATCAAAATCGATGATTCTTTCTGGTAGATCAGTTGGTTTTCTCGGATATGGCCACGTGGCAAAAAATATCACGAAAATGTTGACTGGGTTTGATTTGGAGTTTCACGCTCTGAAAAGAAAATTTGAAACCCGAGAAAATGATGGAGTACGATTTTACAAAGATTCCGAAATCGAATCGTTTTTCCAGAACATAGATATCTTGATCGAAACTCTTCCCAGCACTCCCAGAACTCTTAATTTGGTTGGAATAAAATTTCTTGAATTATTAGGAGAAAATGGAATAGTTGTACACGTAGGCAGGGGTGATACGATAAACGAAGAAGCGCTTTTTGAGGTCTTAAAGACAAAGAAAATCGAGGGGGCAGCAATAGATGTATGGTATGATTATGATCCAAATGAAGGTAAGGATAACAAGAGATATCCGTACAATTTCCCTTTCAATGAGTTAGACAACGTACTGCTTAGCCCCCATAGATGTGCGTCGCCATTTGACGATCTAGAAAGATGGCATGATGTTATCGAAAATCTGAAAATATTCGCCAGTGGAAGCAGAGATTTGCTAAACATAGTGAACATCGAACAGGGTTACTAAATTGGCAATTTCTGGCATTCTGGACAAAAGTCCAATCTTCTGTTGGCAACCCTGGTTCTTACAATTTCAGTTCCGCAATAATGACACGGTAACTCGTTTCTACAAAATGCAGAGTGACGATAAGAACGTCTTGGCTCCCCTCTTTCTTTTCCTGCCATTGCTACACCTTCAGGCACTGTCAAACCTCCAGTTTCGTAGGAAAGTGCGCTCAGAGCTTTTGTCTTTTCAGCCCAAGTTCGAAGTTTGTCGTCAGAAAGGAGTCTTGGTTTAGCGCTGGGATTAACACCTGACTGATGTAATATTTCACTTCTAAGATAGTTCCCCAGGCCAGCGATGAATGACTGATCTAGCATTAGTGAAGCTGCATTTCTATTACGGAATTTCTTACTATTCAAACGTTCAAATACGACCGAAGGTGTACAAGAATTATCCAAAATATCAGGCCCAAGTTTGGCTATGAATGGATGATCCTCCTCCGCCGAGGTGGGAATAATTTCTGCATCAGTTGCTGACCACAGCCTAACTGCGAATTTATCGGTGAGGAATTCAATTCTTAGTGATCTATTCCATTTCATTTCCGTCGAACGACGATTTACTGTCCAACGACCGTACAGCTGATTGTGGGAATACATGCTCAATCCGCAATCAAATCGAGTGAGCATTGCTTTACCGCGTGTGGTTACAGACTCGACTTGAGATTCCCCAAGAATTTCTTGATATTCTAAAATTGGGGGATAGATAATATTCACAGATTCTATTTCGTTCTCAACCAGCTTCTTTGAAATTCTGTCAGCTGCCCTCCGAATCTCTGGTCCCTCGGGCATGCTGAAACTGTGGAGACTATGGTACTAAACTACGTGTTTAGGGATGAACTAGGAAGGCTGCACCAAGAACAACATAGGTTCCTAGCAACAATGCTCCTTCCAACCAATTCGATTTCCCATCTGCTGCGATAACATTGACAATCAGTACGGAAAGGAAAGCCGCGACCGTTTCTAGCATTCCGAATTCAAAGGTTAGAGGCACATTCATCGCCCAAGCAACGAGAATCATTACTGGAGCAACAAATACCGCGATTTGTGTGGATGAACCCATTGAAATTGCGAATGAAAGATCCATCTTATCCTTCCCAGCCACGACTACGGCAGTAAAGTGCTCAGCGGCATTTCCGAATAATGGGAGCAAAATCACTCCGATAAACAAGTGAGGTAGCCCCATGTCATCAGCTGCATACTCTACTGAGTGAACCAACACCTCTGCCATCCAAGACACTAGGATAGTTGCTACAACGAGGAGAATGATTGCATCTTTTTTTGTCATTTCAGGAGCTTCATGATGGTGTGTTTCAGTAGCAAAGAGATCCACATGAGACTTGAATTGGAAGTATAGGAACAATCCGTAAAGAAGGAGTAAAACAATTGCCGCAATATGACTTAGTTGCTCGACTCCTTTCTCCCCTTCGGTACCGCCAACAGTCGAATTGAATACAGTTGGAATGATTAGCACAATCATCGCTAACAACATTAGGGACCCATTGGAACTTACCTGAGAATCTGAGAATTTTTGTTCCGAGTAATTTATTCCTCCCCACAAAAATGCCAGGCCCATTACGAG
>Ga0181576_10001948_pt1 | contig 15641 bp, 13 predicted proteins | sample 101ome_22_FD_132464 | JGI IMG/M metagenome (GOLD analysis project Ga0181576, IMG submission 132464) | Coastal salt marsh microbial communities from the Groves Creek Marsh, Skidaway Island, Georgia - 101412BT metaG (megahit assembly) | ecosystem: Environmental > Aquatic > Marine > Intertidal... | reverse complement strand
GATTTATACCCGCAAGACTTTCTGATAACCCATACCTTGCGGAAGCAGGTGATTACGAAGCAATGCTTCTTTCACTTCCCGAACAGCAAAGAAGACAACTTCTTGAAGGCGATTGGGATATCAAAGAAGGAGCAGCGTTTACTGAGTTTGATAGGCGGGTTCATGTTGTTGAACCTTATCGTATACCTAGTAACTGGGTTAAGTTTCGTGCTTGCGATTATGGCTACGGTAGCTATAGTGCTGTTGTGTGGTTTGCCGTTGCGCCTAGCGAACAACTTGTGGTATATAGAGAACTCTACGTTTCTAAAGTCCTTGCCACAGACTTGGCAGATATGATTCTGGATTTGGAAGCGGAAGATGGCAATATTAAGTACGGCGTTCTGGATAGTTCTCTTTGGCATAAGCGTGGTGATACTGGGCCTTCTCTTGCAGAGCAAATGATTAGTAGAGGTTGTCGTTGGCGACCATCAGATAGAAGTAGAGGTAGTCGGGTAGCAGGTAAGAACGAGATACACCGTAGACTACAGATAGATGAGTTTACAGAGGAGCCTAGACTTGTTTTCTTTGATACTTGCACAAACCTCACGGCCCAACTTCCCTCAATACCACTGGACAAAAAGAACCCAGAAGACATTGATACAAAGAGTGAAGACCACTTGTATGATGCTCTTAGATATGGTATAATGTCCAGACCACGGTTTAGTATATTTGACTATGACCCAATGGGTAGACCCGGTGGCGGTATGCAGGTAGCAGACGCAACCTTTGGATATTAAGATGCAAGTTATTTGGACACTATTATTAACTGTTTGTGATACCAGCCACTGTGCTACACAGACTATTCAGTGGTTTGAGGATAAGCCACAGTGTATTGAAATGAAAATACTGCACGAAGATTTGCCGCAAGACGGACATTGGAAGTCAGTAGATTATACCTGCACCATAGTGGGAGCAAAGGAAGTATAATGGATGAAGATGAAATCATGATTGAAGACGATGCTATCGCACTAGAAGATAGTGACGATACATCTGTTTCGGACGTAGACGTAAGTAACATCATCCCATTTATTATGGAACGCTATAAGCGGTCTGAAGACTATAGGTATCAGGACGAAGAACGCTGGCTAAAAGCCTACCGCAATTATCGTGGTTTGTACGGTCCCGATGTTCAATTTACCGAAACAGAAAAATCTCGTGTCTTTATTAAAGTCACAAAAACTAAGACGCTGGCAGCATACGGGCAGATTGTTGATGTTCTGTTTGCTAACCAGCGTTTTCCTTTATCTGTAGAACCAACGGAGTTGCCTGAAGGTGTGGTTGCCGATGTACATTTTGACCCTCAAGAACCAGAACAATTGCGTGGTGAAACTGCTCTTTCCAGTCCCTACGGTTTTGCAGGGGATGGCATGGACTTCCCAGCAGGTGCCACGGCACAAACTCTTCAAGAAAAACTTGGGGTGTTGGAAAACAAACTTGAGCCAGTACAAGATAAACTAAAAGAAGGTCCGGGTAAAACACCTACCGCTATTGCATTTAGCCCAGCTATGATTGCTGCAAAGAAAATGCAAAAGAAAATACATGACCAGCTAGAAGAGTCAGGTGCAAATAAACATCTGCGTAATGCTGCATTTGAGATGGCATTATTTGGTACTGGTGTTATGAAGGGGCCATTTGCCCTCGACAAAGAATACCCTAACTGGAATGACGATGGTGAGTATGACCCATTGTTTAAAACAGTGCCACAAGTAAACCATGTATCTGTTTGGAACTTCTATCCAGACCCAGATGCAAACAACATGGATGAAGCACAGTATGTAATTGAACGTCATAAGATGTCACGTACACAACTGCGTAACCTAAAGAAGCGTCCATACTTCCGTGGTGAAGTTATTAATGAAGTAATTGCTATGGGTGAGAACTACACCAAGCAATACTGGGAAGATGACTTGGCTGACTATGCACCAGAGCATGGCGTTGACCGCTTTGAAGTGCTTGAGTATTGGGGCATGGTGGATACAGACTTGCTTGAAGAGCAGGGTGTAGATATTCCAAAAGACTTGAAAGAGTTTGACGAACTGCAAGCCAACGTCTGGATTTGTAATGGCAAACTACTTCGCATGGTTCTTAATCCATTCAAGCCATCTAAAATTCCATATGCTGCTGCGCCATACGAACTGAACCCATACTCATTCTTTGGTGTTGGTATTGCAGAAAACATGGATGATACACAAACACTAATGAATGGCTTTATGCGTATGGCTGTTGATAATGCTGTACTGTCAGGAAACTTGATTGTAGAGGTAGATGAAACAAACTTGGTGCCGGGTCAAGACTTGTCACTGTATCCGGGTAAAGTATTCCGTAGACAGGGTGGCGCACCGGGCCAAGCTATCTTTGGTACAAAGTTCCCAAATGTGTCACAAGAGAACATGATGCTATTTGACAAAGCACGTGTACTTGCAGATGAAAGCACTGGCTTCCCATCATTTGCACACGGACAGACAGGTGTGCAGGGCGTAGGCAGAACAGCCTCTGGTATCTCAATGTTGATGGGTGCTGCGCAGGGTAGCACAAAGACTGTCATTAAAAACGTAGACGATTATTTGTTGCGTCCTTTGGGTGAAGGTTTCTTCCGTTTCAATATGCAGTTTGATTTTGACCCAGAGATTAAAGGTGATTTAGAAGTTAAAGCACGTGGTACAGAAAGTCTGATGGCTAACGAAGTACGTAGCCAAAGATTGATGCAGTTCTTGCAAATTGCAAGTAGCCCTGCACTCGCACCCTTTGCTAAGTTCCAATATGTAATACGTGAGATTGCAAAGTCTATGGACTTAGACCCCGACAAAGTTACCAACAATATGGATGAAGCTGCACTGCAAGCAGAAATTATGAAGGGCTTTCAACAGCCAGCAGGACCAGAGCAGGGTAGCATGACGCCAACTCCGGGTGCTGATGCAATGGACCCAACAGGCGCAGGTGGTGGCAATGTAGGTACAGGTCAAGTTCCAGTACCGGGCGAACAAGGATTTAGTGCAAATGGACAAGGAAATACTCAGCAAGCTGAAGCCAATAGTCAGCAACAGCCGCCAGTGGGACAACTTCAATAAATATTTAGATGTGCTGATTGACCAGCAACATCGTACATTAGAGCAAGGCGATAACACAGTTTTAATGCATCGTGCGCAAGGAGCGATTGCTGTGTTGCGTAGCATTAAAACATTAAGGGATGCAGTCAATGGCTAAACGCACGGCAGAACAAATGGAACTTTTTGAGCCAGTAGAACGTGGCTTTAATGAGGGTGGAGATACGTCTTCCGCTAAAGATGCGGCTATGCAAGATTTACAGTCTAGTGCAGCAGATAAAAAAGCAGCTAGAAAAGACCAATTTGATAAGTTAACTGATATGTTAATGTCTGGCGAAATAAAAGATATGCCAGAAGAAAAACAACAAAAATTTATTAAGCTATATAAAATGATGAAAAGCCAAGGCTTCAATGAGGGTGGCCTTATGGACGAAGGTGGTATGGTTGACGAAGAGTCAGGTAACGAAGTACCACCCGGCTCATTACGTGAAGAAGTACGTGATGATATTCCTGCTCAACTGAGTGAAGGTGAGTTTGTTTTTCCAGCAGATGTGGTTCGTTATCATGGACTAGATAAAATGATGGCTTTAAGAGATGAAGCTAAAGCTGGTCTACAAAGAATGGAAGCAATGGGACAAATGGGTAATGCGGATGAAGCTACTATTCCTGATGGTGTTCCTTTTAACATGGATGATTTAGAAACTGAAAATGAACAAGGAGAATTAAATTTTCAAGTTGGTGGTTTTGTAAATCCAATGCAACCTCAACAGCCGCAGATGCCATACGGAAGTCCTACTCAAGTTAATCCAAACACTGGTACATATAATATTTCTGGTTCTGGTATTTCGGGATATTTAATTCCTTCAGGCGGTCAAACAGGTTATGTGCCTTATGGCGGTGCTGCTCCGTACTATCAGCCCGTCCAATTTACAGGTCCACAGTTTACTACGGCAACACAGACTACTAACATACCTACGTTTGCTGAAACTGTTGGGGACCGTTACCCCGGAACTTATGAAAGCTACACTTGTACAAATGATGCAGGTCAGACAAGAACAATTCCACACATAGATGGAAAACCACTATATCCTATTCCAGAGGGTTTCGTGTGTCGTGCGCCGGGTTCTGAACAACCTGCCCCACCGCCTGATGATACCTCAACCGCACCAACAACGGTAGTACAACAAGACGATAGTGGCGGTGGTGATGGTCCGGGTTTTGACGATGTATCAACTGGTGTATCTACGGCTAAAGCAATGTCTTCTTTAGGCTTTACAAAGTCCGATGAATCTGTTCATTCAAATGCATTTGGTGGTCATGCCACTTTTGGTACATCAAATGAGGCACTAAGAGCAGCAACATTGGAACAAGCAAAAGCACAATTAGGTAGTTTATCTCCCTATGGTGCAGTAATGGAAGCTGCAGGACTTACAGGATTTACCGCTAATGATGTTGCTGTTGCTGGTAATTTAGGACAACAAGCGGCTTTATCTGCTATGGGATTACATAGTAATAGCCAACTTAATTTTAGTGAACAAGCTACTATGCTTGGTAATGTTATTTCAGCCGCACACGAAGCTGCTAAAAAAGGCCAAGATGTAGCTGCAGCTATTGAAGCCGCTATAGCAAGCCCTGAACATCAAGCTGCTATTACACAAAGTGCTATATCGCATATGCAAGATTTAGGATACACTTCTTCACAAATTAATGACCCTGCTGCTGTAGCTAAAGCCGCCGCCGCTTATGGCGCACAAGTTGCAGGTTTACAGGCACAGGCAAATGAAGTTCAAAGCAAGGGTACTGTTAGGTCAGCTTTAACAAACGAGCCTGTAAGAGATAGAGACCAAAATCCCGTTATGACTGCTAAAGCACGTGCGCAATTAAATGCTATTAATGCACAAATTGCTAGACAAACAGCAAAAGCAAAAGCTATCGCTGTCCAAGACCCTAAAGCAAAAGCAGCTATGGCTAAAGGAAATGTTGAAAGAGGTGACGCTGTATTTGGCACACCTACACAAGCAGATGTTGATAGGGCATTTGCAGCTGCAGATGCAGCCTCAAGGTCAGATGATGCCGATGAGTTTGGTAACATTGCTGATGACGGAAGTCAACCGTCACAAACATCTTCTGGTATGGATGCACAAGGTACAGGCACAGGAATGAATGAAGGACAAGACAGTGGCTCTGACAGTGGCTCTGATAGCGGTTCCAGCGGCACTTATATTTGTACCGCATCTTATGCCAATGGAATAATTTCATATGCAGACTTGACTCCTCTTAAAAAATATGGTATTCTACTGCGTAGAAATGACCCATATCTAATGAAAGCATATGATTGGTTTGGCCCTAAACTAGCATCAAAGGTAAAAGCTACTGGATGGACAGCTAAACTATCTAATCTTGCTACTTCGTATTACACAGCAAGATATACTAACACACTTTCTGCAAAACAAAAAGTTTACGATAAAGTAACGCAAGCATTTGTTTGGCCTACATTAAGATTTATGGGATGGGTATTAACAAAGGTAAACAAGTAATGTTTAATCCGTTTGAAAGTAGAATTAAAACTGTTCAGTATATATTCTACGTAAATCTTTTAGTATCTGGAAGCTATCTATACCTTTATGGAATAACTACAGCGCAAGCTAGTATTGCTGCAGTTGTATTTATTTTGATGAATATTATTGGCATGATTATGACTTTTCATAGATACTACAGCCATAAGTCCTTTGAGTTTAAGTATGAATGGCTTCGTAAATTATGTACTATGTTTGGTTTGCTATCTTGTTCTGGCTCTCCTATTGGTTGGGCAGGTATACATAGAATGCATCACAAATTGTCTGACACAGATGAAGACCCACATAATGCACAAGATGGTTTTTTGAAAATGGTTACATTGCAGTATCGTGTTAACTTTTCTCCAAAAACTGTAGTGGATTTACTTAAAGATAAATTTCTTGTAACTATGCATAAGTATACTTTTCTTCCGGCTTTTATATATTCAATTAGTTTGTTTGTGTTGTTTGGTTTTACGGGTTTAGTTATGGGTTTCTGTCTTCCTGCCTGTTGTACACTTATTTCACAAGGACTGACTAATTATGTAAATCATTCAGAAGATGCTGTAGGTAATCACAAAGCATCTAATGTATGGTGGATAAACATAATCAGTTGGGGAGATGGCTGGCATAAAAATCATCACGATAGTCCTAGAAACTACACTACATCAAACAAATGGTATCAGATAGACCCGACAGGATGGCTTATAAAACACATTATGTCTAAGAAAGGTTCAGCTTATTATGGATAGAGAAGAATTTATAGCACAACTTCAAAGTGAGATACGTGCTAGGTTTCAAGAATTGTCGGAAGAAGAACAAGATACTTTACGACAGATTAAAGGTACAGCTTTCGCGGCTGTGCTAAGAAAAGTATTTGGTGCTGAATTATTGGCTGGTTTGCAAGTAGCAGACCCTCGCAATATTCCAACACCAAGACGTGGTTTAGGTACACGATAAACACCTAGTATGTTGGCTACCTAATCCCCCACCCCGGCGTGGCTACGGTTGGCCCCAACGAAAGGAAGTACAATGGCGGAACAAGCTATTATGGCTGAAGAAATGCAGTCACCAAAAAAAGTTGCGTTTGCAAATCGTAAATACACTAACGAAGAAAAACGCAAGATGGAAGAAGAAGAACTAGAGCAGCTTCTAAAAGAACAAAAGGGTGAAGTAGAAGAACAACCCGAAGAACAAGAAGCGGAACCTACAAACGCAGAAGAGAAAACATTTAAGAAGCGTTATTCTGATTTGCGTAGGCACCAGCAACAACAGGCTGAAGAGTTTAAGAAAGAAATAGAAACACTTAAATCTCAACTCAGCCAAGCTGCACAGAAAAAAATGAAACTGCCTAAGTCTGACGAAGACATTGAACAATGGGCAAAAGATTATCCAGATGTAGCAGCTATCGTTGAAACAATTGCTATGAAAAAAGCACGTGAGCAATCATCTGCTCTTGAAGAACGTATGAAAGCAATTGATGAGTTGCAGTCTAGTGCTACTAAAGAAAAAGCTGAAGCAGAACTAATGCGGTTACACCCTGACTTTGGTGACATCCGTGACAGTGATGAGTTTCACGAGTGGGCAGAAGAGCAGCCTAAGTGGGTACAAGATGCACTGTATGACAATGACAATGACGCACGTTCTGCTGCTAGAGCCATTGACTTGTACAAAGCTGACATGGGCATTGCTAAAACAAAACCTAAGTCAGATAAAGCTGCAGCCAAGTCTGTATCTACAAAAGACTCACGTAGTAAGCCACAGGAAAATGAGGCAACCTCGTATCTCAAAGAGTCTGCTGTACAAAAAATGTCACCGCAAGAATATGAAAAGCGGTCTGACGAAATCATGGAAGCTATCCGTTCTGGTAAGTTTATCTATGATGTATCTGGCTCTGCTAGATAAAAATGTAAAAAAGTGTTGACAAGTAGTTATTTATAAGTATAACTATAGTCAGATTAGTGTAACTGTATAGCGCAATATGGTTACACTACCATTCGCAAACAGCCAAGTCTTACGGATTACCTGACGAACATGGCCCGTTGAATGGCAGGGCGGCCACCCTCCAGAATACGCACCCAATGTGAATCAGCCTCCTGATTAGTCTTGCGAGTTTGTATCTGTAAAATGCTAAATAGGAGATAACATAATGGCATTTACTACTGCTAGTGGTTATGGTAATCTTCCTAACGGTAATTTTTCTCCCGTAATTTACAGCAAACAGGTGCAACTTGCTTTCCGCAAGTCTGCTGTTGCTGAAGCAATCACCAACTCTGACTACTTTGGTGAAATTGCTGCTATGGGTGATTCCGTTAAGATTATCAAGGAACCCGAAATCACCGTTAAGGCTTACGCCCGTGGTACAACCATCACGCCGCAAGACCTTGACGATGAAGATTTCAGCCTGACAATTGACAAAGCTAACTACTTTGCATTTAAGGTTGATGACATTGAAGAGGCACACAGCCACGTAAACTTCCAGTCTCTGGCAAGTGACCGTGCTGCGTACCGTTTGGCTGACCAATTTGACCAAGACGTTCTTGGTTATATGTCAGGCTACAAACAGTCTGCTTTGCATTCTAATGCGGATACCGTTAACGATGTTGTAAACGGTACTAACGCTGTTGGTTCTGCAACTGACGAACTGCTTGCATCAATGAAGTTGGACGCATCTGACTTCTCTGACGGTGCAGGTTCAGTAGGTTCAGCAGGTTATGCAATTGCTATCCAGCCTCGTACTGGTGGTGCAACTGACGCAACCCCTGCTGCTGGTGATACACACCCATTGACTTTGATTGCACGTATGGCTCGTCTTCTTGACCAGCAAAACGTAGACTCACAAGGTCGCTGGATTGTTCTTGACCCAGTGTTCATGGAAGTATTGAAGGACGAAGATTCTCGTCTGTTCAACGCTGATTTTGGTGGTTCTGGTCTGCAAAATGGTCAGATTTCTACTCAAATCCACGGCTTCCAAGTGTATCAGTCTAACAACTTGCCTTCAGTTGGTACTGGTCCGTCATTCGCTGGCGCGAACAGCAACACCAACTACGGTGTGATTGTTGCAGGACATTCTTCTGCTGTTGCAACTGCAGAGCAGATTAATAAGACTGAAACTTACCGCGACCCGGACAGCTTCGCTGATATTGTCCGTGGTATGCATCTGTATGGTCGCAAGATTCTCCGTCCAGAGGCTCTTGTTAATGCCATCTACCACTTGGCGTAAGGGAGACTTAAACAATGGCTACAATTACTTCATTGCTTAAAGCCGCTACTGGTAACTCCCAGCGTGGTCGCAACCCATACATGGTTGAAAACACAATTGACATCGTGGCTACTACTGTAGACCCATCGTCAGGTGATGTTGTTCAAGCAATTACTATTCCTGCAGGAACCAAAATTTTGGCTGCTGGTGTAGAAGTTGTTGAAAGCGCAACCATGAATACAGGCACAGACGCAACAGTAACACTTGGTGCTGCTGATGCTGATGAGTATGTAACTGCATTTGACATTGACGGTGCGTCTGATGGGGATTACGCCCCTAGCGTGACTGTCTCTGCTGATGTTGTTCTTGCTTCTGCAGACACTCTTGACCTTACCTTCGCAGGTACAGGTGCATCATTCACTGCTGGTAAACTTCGTGTTTATGCCATCATGATGGATGTAAGTTCACAGGGTGATACTTCTGCTAACGAAGTAGACCGTGACACACTCGCCTAACATAACGTGATGGGGCAGGGCAACTTGCCCCTTCACTTTCATTAAGGATATAACATGGCATATGATTTTCTTGGCTTAGTAAATGCAGTGAACAGAAGGCTGAATGAGGTAGAACTCAGTTCAGCTAATTTTGCTTCAGCTACAGGCTTTTACTCACAGGCTAAAGATGCAGTCAATGCCTCTATTAGATATTTAAATCAATCAGAATACTTTTGGCCCTTTAATCATAACACGCAAGAAACAACATTAGTTGCTAATACAAGCCGCTATGCTTTTCCTGCAGATGCTAAAGTAATTAATTTTAACTCTTTTCGTATTAAAGAAAATAGTTCTCTTGGTAATGCTACAACACGCATTACAGAAATTGCTTACGAAGATTACTTAGATAGATATGTAGAACAAGAGTATAGCACATCTACTGGTCAGGGTGTACCTACACAGGTAGCACAAGCACCTAACTTAGAGTTTATTATGACACCAGAGCCAGACAAAGCGTATGAACTGGTATATGAGTATTATAACTTTCCAACCGATTTGTCTGCAGCAACAGACGTTCCAACAATTCCAGAAAGATTTCAACACATTATTGTAGATGGTGCAATGCACTACGGTTATCTGTTTAGAGGTAACACACAAGATGCGTTGGTAATGAAAGAAAAATTTGACGAAGGTATTAAGCATATGCGTTCACAACTTATCAATAGAACACCATACGTAAGGTCGTATATGCTTACTGGTGCTACAGGTGGAGCAAGTACAGGCTTCGGTATTTAAGAGGCTATCACAATGGATGCATGGCAAACCTATCCAGTTGAGTTTCGTGGTGGTCTTATAACAAACCTTTCTCCTCTGCAGCAAGGTACAAACGCACCGGGAAGCGCAAGGATACTACGTAACTTTGAACCTTCTGTTGAGGGTGGTTACAGACGTATCGAAGGATATGATAAGTACGACAGTGCTATTATTCCACCCTATGGCGCACCTGTAGTACACGGTGATGGACAGAGTGGCACAGGGCTTATACTAGCTGCCATACACACTACACCACAAGCTGGAGATGTATTCTCGTTAGATGGTGGTTTAGTAGCAGGTGCTACGCAGACAGGTACATCACTAGACGTAGATGGATTGGATGTTGCACCCTCTGCTGATGATACTTTTACTATTGACGGTGATACAACTGTATATACTGTCAGTGCCGCTACTGCTTTAGTAGGAACAGCATCAACGCTGACTATTAGTCCAGAACTAACGGTATCACCTGCTGACAATGCAGTGCTTACATTTAGATATACTATTGCATCTGGCGGTGTAACATTTGATGCTACAAATAATAGGGCAACGCTTACACTAGATGAAACAATGGTTGTTAATCCATCTAATGGAGATACAGCTACATTCATAAGCACTACATCTAATTATCTTGCACTTGGTCTAGCGGCATGGGAAGACAGTGCAATTGTTTGTAAGAACGCTGACATATTTAAAACTGGCGGCAGTGGCTTTACAAAAATTAACGTGCCTGATTATGGCACACCACTTGTAAACGGCGGCAGTCAAACTGGTACAAGTCTAGCAATTGACGGTTTGGATTCTGCTCCACAGGCAGGTGACGCATTTAAAATTGCTGGCGTAGATTTAATATACACAGTCACAGCAAACGCAACAGTAACATCAGGCGGTGCTACACTAGCAATAAACCCAGCACTTGCAAGTAGTCCAGCAGACAATGCAGTAATTACTTTTTTATCAACAAGCAGAGAAAGTGCCAACAAAACTAGATTTGCTAAATATAACTTTAACGGCACAGAAAAGATTGCAATTGTTGATGGGCTAAACGAGCCAGCATTATATGACAATGCCACGTTTCAAGTATTACTAGATGCACCTGCAGATGTTATAGGTGCTACATTTGTAGCGGAAGTTAAGAACCATTTATTTTTTGCTAAAGGTACAACAGTAACATTTACTGCGCCATATACAGACACAGATTTTTCAGTAGCGAATGGTTCAGGCAGTATAAATGTTGGTGGCACGATTACTGCACTGACGGTATTTAGACAACAACTTATTATCTTTACCGAAAACAGTATCCATCAGCTAACAGGCACTACTATTGCAGACTTTTCACTGCAGCCGATTACAGTAGACATTGGGTGTATTGATTCAGATACTGTACAAGAAATAGGTGGTGACGTAATGTTTCTTGGCCCAGACGGGTTGAGACTACTTAGCGGAACAGATAGAATAGGCGACTTTGGATTAGCTTCCGTATCTAAAACAATTCAAAGTACAATGACAGGTTTTATTTCTTCTAACACGTCATTTACAAGTTGCGTAATTCGTGAGAAGTCACAGTACAGAATACTTGGTTATAACAATAATATTACGCAAGAAAATGCTCAAGGTATATTGGCAACCCAGTTTGCGCCTCAAGGTGGTGAGGGCATGGCTTGGGCAGAGACACGGGGTATACGGGCTTACGTAGCGGATAGTGACTACAACCAAAATGTAGAAGTGGTACTGTTCGCAAATAATGATGGCTACTTATACCAAATGGAAAGTGGCAACTCGTTTGATGGCACCAATATTCAAACAACATTTGCTACACCGCATTTGCCAATTAGTGACCCACGTAAACGTAAAACATTTTATAAATTGTTTTTGTATACTGACCCGCAAGGTAGTGTCGCATTTAATGTAAGTTTGAAGTTAGACTTTGATAGTCAGGGTACAATTCAACCCGCACCAATTAGCATATTGAATACGCAGGGTACTGTTGGTTTCTTTGGTAGTGGTACATTTGGTATTACACGGTTTGGTACAAAGCTGCTTAAACTATTTCAGACGCAAGTTGTTGGTTCAGGATTTACAGTGTCATTTCAGTTTGAATCAAATGACCAAAACCCACCATATTCAATTGATGCACTGACAGTTGAATATGGATTAAACGATAGAAGGTAAAAACTATGGGAACAGGCTACACTAGAAACGATACCATTAACAACATTGCTGATGGTAACATTATTAACGCTGCTGACTTTGATGGTGAATATGATGCCATTGAAGCTGCGTTTAACAGTAGCACAGGACACTCGCACGATGGTACGTCAGGCGAGGGTGGTCCAGTTACTGTGCTTGGACCTGCCCAAGACTTTGTAGCAAGCACTACAGATATTAAACCTAAAACAAACAATACACTTGATATAGGAACTACTGGCCTCAAGTTTAAAGATATGTACCTAGCTGGTACAGCTAATCTTGCAGATGTAACTACCACTGGCGATGTTACGCTCACAGGTGCAGCCTACAATATTGTGTTTGATGCCAGTGACAACGCACTAGAGTTTGCTGACAACGCTAAAGCTGCTTTTGGTGACGCTACTACTCCAGATTTACAAATCTATCACGATGGCACAGATAACTATATTGAATCTAATGCAGGTGAACTATATATACAGGGTGATGGCATTACACTTCGTAGTGACACCGACACCGAAACTTATATTACAATGGATAAAGATGGTGCAGTAGAACTGTACTACGACAACAGTAAAAAGTTTGAGACAACAGCAACAGGTGTTGCTATTACAGGCAGTCTTGCACTAGACGGTATACACCTTGATGACAACGAAAAAATTACGTTTGGTGATAGTGTTACACCTGACTTAGAAATATATCATAATGGTCTTCATAGTTGGATACAAGATACAGGCACAGGAAATCTTTATATTTCTAGTAATCTGTTACAATTTCAAAATGCTGCTAATACAGAAGCACTAGCTACATTTACAGAAGGTGCTGGTTCTGAATTTTATCATGCTAATGCACTAAAACTTGCTACAGATGCTGATGGCGTAAACGTAACTGGTCAAATTGATATTAGCACAGACTTAAATGTTACAGGCGATGCTGATATTGGTGATGACCTTTCCCTGTCATCAGATGCTGCTGTTATTAACATTGGTGCTGACGGTGATGTAACTTTAACACATGAAGCAGATACAGGTATTCAAGCTAAAGCAGCATCCGGTTTTGAACTTAACCTGCAAACAGGTGATACGGCAGTTGAGTCAGGTGAAATACTTGGTAAGATTACATTTAATGCACCAGATGAAGCTAGTGGTGGAGATGCTATTCTTGATGGTGCAGCTATTGAAGCTGTAGCAGAAGATACTTTTGCTACTGCCGTAAATACAACAGCACTTGTATTTAAAACAAACACATCAGGTGCAGCAACAGAACGTATGCGTATTAAAGGCGATGGTACAATCGTCATGGACACGCAAGTTGACATTGATAATATTACTATTGATGGCAACACAATTAGTAGTACAGACACCAACGGTAATATCATTCTTGCTACCAATGGTACTGGTGACATTGTAGTTAATGACGATATTATCAGCACCACAACGAATCAAGACATTACACTTACACCAAATGGTACAGGTTCTGTAGACATTAGCAAGTTAAAGATTGCTTCTGGCGCGACAGCCATTACATCTATTCTTGATGAAGATGACTTAACATCAGATAGTGATACTGCTCTTGCTACACAACAATCTGTTAAAGCGTATGTAGATGGTCAAATTGCTGGCGGGTCATTTACAGGCGGTATTACAGTAAGCGGTGGTGATATACAGCTTGCCCATGATAATGCTGTTGACTTTAAAGATTCTACAGACACATTTAGAGTTGCGTTAAAGAAAAGTGCAGACCCAACAGCAGACCATGATATTACACTGCCAAATGTAACTGGTAAAGTTATCACAACAGGTAACACAGAAGAACTAGCCATAAATGGTTTAACTGCTTTAGCTGACCCGATTGCAGATGCAGATGAAATGATTGTATATGATGCTTCTGGTGCAGTAAATGTAAAAGCAACATTTTCTCAAATTAAAACATACTTAACAAGCGCAGGGTTTTCCACAGACGACCCCACCGCATTAGCAATAGCACTTGGATAAAAAAGTGCTTGACAAAACATTATAATTGTGGTATAATTATAGTGTTATAAGCCTCAATTGAAGGAGACTAACAAATGGCAAACGATGCCTCAGTAACCGTACAGGCAACGGTATTGCCTGATGAAATTGCAAGCGTAATTTCTGGTAGCATGACTGTTACACCAGCAGACGCTAACGATAAATGGTATTACAAAAAGACTGACGTACAAACAACGACTGCAGACTTAATTGCAGGTAATTACATTGATTATGATGGTGTAAATACTGGTACTGGTATGACTGCTATTGATGCTGCAGCAGACACAGTTAAATTTTTGTTTGTTAAAAATACAGATGCAAACAATGCTATTTATCTTTCTTTGAATGGTGCAGCAACAAAAGCAGCAACAGAAATTAAACTAGCTGCTGGTCATTCTATTGCGATTAGCCCTAACTTGACGCTTGTACAAAATGTTGAAGCTATTTCAGACACAGCGGAAGTTACTTGCATTGTCGCTGCTTTAATTGACGACACAGCGTAAGGAGTAAACAATGGCTAATACTTTTAAAGTAAAGACGTTTGATGGCTCTAGCACTGGTGCTAACGCAGCTATGAACGTGTATACTGCGCCAGCGTCTACTACTACTGTTGTTATTGGCCTAACAATCGCTAATACATCCAGCAGTCAGATACTTGTAGATATTAAACTGGCTGCTGGTGCTACTGTGTTCTTAGCAAAAGATATTCCTATTCCTGCTTCATCATCATTTGAATACATGGCAGGTAATAAGATTATCATGGAAGCTACGCACACTATTAGTGTCATCTCAGATACAGCCAATAGTGCTGATACAACTTTGAGCATTATGGAGATAACTTAATGCCATATATTGGTAACACACCTGCTACACAGTTTGCTTCTCTTACATATCAAGATTTAACAGGTGAAAGTGGTACAACTTTTACTCTTGATAGTCCAGTAGGTAGCGCACAGGATATCGAAGTATTTGTAAATAATGTTCGTCAAGAACCGGGTGTAGCATATAACATCACTGGCTCTACTGGTCTAACTATGACAGGAAGCATTGCATCTACTGATGATTTCTACGTTGTGTTTCAAGGTAAGTCTATAGGTACAGTAAGTCATCCCTCTGGTAGTGCGCTTGAAGCAAGTACTGGTACGTTTAGCAGTGGAGTTACAGCCACAACAGGTACGTTTAGCAGTGCTTTATCTGCTACAACAGGTACGTTTACTGGCGATGTTTCAACTACAGGTGATTTTAAACCTACTGGCAAAGAATACTTCCACGTTGATTTAACAACTAACCAAAGT
>Ga0181576_10001947_pt1 | contig 15653 bp, 9 predicted proteins | sample 101ome_22_FD_132464 | JGI IMG/M metagenome (GOLD analysis project Ga0181576, IMG submission 132464) | Coastal salt marsh microbial communities from the Groves Creek Marsh, Skidaway Island, Georgia - 101412BT metaG (megahit assembly) | ecosystem: Environmental > Aquatic > Marine > Intertidal zone... | reverse complement strand
GGGGGGGGGGGGGGGGGGGGGGGGGGGGGGGGGGGGGGGGGGGGTTGGTCTCTCTCGCTCCTCTCGCTCGTTGGATGGGTGGCGGCGATTGTGGGTCGGACGGGGCGAGCTCGCGTCGTGTTCGGAAATTCGCGCGATAAGAAAGACTCAGTGACGAGCGGGAGCCGTACGCGCGGAGGGAGCGAGCGCGTACCGGCCCCCCGCAGACGCGCCGCGTCCCAGAACGTGGCGCGGCCAACGGGACGACAGACGGAGGTGGTTTCGTCACGCCCGGAAAGTTCGTCTCCCTTCTCGACCCACCTCATGCGATCCCGGCAAAACCTTTCTCTTCGAGGCGCGGAGGCGACGTTCTCTCTGTCCTCGCGCCCCGGACTCGGGTTATCAACGCCCGCTGCGTGCCCCTTCAGCTCGCGCTAGTCGCCCCCGCGAGCGCCCTCGACGAGAAAATCCGGACGAGATGATCCCCTCAACATCGCGACCGGTCTGCGCTGTGGTGCTCTCGACGACCACGCGACGCGGCAGCGGCAGCGGTGTGGCGGCGGCGGGGCCGCGGCGCCCGGCGGCCTCCCTCTCGCGTCCCGAGCCACGTCGCGAACCTGCGCTCCGGGGCCGCGGCTCCTCGGGGCGGCGGGACGCGGCCTCGTCTTCGTCGGGTTCCCCATCCCTCATCACCTCCTCATCCTCATTCAACTGGGATGCCCAGGCGAGCGGCGAGATGCGGGGAGTTCCCGGCTTGTTGCACCCGGGCAAGCGGCGCAACGGCGCTCAAGGAGGGAGGGACGTCGGGAATTTTCCGGGAAAGTTTCCGGCGGTCAAGTGAGCCTCGTCCCACGGGCAGCCCTCTCCCCATTCCCTCCAGTGGTGGCCTGTGCTCGTCGCCCCCTCCGCCGATGGCAACGGCATCGACCCGAGCCGGCCGCAAGCCGCGACAGTCGTCGGCCGTGACCTCGTCCTCTGGCGGGATGGTGGGGGAGCGTGGCGCGCATTCGCGGATTCTTGCCCCCATCGAGCTGCCCCCCTGAGCGAGGGCCGCGTTGAGGGCCACGAGCTGTACTGCTCCTACCACGGCTGGCGGTTCGACGGAGAGGGCGATTGCACTGCCCTTCCCAGCCTAGACCGGCTTGACGCCGCCGACGCCGATGCCGACGCAGCCGCAGCGCGGGCCGCGGCTGTCCGGGCCACTCCTGGGTGCCGCGCCACCAGCTACCCCTGCATCCACCGGCACGGCCTCGTCTGGGTGTTTTTGGTGCCCGGGGCCGATGGCGCCCTCGCTGCAGCCGCCGTCGGTCCGCCACGCTCCTTGCCGCGCGAGGGCCGCCCCGACTTTGCCGCCCTCGACGCTGACGGCCTCCAGGGCGACGGCGACGCCGTTCCTTGGTCAGCCGTGGCGGGCCTGTATGCTCGGGACCTGCCCTACAGCTGGGACACGCTAGCCGAGAACCTCACCGACCCGGACCACGTACCGTTCGCGCATCATACCCTCCAGGGCAGCCGATCCAAATTTCTAGCACCTGTCGGGCGCGGTCTTGGCGACGTTGCCTCCGACGGGTCCGCAGCGACGCTAAAGTCGCCCCCCCGGCCAGGCCAGAAGGGCTTCAATCTTGACGTGCGGTGGGAGGCGCCGAACCGCATCGTCTATAGTGCACCTCGTGGAGACGGATGGGCGGGTCTGGTGCTTCTCCTGACCCCGACGCGGCCGGGGTGGAGCCGGGTCTTCTTTCGCGTCGTGAGCAGCAGGCCTCTGCCTACCATCGCCCGTCTGCTGCTGGCCCTCCGCGTGGCCCACCCCGTGTTGGGGTCCGTCGCCGCCGATCACATCACGCGGAACGCGGTGATGGCCAGCGATAACATGATTCTCAACGCCCAGGAGGCCCAGGCGCTGAGAGAGGCAGGGGTGGAGACGGCCGTGGGGCGGGACGAAGTGGAGGCCGCGCGGAGGCTGTACCTTGGGTCGTGGCGCGGCCGCTACCACACTCCGACGCCCTCTGACAGTCTTGTGCGGTGCTTCCGTGCCTGGTATCAGGCGAGCGGCGGCCTCCCCGTCGATCGGTTCCCCCTCTCCGCCACGCTCGCCGCCCTTGATGCGTCGGGTCTACGCTCCGGGCGGACGGGCGACGACGCGGCATTCGGTCACCACCACCTCTGCCGGGCGTGCGCCAAGGCGACGAAACGGATGATGGCGGCTGAGGCGGTGTTCTACCGGGTGGCCATCGCGTGCGCTGGCGCTGCCCTCGCCTGCGCTTTCGCTGCGGGGGGGGGGGCAGCCCCGAGCGTTTGGCTGGATGCCGTTCTAGCTGCACCACGGGGCGCCCTTGGGCGGCTCGTCTCGCTCGCCGTCGTGGCGTGCTTGGCGTCGCTCGGTGCTGCCTGGTGTCGCAGAGCGCGGTTGCGTCTGACGTCCGAGTCATGGATCCACTCGGAAAGGTACTAGGTTGGCACTGACGTTTCAAAATCACAGCCCCCAGAATGGCGGGGGGGGCATGGGATTCTACCACGCAGGAACAGGGCCGTCTTAGCCCAGCATCGATCTACCTCCGCGTCGTGACGCACGCGAAGCAAGGGTCGAGGAGCTTCCGTCAGTTCGTCTGCGGAGTCCAGCGAGTTGGCCTCCGCCGCCACCGTGGATTCGGGTGAGGGACCCCGCCAGTCCGGCGGCCTGGAGGACGACGGTAAAGGACGGGAGCTCGCCTGGGCCTGACGCACGGGGCCTGGCATCAATTACACCGACACCGTCGCCGTCCCTCGTGATCCGATTCGAGCCCTGCTGGTCTGCGCCGCCGCCCTGCAACAGCGCGATGGTCGTGGGGCAGACGCGAACGTGTCCCGGTTCCGCCTCGCTCTCCAAACGGTAGGCCCGGGCGAGCACGTCGCCAAGGAGGGTGAGGGCGGGTCGGCGGTCCCCCAACACGGCCGCAGACACACGCCCAGACGCGACGCCCGCGCGAATCAGCAGAGGGGAGTGCTCGGAGGGCGCCCTCGCCTTTTCCGAGTCAGAAAGGCCGCTCTTCATGGGCGGGAGTGTCAGCGACGCCGCGACCGACACCATTGCCGCCGCCGCAACAATGGCGATGTCGGCCTGCTCCGATGCGCTCTGTCCGTCCCAGTTGACCATCGCCACGTACGCATCTCCCACCGTGTGATGCTTGACGACCCCGAGGTGGGGCAGAAGGCGATCGAGGCGCCCGAAAAACTCGGCCAAAAGGGCATAGATGTCCTCCGGGGCCCGCGTTCTCGACATGGCGGTGAAGGAGACGATGTCCGTGGCGATGACGGTGATCGGGCGGGTGCCACGTTTTCTTTGCAAGGACTTGCGGTCGGCGCGAGAACTGGCCGGAGCGAGAATGTCCCCCGGAGGAGCGGGCGGCTCGTCCGTGATGAGTGGCGAAAGGTACTCGAGCACCGGGACGCGACGGGAGCCCTGTTTGCCCACAGCGATGAGCGCGGTCCCAAAGTCGTCCCGCGTCGCAAACCCCGACCCAAATATGCTGCCCTGTTGCCGCGGTCGCTTAGGGGAGGGGTCGACATTGTCGTCACCGCCGATGTCGCGCTGTCGGCAGCTGCAAACGCCACAAAGGAACTCGACAAACCGGACCGCAAGGCGGAAGGCATCGTGCACGATGGCCGCCCACGACGTCAAGACGGGCGCGACAACGACCTGCACGTGGGCGCCTGCAACGAGTTCGTCGGCTCCCTCAGCCATAAGCGTCGCACTTAAGAGCGCGCGGGCGAGGCGCAGACGTCCAAGCGAGTTTGCGCGAATGAGGCAAAAGGAGATGAAGACGAGGACCAACCACCACGGGCCCAGGGCGAGCCAGGACAGGGACCAAAGCACGTCGATCGCCAACAGAATAATTGCAATGTAGAACAAGCCAGCTCCGAAGGACCCCGCGCGGTCGAGGCCCAGCGGGCGGCACCACACTGGCATGATGAGTGCCTCGAGGTCGACGCCGCTGTCGAGGCCCCCCTCGGCGAGGACGCCAAGGCTGGGCAGCTCGGCGTCGATCCAGAGGGGCTGGACAATGACGATGGCGATCAACACACCGAGCAGGGAGAAGAGGGGGAGAAGCACTCCCCGGGCGACGTACGTAGCCGTCTCCATCGGCAGAGCACCGAGCTCGAGCTCCTCGGAAGATGGCCGCGCAGCGAGCGGGGAGGCAAAGAAGGACGCAAGCAGGGCCGCGACGATGAGGGCCAAGGCCGCCACGTGACGCCGTGGGAGTCGCTGCTGTGGGCCTTCCCGCGACGACCATGCGGGGCAGACCAACAAGAACAGGGCGGAGTAGACAAGGCCGACAAGTACAAAGGTCGCCGAAGCATTCGTAATCGTTTCGCGGGGAGTTGGCGCCACGGCGGGTGCGCCTTCCGAGGGTGGGTCGCTCGTCGGGTCGGGTGGGACCGGTGGGGCCGACGCCGTCCAGCCGAGAGAGCCGCTGGGCGTCAGCATCGACAAGTGCTGGACTCCGCCGTTGATCGAGGGCCAGACCGAGATTGCCTGGTACGCGATGTCAAAGAGGATGACGACCAACACCACGAGATAGCCAGCCGCATTGCACCCTGCCCGGATCCTTGATTTGACGCGGATCGCCATGTCGCGGCGACTGAGGCCACCAAGCGCAAGAGGCACAGCCAAGGCGCAAACGGCGAGAGCGGCCGAAGAGACAGAGAGGTAGAGGGTGGCGTCGGCCAGGGCACAGATAACAGGCGATTCCCACTCGGACGCCCTCGGGTCGTCGGGGGGGGGTGACGCGCACGTGGGCGCTCCCCCTGGCGTCCACTCTCCTCGCAGGCTCGCGTCGCCGAGGCGGACCGCAATAAACAGGAGGTGGATCAAGAGGGCGATCGCGACGGAGACGGGGCCGGACGATCCGAGCGTGACGTTGAAGAAGGACAGGGCGGCCCAATTCTCCTCGCCCGTTCGAGCATCGAAATGCTCCCCCACGTTGCGCTCCCCCCGACTGACGGCAGAGGAATGGTTGCAAGCTCTGCCGACATCCGCCGACTCGCTTTCTTTGCCCTGAGCTCCGGTCGGACGGTCGGTAACCTCCTCCATGGACTGAAGGGGTCCGATCGAACCCTGTCTTGACCCATTTCTCGACTTGGAAACCGACCTACTCTCGATATTGCCGACGCTTTCAGGAATCTCGAATCGGGTTGCCGCGCTCGTTGCCAGCAGCGCTCGGGACGACCCGAGCCTCTCGATTGACCGCATGGAGCGGGTCCGAGTTACGAGGGCCTTGGAATTGCCACGGTTCCTCGACTCAACAAACGCCATGTCGAAGGCAGCGAGTGCCCCGGAGAGGTTGACGCTGCCAACGCTGATGGGGCGATCCGCCGAGGACAGGATTTGGGCGAGGCCGCGGAGGTCGGCGTGGAGGGTCTCGATCGGTTTGGCCAAGCCCTTGACGTCGATGAACTCGGTGAGAGCAAGAAGGCCCTGCATGCGGGGTCCAAGAGGAGGCAGCAACGCGAGGGACGAATCGGCGACGCGGACGTGGCCAGTTGAGGCCGCCCCGCTCATGCGGCTGGCGAGGTTGATGGTTGAGCCCACAACGGCGAGGGCGGGGCGCCGCATGCCGACGACGGCCGACAGCACCTCGCCCGACGCAACTCCGACCGAGACGCTCAGGTGACCGGCCCTCGAGGCCGCCTCAGCTGTGGCGCGATGCTTCTCCGAGACGCTGAGCTCAGTCTGCTCCCAGCACGGGAGAGGGGTCGCCTCGGCCAGCGCCACCATGACAGACGCCGCCTGAAGACCCACGAGGGCGTGGTCATGGGGAGAATCCCCGTCCCAGTTTGCGACGGCGATGTAGGTGCCTGATGTCGAGGAGGTGAGGCGGTCGGTGGCGGTGGGAACTCCGGGGCGCGGGGGGGCGGGGCGGGGTGGGGCACGGGGCACGCGAGCCCCGGTCGTTGCCCGCGCCCCTCTCGCTCGCCGTCGATCGTCTGGTACTTACTAACGCCCATGTGAGGCAGCATACGGTCGATGCGGCAGAACCACTGGTGCAGCGCGGTGAAGACGACGGCGGGAGGCAGCGCCCGCGTCAACGCCTGGTATGAGTTGACCTGGGCAAAGACAATGGACACTTGGTGCCGCCGGGGCTTGGGAACCTGCTGCCCAGGCCCGACCCACGCCTTGAGCTCACCGGACTCGAGTTGAGGGGCAAAGCGTTCCGAGATGAGATCGACGATGTCAGCAAGGGCAGGACGGTGTTCCGTGTTCTGCCCCGGGATCTCTTCGGCCATGGACGACGAGCTTTCAACCCACGGCTCGAGGCTGTCCGTTGGCAATCTGCCCGTGGACGGCTCCACCGGGGTATCGGGGTTAGAGCTGTGGCGTTGAGAAGTGCGGCGAAAAACGGGACGAGAGTCAGCAGCGTAGGAGCCTCCGCACGACGAGAAGAACTCGGACCGCATCCGACGCCATGTCCAGCCGCGGCACACGTCCTTCACCTCGGGCCGGTTGAGGGCGGCCACCGCTCCGTGGGGGGTCAGGGCGCTGCTGAGAAGGTGAACCATTAGACCGGACGAGCATCTGGGGCGCGGGGCGGGGTGGGTGAGGGGTGGGGCGAGGGCACCGGAAGAGTGAAGCGAGGGGGGCGGGGAGGGGTGGGAGGAGAGAGGCCGGAGGAAAAAAAGAGCGGGAGACGGCGCGGCGGCTCGGGGTGGGTTGGTCGCCCAGATCTCTCCTTCCCTCGCCGGGTCCCAAACACAAGAAGCCCCAGGCCGACGAGGAAGGCCACACACAGCCAGGGTGACGTCGTCGCCGAGTTGAAGACGTCGATGTCGATATAGTAAACGCTCCCGACGACCCAACCGCAAGCCACGACGACTTCGAACAAGACGCGCACACCGCGCAGGCCAAGGGGCTGGAGAAAGGGGGGCAGAAGTGGCCGAGCCCCGCCGTCGCGCTCGGTGCCACCGGGATCTGTCGCGGGGCTGAGCCAGCTCGTGCGGAAAGCCGCGACAACAAGATAGAGGGCGCTGACCAAGGCGACGACAGCGAGAAAGCCGCGCTCGACGATGAAGGATGTCGTGGGGCCCCACTTGGCTGACATGGCGAAAAGGCTCACCGTGCGCCCGCTCGCGCTGACCAAGATGCAGCCGATGGGCAGGAGCGTCTTTCGCCACGTTCTGTACGGCGAAGGGAGAAGGATGATCAGGGTCTCGCCCATAATGACCATGAAAACGCTCGAAACCCAAATGGCCGGGGAAATGAGCGCGACCAGGTCAGGCCCGCCGCCAAACGGCACCCTCCCCGCCAGCGTGACCGGCGGGTAGCCCGGATACCACACTGCCGCCACGGCCGACGTCGACATCGTCCCCGAAATCGAGATGAGCCAAGGCGCGAGAAAAACATTCCTGCGCACCAGGTCAGCCACGCGCCGTGCCCGCGCCGCATGGATGGGGCTGCGGGGGTTCCTGCCGCCGTCTTTCATGGCAAGTCGTGCCGTCGCCATCTCTGCCGTGGCGGAGCCAAGGCAGATGGCAATGCCCGCCAAAGCAATGAGCAGGCAGCTCATCTGCTGCACGTTGGCAAACCAAGCGTCCGGGTTGGTCGTGGGACTCACGGCGTCGCTCCTCCACTGTTGGGGCCATGCGTCGACAGGCAGGCCCCGGACTGACGTGTTAAAATTCCAAAAGATCAGAGCGTACAAACCGAGGGACACGATACCCCACGATAGACTCCCCTCCGAGTGGCCAAGGCGCACGGCGAAGAGGGGCCACCACGCGTTCTCAGGGGGGTCGTCATTGTGCGCCAGGGCCGGGCCCTTGCTCTGTCCCTGTCCATTGGGTTCGAGCGTGAACGACCTTCGGACCGGGGCAGACTCGAGCTGGTGATACCTGAGGGAGGAGGGCGCAGCCGATGAAACCGTTGGTTCGAAGGCGAGGCCCCCGCTGGCAGCCGGGGGCGGCGCCGAGGCCGCGGTCGCGGGTTCCGCCCTGCTGGCGGCCTCGGAGGTCTCGACGTCGTTGGGGCTCACCACCTGGTCGAAGACCGGCGGCAACGACGCCGAGGGGGCTGAACGTATCACCGACATGGGCTAAATCGTGGTCCCTGCGAGGAAAGAGGAAGAGGGATCGGTCGGGATGGACTCAAAGCGAGGGCTCGCAGGGCTCGTCCAACCTTCCCGCTCGGGGCCGGGGGCCGCGAGTGCGTCCCGTGCCATCGCATGATCATGGATCGTCGTTGGGCGTCGCGAGAAGCGAGAAAGTCCGCACGTTGTCGCAGAGATAGGGAGGAGAATGCGTCCCCCAACACGCGCGACGGTTGCAGGGGGCGCCCGGGGTTCCCGTCCCGTCTAGTGTTCCCGCCTCTCCTTCGCCAGTCGGCCCGAAGCCTTCTCTAAGAGGAGGCAGGCGCAGTGACAATCGCCGGTACCGATCCTCAGCGCGCTGGAGAAGACGACAACGACGGGTGGGAGAGCCCAGGAGCAATCGCCAGTATTCCGCTTAAGCGTGCCCCCCGGGGGGGGATGGTGCCCTGTGGGATTCGTGGGCCGGGGCGTGAGTTGCATGTGAACAGGGGCAACCAGTCCCGGCCTCCCGAGCCCTCCCCCAACGACCGCCATCCTCGCCCTCGACCTCACCCTTTTCCCGGGGGCCCGACCCCCCCCCAGGGGGCACTACCCGACCGCCAGACGCTCAACGACGCGGCGTCCTACGACTTGGCGCCCTCGATGGCGGCCACGCACTCGGGCACCGTCGCCCCACTCGCCATGGCCTCGCGCAAGGCGTCGAACTCGGCGCTGTACTCCTTGAGAAGGTTGACGGCGGTCCAGCACCCCCACCGTGTGAGGTTTTGCTGCGCCGCGTCTGGGATCTTGACCTCGCTCCGCTGCATGATGCGCCCGAGGAGCTGGAGGTCGGCCGACTGCCCCACGACCTCGGGGAAGGCGAGGGCCTCAGCTGCCGGACCAGCCATGGCCACGGCCGCCAACAGGTTGACCTCGGGCTCCGAGAGCCGACCCTGGATGATCCTCGTCTCCATCCGCGCCTCCACAAAGTCCGTGTGCTCCTTACCCAAGTCCAACGAATACCCCGCCACGGGCACACCCAACAGATACCCAACTAGAAAATGGGCTCCCTCGTGCCGGGCGATGCGCTCCCGGTAGTCTGGGAACACGCGCGAGAAGCGATCGGTGAAGACCGTCAGGAGACCCGGGGCCACACTTCCGACGGCGAGGACGGCGAGAGAGACGCCCCCGGCCAAATAGGGCACAAAAAAGCCCCTGGGGGAGAGATGGGCGGGGTGCAGAGAAGGGGGTTCAGGGTCCCGCGGGCGGTATTCGACCGCAGTGGAGGGTTGGACCCGGACCCACGGTCGACAGCCAACCCTCTCGACGACCTCCCCCGCCGCCTCCCCGCCCCCCGACTCGCCAGTCGCCCGGCAGCACTAACCCCGCCACCACGGCGACGGCGCTCGTCGACAGCACCGTAGTCCCGAGGAAGGCGGCATCGTTTCTCACACTCGGCACCCCGATCTTGGCAGGATCCTGCACTCCGGCACGTTCCAGCTCGCCTGGGCGGAGGGGGAGGAAGCGGGTGGGTCGTCATTGGGCAGGAGAAGGGGGCGTGATGCGCGCTCAATCCCTCCCCCCAACCACCCGCCAAGAAAAACGTTCCGACGAGTGAGGCGCGTTGCGTCCCGGGCCGCGGCGCCGTACTTGGGAAGATGCCCCGCCATGGAAAGCTCAAGAAGACTGCAGCAGTGACGGAGTCGGGGGCGTCGAGGCGGTGGCGGGGCGGCAGGGGGGCGGCAGCAGTGGGGCGGCGCCCTCAGCTCACCGCCCACCCTGACTTTCTGCCCCCGTTTTCCTCGCTCGCCTTTCACGCACGTCGGCGAGCAGTTCGGGGTCGCCCTTCAGTGACGGGGGCGCGCGCCGCACGTTATCGGTCACGATGGCGAAGTCCCTGGGGCGGGGGGAAGGGGGAGTGGGCGATGGAGTTGGGACGAGAGCAAGCGCGGCCGCACTTCGCCTTGGGCCCCTCGTGGGCGTCGACGTCTCGGAGCGGCGACCGGGGGAATCGATGAGATGCTCGACGACTCGTTGGGGTCACTCTTGCCGAAACATGTCCTCCTTCGTCCGCTCGGCGTGCGCGAGGACCGCTCTGGGGCGTGAGGGCAGCGACGCCGCGCTGGCGATCGGACGCGACGCCCGACGGCGCGGCAGCGCCGGGAGTCGGGCGGCGATGGATGCCATCGCAAGGCTTCTGGTTTCTGGGGCAGAGCGACGAAGTTGGTGGCCTCTTTGTCTGGCGAACGATTTCTCAGCCGTCCTCCACCGGTGGTCCTTTCTCGTCCCGGGTCCCGGGCCTCGACCGCACGAGAGGGCGGGTTTCGAGGGAGGGACGGACGCTTACCGCTGTCCGTACCCGATTCCGGTCTCCGCGAGAGGATCGGGGAGACGACGGGACGGCTTGTCAGCCTTCCGCGGTCGTCGCGGCAAAGGACCGCGACGCCCCCGCTTTGCCAAGCGCCTCGGGTTGCCGCGCCCGACGGTAGAAGAGCGATGCTCCCCCCAAAGGACGCGATCAAGGTGGATTATCCGCCGTGGTCGATCGAGGAGCACGACCGCGTTGGCGAGGGAAACGGGACGAATGTGACGCGGCAGCTGCCGCCGCCTCCCACTGCCGTCGCCCACTGCAGTCCGCCGTCCCTCGCGATCACGCCCCGGCCTGAGCCCCCTCCTCCCCAGATCCCGACAATGCCGGCAAGCTCGTGTGGCTTGTACGCCATGGCGAAACCGAGATGAACGTTTGGTTGCGCGAATTTCGACAGAAGCATGGTCCTGGAGCGACGCTCGGCCGTCCCGACCCCGTCGACGATGATGTCGATGTTGTGGCGTCATCCGAGGCCTTGGACGATCCCAACCACCACCACGGAGACGAGCGGAAACGGTACGAAGACAAGCGCAAAGACCGAAGCAGGACCCATCCGGACCCCGCCTTGTGGGACACACGCCTCACCGCGCGTGGGATTGCCCAGGCCCGCGAGTTGGGCTGGCGCACGCTGCTGCCTTGGTCGCCACAGCCAGAGGTCCTGCTATCGTCGCCCTTACAGCGCGCCCTCTCAACTGCCGCCGAGGCATTCCTACTGCCGCAGACGGAGGATGACGGATCCACGAGGCAGGAGCACCCGCTGTCGAGCCTCCCCCGCGAAGTGATTGTTGAATCGCGCGAACGCCTGTGGCATAGCTCGGACGTGGGAACTCGCGGGGCCGACTTGCGGGCTGCATGGGGCATCGGCGGAGACCGTGGACCGGGCGCAGGGTGGGCGGGCGATCTGGACACGTTACCTGATGCCGATCCTTGGTGGGACTGGGCGAAGGATCTCTTGGAGGAGGCGGAGACCGAGGATGGGCCTCCCCTGGCTGCGCCGAGCGCCCTCGCCGCCGCCCGCGCCGCCGTCGCTCGGCCGAGTCGGTCGAGCAGGGCTCCCTGTGAGGCGGAGCCGCCCGCCGCCCTCGCCCGCCGAGCGTGGCGCCTCCGCGAGCGTCTTGCGGCCCGGCCTGAGACGTGCCTTGTCCTGGTCTGTCACTGGGGCATCATCGAGGCCCTGACAGGCGAGGACTTTCGCAACTGCGAATGCCGTTGCTTTCGGATGGGTGAGCTCAGTGGAGGGCGTGGCGAGAGCCCTGCCTCGAGCGGGGGGAACCATCCGGGGTCCGCCCCCTTCTCGCTCGAGGCTCTCAAAGCGTCTGTCAGAGATAGGGAACGACGGAAGCGAGTTGCGGGTAGAGAGGACTAGCGAGTGGCGGGAGGCTCACGGTCGCATGACGAAGCGGGGCAGTGGGCGACCTCGACCACCCTCGCATGACGAAGCGCGTTTGAACGAGTGCACGACACTGTGTCCACGCGCGAGCTGTCACGCCCCTCCCCCTTCCCCCTCCACTCCGCGCGCGGCATCGGCAGACACCTCCGCCAACGCCGCGTCGGCGGCCCCCCACCCTCCGTCGTCGCCGTCTCTCGCGCCCGCCGTCGCTGACACCAATCCCCCCAGCCGTATCCGCAGAGCCGCAGCGTCCCCAGCTACCATCTGCTCCACGGCTGCGAGCCCCCCCCCGGCCGCGCCACCCTCGACGGGCTCCGCCCCCCTGCCTCCACTAGCGCCCCCCCCACTTCTTAGGAGGGCAAGAGATGCTTCCGTCTTTCGGGTCGCTGAGAGAACCACGCGAGCAGCCTCGACCCAGGCAACCGCTGCTGCAGCCGCCGCACCTCCAACGGCCACCCGAGCGTCAGCAGGGGAAAGGCGCCGGCCCTCAGGGAGGGCTCTAACCGCGGCGACGGCGCGCTCGGCGGCCGCGGCCGTCGCGTTGGTCGCCATCGTCATTACCATTGTCGAGGCTCTGCCCTCAATATCCCCCGGACTCGTCCCCCCCCCCAGCCGCAGGGCCGCTGCCGCGCCGCGGAGCCCGCGCGCCGCCTCGATGGCCTCAGCGCGCACCAACTCAATTGAACGGGTCAGGCATAGCCGCGCAAGCGACCCAAGCTTCGACGCGGCGGAGCTCCCGGCGGCCGTGATGTCGGCCGGAAGGATGGCGGCGATGTCAGGGGGAGCGACAAAATCTGGCGCCAACACCGCTGCAGCGACGAGGTCGGCCGCAAGTTGCACCCACTGCACGGGTGCCGCGCCCCGGGCCCACGTCGTACCCGACGTCATCGTCGATCCTCTGCCATTGCCGTTGTCGTCACCGTCGCCGACGCCCTCAATACCCAGCGCATCTGACGTGAGCCCAACGAGCCGTTCGAGGCAGGCGAGGGCTGTCCCCGCCGCAACTGGGGCGAGGAGCGCGGGCACGGCGCCCCGATCATCCCTCGCCCAGTCGAAGACGTCGGCCGCCTCACGTGTCACCGCAGTCACGGCGCCCGTCCCGTCCAAGAGGGGGAAAGTCCGAATCGCGGCCTCAACGCGTCGCATCGCCGCGCCCGTTCGGGCACCGCCCCAAGCCTCAATTCCCAGGGCTGAGATCACGTCGCGCTCGCCGCAGATCAGAGGGTCGGAGCAGTCGCTCGAGGTGGATGACGAGAGCGCGGGCTCAGCGTTGGCGTTGGCGGCGTCAGCGTTGGCGGCGTTGTCATCCGAGGCATCCCCGTCGCCCCATCGCGATGACGTTGACGGAAAATCGGCGTCGGATCCGTTCTCGGACCCTTTCCCCCCCCTTGTCTCAGTCGCCATTTGCAGACTTAGGCCTCGACAGACGTCTATCAGACGTGCTGCGGCCGCACAAGTCTCCCCAAACCCCCCACCGCCCGGCGCAATGGCTGCTAAGGCGCCCGTTGGGGTTGGCTCCGCGTCAGCTGGCCCCGTCGCGCCCCGGCGGCGCCTGAGCCGGTCAGCAGCCTCAGGCAGTAGGCAACGTCCGAGGTACCACCGGGGAGACAGCAAGAGAGGCCCTCCTCTACCTCCTCCTCCTCCCTTGGCCACGGTGGCCACAGAGGCCACACAACTTAGGTGGGCGGCCGCTGCGTCAGACAGGGAGCCGAGCATCCCCGCGGCGGTCGCCCTCGCCCCGTTATCCTCGGCGTCTGAGCCCGTCCGCGCCGCTAGGGCCCCTCGTGCCGCCCGGGCCACGGCCATAGGGCCGAGGCGAGCGTCTACTAGAGATCGACCCGTCCGGCGAGCAGCCCGGCGGAGCAGGCGGTGGGCGTCGGCATCGTTATGGGGTTTCTCGCCGCCCCCCCCCCCAACGTCGTCGTCCGCGAGTGCAACCAGAGAGGTCTCGAGTTCCGTCGCGCAGGCGGCTCTAAGGGTCGGTCCAGCTTCAGCCGCGGCCCGTCGGGCGTCGTCCACTGCCCGCGCGGCCGCGGCCCTGGAGGTGCGGCGGGCGGCGCGGGTCGTCTCAGGCTCAGTCTCCCCGCCGTTGGCGGCGGTGGAAGCTTCGTTGTTCAGAGCAGCGAGGGCCGCCTCGGCGGCTTTGATGTCGCGCCGCGTCGCGGCGAGAACTCGACACGCCGCTGCCAGGCTTCGCGACCCGAATCCGAGGGGCGGCCGGGAGGACCCGGCAGCGACGGCCCGATTGGCCGCCACCGATGCCGATGCGGACGATGCGGCCGACGTCAACGACCATGATGATGACGACGACGACGACGATGATGACAACGACGTTGTCCCCGATTCGTCGTCGTCGGCTTCGTAACCTTCTCCGTTGTCCTCTTTGACTGCGGCCAACAGGCGGCGGAGGCGACAGGCGAGGGCCGCGGAGGACGCAGCGGCGAAGAGGGCAGTTCGGGCGGCCTGTTGATGGCGAGGGGGGGGGAGGAGAGGGTGAGAGGGGGGGAGCGAGTGGACAGTGCTGGAACAACACTCCGCCCCCCCTCAAAACTCGCCTTTAGCCCATTCGCCTCGCGCCCGGCCGCAGCGACCCCCGCCCGCGCCGCCCGCGCCCGACCCCGCGTCTCGCGTCGGGCCGCCGCCGCCGCCGCACCCCCGACCCCTAGCCTTTCCGCCGACACCTCCACCGCCCCCAGCCCCCCCCCCGCGGCGGCTGAGATCAGTCGACTCGCGTCCTCGCCCGTGCGTGCGGCTTCCTCAAGGGAGGCCTCGGCCAAGGCAGCGACCGAGGCGCACGCGGCACGGGCGGTAAGTAGCGAGGGTCCTTCAGGCGGGGACCCTCCCCCTCCCCCCGCGAACTCGGCCACCCCCAGGGCCCGCAATAGACCCCGAGGACCCAGATCGTCCTCGGCAGAGAGCATGCTCGCGATCCGAGCCTCGAGCGCCATGGTTCGGCGACCGCCACCGGCTGACGGCTGATGGCGTGTTGGCCCTGACGTGCGGCCGGGCGAGGCCGCGGTGACGACTGTCTAGAGGAAGCCTCGAGTCGCGCACGCTCCCCACGGCGATACTGGGAGAGAAAAGACACACCCGTCTCCCCGCTTCTGGGACGGCAACGGCGTCGGAAGGCTGATTAAGTGATTCAGGAGTGGCCCCGCAGGTCTCGCGCGACCGCTGCTTCGGCCGGCCGCCTCGCTGGGAAACGCGCGCACAGGTCAGAGTGACTCCCACCCTTGCCCAGTTGTGTCTGCTGCACGGCCTAGAAGCGCCGCAGCCGCCGCAACCGCCGCAGACGCCGCGCCGCCCCAGCCGCCCTCGTCGCCCTCTGCAGCCGCCCCCGAACGCTGATGGTCCCTGGCTGTTGCGTCGTCGGCGTCCCCGCGGCCGCGCTCGCCCGCCCCCTCCACCCGCGTGGTCCACCCCCCCTCGCCGCCGCCCCCTCGGGCGGGGTCGGAGGCGGAGGGAGGCGAAAAGGAAGGGGCGGTGGCAAGGGGTTGAAGGGCGGGCGCGGCAAGGGGGAGAAGACACCGGGGAAGGTCGCCGCGCCCGGCCCCCCCGACGTCAATGGCAAGAGCCCTCCCCCGGCTTCCGCCCCCGTCGACGGCCCCTGGGTTGTCGCCCCCCTCCGCGCCCGCCGCGTGACGGCCGTCCGAAGCGGGGACGGCGTCGTCCCCGGCGGGGGGTGGGAACGGTGCCCCTCACCATTCGTCTCCACCGTGACGGGGAGCCTCGAGGGCGTCTGGGAGGGAAGGGCGAGCAGGGAGAAACGGGAGAAAGAGGAGAGGGAACGTGAGGGGGCCCCTAACCTCCCCGGACCCTCATCGCCACCGTACACAGCCCACCCACTTCCACGTCCTCCCGGTCAAACAAATCCCCAAAT
>Ga0181576_10001941_pt1 | contig 15677 bp, 9 predicted proteins | sample 101ome_22_FD_132464 | JGI IMG/M metagenome (GOLD analysis project Ga0181576, IMG submission 132464) | Coastal salt marsh microbial communities from the Groves Creek Marsh, Skidaway Island, Georgia - 101412BT metaG (megahit assembly) | ecosystem: Environmental > Aquatic > Marine > Intertidal zone... | reverse complement strand
TGGAATCGCGTGCCACGTAATAGCTGACGAAGCTGGTGGCCAGAAAGCCGACGACCAGCAACAGAATTACGGCGACCAGGACATACAGTTTCTTGCGGTACATGGGGAGGAGGGTGAACTTACCTGTAGTTGAATGACACGCGCTAAAGCACTGGAGTCCTCAATATGAGACAACCGGTTTGAAATGACCGGTAAACCCGGTAACAAAAAGCAGGTGTATAAACGGCCAGGTATCCAAGTGCCACATTAAGGCGCTAGTCTGGTAATTGACTCCTAGCTTTGTATATATGGCTAAACATATATATGATTTCCCATATATGACTATAGCGCCTCTCCAGTTCTACAAATGCCTCGCCGATGAAACGCGCCTGCTGTGCATGCTGCTTATCCAGCAGGAAGGCGAATTGTGCGTGTGTGAGCTCACCACTGCGCTGGCGGACAGCCAGCCAAAAATTTCCCGGCACCTGGGACAACTGCGCGAATGCAGCCTGTTGCAGGACAGGCGGGAGGGGCAATGGATTTATTACCAGGTGAACCCGGCGCTGCCTGGTTGGGTCAGTCAGCTCATGGCGCTGACACTGGCCAATAATCAAGACCTGATCAAACCCGCCACCCGGCGCCTGGCCGCCATGGCCGACCGACCCGTGCGTAATCAGCAATGTTGTGCATGAATGTTGTGTATGAATGTTGTGCATGAACGAACAGCCAACTTTATGAAACCCCACCTACCAGAAAGCCTATGACATATGGACAACGATTTACCCAACATTGACCCCGAAAGCCTCCAACTGCCTGACCTGGAGACCCTGCATAACCATGACAAGATGACGCATCCGCCCAAAATACTGCTGTTGTACGGCTCCCTCAGGGAGCGCTCTTACTCTCGCCTGGTCATCCAGGAATGCGCGCGTTTGCTGGAGGCCTTCGGGTGTGAGACCCGCATCTTCAATCCCGCAGGCCTGCCCCTGCCCGATGATTGTGACGACTCCCACCCCAAGGTCCAGGAACTCAGAGAACTCATGACCTGGTCGGAGGGCCAGGTGTGGTGTTCGCCTGAACGTCACGGTGCCATGACCGCCATCATGAAAGCCCAGATCGACTGGGTACCCCTGTCCATCGGCGCGGTCAGGCCCACACAGGGTAAAACACTGGCGGTGATGCAGGTTGAAGGGGGCTCTCAATCCTTCAATACCGTGAACCAGCTCCGGGTGCTTGGTCGCTGGATGCGTATGATCACGATCCCCAACCAGTCGTCTGTGGCCAAGGCTTTTCTGGAATTCGATGACGACGATCGCATGAAACCGTCCGGCTTTTATGACCGCATCGTGGATGTCATGGAGGAGCTGGTGAAATTCACGCTACTGACGCGTGACAAGGCCGGCTACCTGGTCGACCGGTATTCGGAACGCAAGGAAGCCGGTGAGGCACTTATTGCCAGGGTGAACAGCCAGCGGGCTTGAGCTTAAATCAAAGGGGCCAGAGCCGTCTGATTTAATGGCGTTAATGTCAGAAGTCTCGCCACAATAAAAACCCACTTTAAAGTGGGTTTTTATTTGGCACGCACGGAGAGATTCGAACTCCCGACCAACCAGTTCGAAGCCTGTTACTCCCGACTCAGTCGCCGATAATACTCCGCCACCGATTCCTTATACTCATCCGGCACCGTATCCGGCGTCGCTGTCCTGACGTTATTACCCGTCCCAGTATTGCCCTCAATCTGCAACCCAACTTCCAGCTGCTCAATCAGGGCCAGCATATCGTTGTACTCGGCCGCCAGAATATCCTGGTTGCGATTCAGGCGGGTGGCTTCGAGCTGACGAATCCAGTCGTACATCTGGGCCAGTTCCTCGGCATTCAGTTCCAGATCCTGCACGGCTTCTCTGGCCTGCTGAGTGAACTGGTCGAGGTCGCCGTAGAAGCGGGGATCGACATTGATGGGGCCCTGGTTGAGTGGATCGATGCCGTTCCACGGGCCGAACTGGTTGCCGCCGATGAAGCGGTCGGCACCGCCACCGAAGTTGCCGCCAGCCTGCTGGCCACCTTGCTGTTGGCCACCCTGTTGCTGTCCGCCTTGCTGGCCCTGCTGCTGGCCGTTGGGATCGGGTTGGCCTTGCTGCCCTTGTAGTCCGGGCTGATTCGGGTCACCGGGCTGCTGGCCATTGCCGGCCAGTTGCTGTTGCAGCTGCTGGCGCAGGGCCTGGGCCTGGCGGCGTGCGACGTCCACGTCTGAGGTGCCGGGAGCGCCCTGGCCTTCGACCAGTTCCTGGGCTTCGGCAAGACGGTCCGCGAGGCGTTCCATTTCGCTGGTCACGGCGCTTTCGTTACCGGCGATGTAGACGCCGTAACCGGCATCAATATAGAGTGCGGCGTTGGACAGTGCCTGTTCGAGTTCGCTTTCCACCACTTCCTGGTTGGCGCGCTGCAGTTCGCGGGAGGCTTCGGGCACATCGTCACCGAAACGCTGCATGGCACGCAGCATCTGTTCCTGAAGGCTGGACAGTTCGCCAGCCAGCGCGGTCTTGTCGCGGGCCAGCTGCCATTCTTCTTCCAGTTCCATGCCGCGGCTGTTCGCGTCTTCACCGCTTTCGCGTTCGGCCAAGGCACGTGCCATGGCCTGCTGCAGCTGCTGTTCCTGGCGCGCCTGTTCGCGGGCCATGCGGCGGGCCTGCTCGGCCATGTTGCTGAAGGAGGACTGCAGGTTGGCTAACTGGTCAGCGGCGATCTGTTCACGGGCACCTTCGAGCTGGCGCTGGGCTTCTTCGGCGGCGCGCTGCATTTCTTCCGGGCTGGCCCCGTCGCGCATGGCTTCGGAGGTCTGGTCCATGGCGCGGATAGCGCTTTCCAGGCGGCGCTGCAGTTCAGACTGGGCAATCTGCTCTCCTTGCTGGCCGCCTTGTTCACCACCTTGCTGACCGCTTTGCTCGCCGCCCTGGGCCGTCTGGCTACCCTGGCCGGCCTGGCCACCTTGCTGACCGCTCTGGCCCTGCTGGCCGGGCTGTCCCGGTTGACCCTGTTGGCCTTCCTGACCCTGCTGGCCATTTTGTGCCGTCTGCTGTGACTGCTGGCCCTGGCCGCGGGACAGCTGCTCGCGCTGCTGCTGCAGTTGTTCCAGGCGATCCTGCAGTTCCTCGGCCTGGCGACGCAGCATTTCCTGTTGGTAGCGCTGGGCATCGGTCATCTGCTGTTGGTTGCGCAGGTTGTTGGCCAGCTGCTGCTGGCGTTTGGCCAGTTCATCCAGCTGGTTCATGATGTCTTCTTCTTCCGCCTGCTGGGCCTGCGGGGACACGTTGGAACCGGTTTCGTACTGGTTCAGCTCCAGGTCCATTTCCAGTTCAAACATTTCTGCCAGGTCCTGCTGGGCGCGACCGCCACCGCCGCCACCACCACCGCCTTGCTGGTTCTGGATCTGGAATTCGTTGAACACGGCCTCGGCGCGCAGCAGGTGCTGCAGGGCTTCCTGGGCCGGGGCGATGGCGTCATCGAGTTCAACCACGGCCAGGCGCTCGGAAGCGGGGTACATGCTCTGCACGGCGCGCTCCATGTTGACCACGAATTCCTCGATCTGGTCATCCTGGTTGGCCAGCTGGCGGGCGCGTGTGCGCTCGGCCAGGGTCGCGGCCTGCTCGGCCAGCGTGGTCTGCAGTTCGGAGAGCAGGGTGGAGTTGACCTGGATCTGGCCGCTGCTGGCATCTTCGGCCTGTTCGCGAATCAGGTTCCAGGTGGAGGTGATGATCTGACGCTGACGGTTGGAAATCTCGTCCTGCGGGCCGCCCTGCTGGCCGCCACCACCGCCGCCTGACATCTGCGACTGGCTGTAGCGGCGCTGGTAGTTCTGAATCTGGATGAAGAACATGTCGGTGCGCACGGTCTGGGTACGGTCACTGCCTTCGGCGTAGAAGGAGATCAGGTCGCCCGGTACCAGCGGCACGCCTTCTTCTGCCGGCGGCTGGCTGTCGTCAGTGGCGCCGTCCATCAGGGCCACGTAGGCCGCTTCGTCTTCTTCGACATCCTGCGCGATGGCTTCCTCACCGGTGATGATCTGGAACTGGCCGACATTGGTGCTGATTTCGGTTTCTTCCGGCACCCGGATGTCTTCGAGCATGAAGATGTGCTCAGCGGTGATGTCACGCACGTTGGTGGCCAGCTCGACTTCTTCCCAGTCGCCGCCGTTGACGGAGTATTTCAGTTTGAGCGTTTCCAAGTTGAAGTCGTCACTGGCCTCGATGCGCGCGGTGACTTCCTCGATGTTGCTGGCGTTCCAGTCGCCACCGGGGCGAATGAATTCGATGGTCGGCTTGCCGTCCTCGGCAATGCGGATGAAGTAGTCATCGCTCAGGCGGACCTGTTCACCGCCGACAATGGCGGCAATGTAGTACTCGCCTTCGTCAAGCACGTTGAATTCGGTGGTGGCATCCACGCCGTTGATGGTCATGGCCTGGTCGACTTCATTCAGCACCAGGGCACCTTCGCTCAGCGGTGAAGTGGTGGTGACCTTCAGTTCAATGCGCGTGTCGGGCAGGGTGCGGATATCGCCGACGTTGAACACTTCCGGATCACGTTCGGTCCACTCGGGATAGTTGTAGGTCAGCTCCAGGGACTCGATGCCGGGCACATCAACCACGGTGACATCAAATTCCGGGCTGCGCAGGCCGGTGGAGGTGACGTAGTAGGACAGGTTGTCCTGCATGGCAAAGAAGGTGAACTCGAAACCGGCGGGGCTGCCGACCATGGCCACTTCCTGCCAGTCATTGCCATTCTGGCGCACGTGAATGACAGCTTCATCGGGATCAAAGCCTTCCATCACCGCCATGACACGCAGGTTGGCACCGCGGCGCACGCTCTGGTCGCCCGGGGTGACCACGATGGACTGCGGAGGCAGCAGGTCATCAAAGGCCCAGCCGGCCAGCAGATTGCGCAGGCTGTAGTTCATCATGCCGGGACCGGCCACCAGCAGGATGGCCAGGATGACCACGGCCATGCCGCCGATACCGGCGGCAATGCTGAAGTCGCGCTGGCTGATGGTGGTCTCGACCGGCTGGGCGTCAGTCAACTTGAGGGTGTCTTCAGCCAGCAGGTCGCGGAACGGGTTGTTTTCCTCCCGCATTTGTTCATAAGTTTCGATGCGGCCGTCGAGACCTTTGGTGCGCGCCTCGATCTTGTGGGTCAGGTGATCATCGATGTCTTTCAGCGGGCGCACGATGGCGGTGATAATGGTGCCGGCCACCGCCAGCACGAGGAAAATACGGAAGGCAGCAACCGTCTCACCGGAAAAGCCGCTGGCGGTGGAGAACCAGGCGCCAATAACAGCCATCACCAGCAGCACGACGGCGGTCACCGCCAGGCCCTGGATCAGGGTGAGTTTTTTCAAACGAGTTTTGAAACTGTCTAAATATTGGTCTAGGCGTTTTGAAGTCTGCATGTCTGCTTTGCCTTTATGAAAAGCCTTGTGTGAATTCAGAGATTGCCGGTTCTTACGCGCAAGTGCTGGTTGCCCAGGAACGATTCGGCCAGCACGATGATGACCAGCAGAAACAGGAAGAAACGCCAGATTTCCCGCTCTTCGCGGTCATCATCGGCAGCCGTGGCGGCATCGGTGGTAATAGCGGCTTCACCGGAACCGGCCGTGCCTGCCACCACATTCTGCCAGTTTTGCAGCACCTGGGCATCCATAACAGTGAGATCTGACTCCCGGCGGTCGGGATTCACGGCCACCAGGACCTCACTTGCAGGAGTAATGACCCGGTAAAAGCCGGTTTTATTCAAGGCGATGTCCTGGGCCTGGGTGGTGTCGGACAGCGATAAGAGGCTGCTTCCGTCGGGATCAAACACCTGGCCGGACGCGCCGCCGGCGCGGGACAGCTGCAGGAAGGTGCCGGTAACCTGTTCGCGCACCAGCAGGTTTTCGTTGGACAGGTAGCGCGCGGCTTCGGCCATAAAGGTGACGAACACCGGTTTCACGGGCAGGTCGCTCAGCGTGTTGTCCAGCGCGGTGGTGAGCTGCATGAAGCGGCCGCGGCCGATCTGGCGCTCGATCAATACGGGACGATCACCAGCCTGGGCGATCAGGATGCGGTCATCCTCACCGGCGGTGACGGGCAGGGTGCGCATGATGACATTGCCCCAGCCGGAGGATTCGCGCAGCACGGGATGACTGCTGTCGATCATGGTAACCGGGTTGCGGGTCTCACGGCGGATACCGGTGGTGCCCATGGGCAGATCCAGTACCGGAATGGCGGCGCGATCAAGCATGTCTTCACCGACGCCGGCAATGACACTGCCGCCGCCGCTGACGTAATCGGTAATGGCCGTGGCCAGGCTGGCGTTCACGGCACTCATGTCTTCAATCACGATCCAGGGATAACGCTGCAGCACGCGCGGATCGAAATCGGCAATCGGCTGGGTGATGACATCATAGCCGCGCGGCGCGGTTTCCAGCGCGGTGGTGATGTAGGTGACACCGCGGGATTCGGGATCGTCGGTTAACAACAGGACCGGGGCGGGCGGTGCGTTGTCATACACCGTGTGACGGGTGTCATCGCCGGGCAGGGCATCGCTGGGTGACATGGTGATGTCGATGCGGTTGTCGCCTTCGGCAAAGGCGACATCAGGAAAGGTCACGTTCGCGAACTGGGCGCTGCCGGCCTTGCCGAACAGGATTTCTTCGGTGCCCTGCGGTTGGCCGTTGATGGCCAGGGAAACGGTGCGGCGCTGGCTGTCTTCGGTGTTGTAACTGCGGGCCGTGACAATGATGTTCTGGCCGCTTTCCACAACCACTGAGTCGATGGCGATGTTGGGGGTGTTGTCAGTGACGACACGCTGCAGGTCGAGCGTCATCGGGCGACCGTTGATGACATCGGGAATCATGTCGGCAAAGCGCACGGCCTGGCCGGTCTGCTGGAAGTCGCTGACCAGGTGCAGAATGAAGTTGGCCTGGCTCTGTTCAATCATCGTGTTCAGGGACGACACCATCACGCCGAGGTCGAGCTTGCCGTTGCCGGGAGACAGGCTGTTGATGCGTTCCTGCAGCAGCTCGGCATCATCGGTCACCGGCACGATGCTGGTGACACCGCTGGCGGCGGCATATACGCTGGCGACATCGTCAGCGCCCATGCTGTTGATGATGGCCAGGGCATTGTCCTGCGCCGTATCAAAGGCGCCGTCGGCCGACATGGAGAATGAGGTGTCTATCACGATGACGTGGTGGGTGGTGTCGGCGGTGATCACGGCCTGCGGCGCGGCGAAAAACACCGGGCGCGCAAAGACCAGCGCCAGCAGCACAAAGAACAAGATGCGCAGCGCCATCAGCAGCAGGTATTTTAGTTTTTTCTGCACGTGAATGCGTTTTTTCGCCGGTTCCAGGAAACGCGTGGTGGCGAACTGTTCGCGCTCGGTCACCTGGGTTTCCAGGCGGTGCAGCCAGATGGGCAAACCAATGCCGAGCAGGCCGAGCAGAAAAAGAGGGCCGATCAATGCCATGTCATACCATCCAGATTAATTCGCATGTCCCCTGTAGGAGCGGCTTTAGCCGCGAACGACGACTCCGCGAAATTCCATTCGGGGCTAAAGCCCCTCCCACATCGTGCAGGTATGTTTCCGCAGTTGCAGGTCGGGACAGGAGCGTAGGTCCGTTTCCCGACAGGGGCATATTCCTCACAGCCATGGTTGGCCATGTCGGCAAACGGCGCATTGCGCCTATGCCGACCTCCGGTCAGTAGATTGGCCTGATCCGTTGTAGGAGCGGCTTCAGCCGCGAATGAACACCGACGAAGATATTCGCGGCTGAAGCCGCTCCTTAGGGGGTTCATGTTTGCCAATGCGGTCGCCATCATCCGCGCTTCTCCCTGAATGTCAGGTAGTTGTGCAGCGCGCGGTCCAGTGGCTCTGACGTGTTGAGCAGCACGTGGTCGGCGCGAATGCCGTTGGCGGCTTCCTCGATGGTCTTGATGTGTTTCTGAATCTTTTCCCGGTACGCGTTTTTCATGTAGGTGGGTTCCACCTCGATGGCGTCACCGGTTTCCATGTCTTCATACAGAGTGGACTGCTTGATGTCCGGGTTGAGCTCGGCGTCATCAAGCAGGTGGAACATGATCACGTCCTGGCCATGCAGGGCCAGCGGACGGATGTTTTCCAGCAGCTCTTCGGCGTCGCAGTAAAAGTCGGAGATGACGGCGACCAGGCCGCGGCGCTTGATGTGTTCACGAAAGCGCGTCATGGGCTTGTTGATGTCAGTGCCTTTCGCGGCTTCGGCGGCATCGAGCGTGTGTATCACGCCCTGCAGCGAGCCCATCTTGCTCGCCGGTGGCCGGTATTCCTTGATCTCGTCGTCAAACAGCATGCAGCCGACGGCGTCATGCTGGCGCGAGGACAGGTAGGCGAGACTGGCACCGAGGTATTTGCCGTACTGCAGCTTGGTGATGCCGCCGGAGCCAAAGCCCATGGAGGCGGAGGTGTCGAGCAACAGCATCAGGTGCGAATTGGTTTCGCCGAGGAAGCGCTTGATGACGGTCTTGTCGGTACGGGAGTAGACGTTCCAGTCGATGTAGCGCGGATCGTCGCCTTCGGCGTACTGGCGGTATTCGACGAATTCCTGGCTGAAGCCGAACTTAGGCGAACGGTGCAGGCCGATGACGAAACCTTCCACGACGGCCTTGGCCACCAGCTCCAGGTTGGACAGGCTGGCGAGCACGGACGGGTTGAGCAGGCGTGTCTGCGCGTTCTTGTTGTCGGATTGGCTCAGGTTCATGTGACCTTCGTTTTGTTCATGTTCCTTTGTCGGCAAATGCTACGCTACGCCGATCTATGGCTTTATTCCGGTTGTGCGTATATTTGCCGGAATACATCTTCATTTCTGGGCAAACGGTGGTCGCCTTGCCGGATGACGCCCTGAGGGCTCTTCCGGTCTTGTTCGTTGTGTCGAATGGCGCTGCGCTTATCCGACCTACCTCGTGTCTCATTGGTAGGTAGGATCAGCCCGCTGGGCGCCATCCGACATCGTTCAACCTTCTTATGCCGCCGCCGGAATCGCCAGGTCGTTGAGCATGCTATTCAGAATGTCATCGATGGTCACGCCATCGGACTCGGCATAGTAATTCGGCAATACACGGTGACGCAGGATCGGCACGGCGAGGTGTTTCACATCTTCTGGCGTCACATGGTAACGGCCTTCCATCAGGGCTCGGACCTTGGCGGCGAGCACCAGGTTCATAGAGGCGCGGATGGAGGAACCGAAGTTGACGTATTTTTTCACCATCTCGGTGGCCAGCGGATCGGCCGGGCGGGTGGCGCGTACCACGTCCACCACGTAACGGGTCACTTCCTGGGAAATCGGCACCTGGCGCACCAGCCACTGGAACTTGAGGATTTCCTCGGCGCTGGTACAGGCGGTCACGGGCGGCATGTCGACACGGCGGGTAAAGCGGTCGAGGACAGCCACTTCTTCTTCCGGTGACAGGTAATCGAGAATCACGTTGAACAGGAAACGGTCGAGCTGGGCTTCCGGCAAGGGGTAGGTGCCTTCCAGTTCGATCGGGTTCTGGGTGGCCAGTACCAGGAAGGGTTTTTCCAGCTGGTGGATCTGGCCGCGCACGGTCACGGTTTTTTCCTGCATGGCTTCCAGCAGCGCCGCCTGGGTCTTTGGCGGGGTACGGTTGATTTCGTCGGCCAGCAGCACGTTGGTGAAGACCGGACCGGGGACAAAACGCCATTCGCGTTTGCCGGTGCTCTGGTCTTCCTCAACCATGTCGGTACCGGTGATATCGGTCGGCATCAGGTCGGGGGTGAACTGGATACGCTTGAAGGTCAGGCCCAGGGCCGAGGCCAGGGTGTGCACCAGCAGGGTTTTCGCTGTACCGGGCATGCCGGTGATCAGACAGTGACCGCCCACGTAAAGGGTGATAAGCAGGTTGTCCACGATGTGGTTCTGGCCAATGATGGTACCGGCAATCTGTTCCCGGATCTGGTTGTTGGCCGTCACGAATTTCTGGACGAGTTCGCGGGTTTCTTCGGTATCAAAGGCGTTTTCTGTATCGCTCATAATGCGTTCCTGTCTGTTACCACGTTTACATTGTTATTAGTTCAATTCGTTCTTTGTCGGCAAACGACCTTACAGGCCTATGCCGACCTACGTCCTCATTCCGGACATGTTTCCATGTTCCGGTATATATGTTCATTCATGGGCGACCGATGGTCATCTTGCCGGATGACGCTTCGCGCTTCCGGCGTTATTCGTTTTGTTGGATGGCGCAGCGCTTATCCGACCTACCTCGTTGTTCCATTGTTGTCTCATTCGTCTGTTGTCTCATTCGTCGCTGTCGCCCCGGCTCATCTCGAGCAGCAGGCGCTGGGCCGGTCGGTATTGCGGGGCAATATCGAGCGCGGTCATCAGGTATTCCATGGTCTTTTCTGCATTGTCCAGCGCGTCCCAGGCCTTGGCAACCCGGTAATGGGCGGCGGCCTTGTCCAGCGGATCCAGGGCCAGCAGCACCTCGAATTCCTCCAGGGCCAGCTGCGGCCGGTCGGTGTCCATGTACAGGTCACCGAGCAGTTCGTGTATGTCTTCGCGGAACGGGTTGGCCCAGTTGGCATCGACCAGGACTTCCTGAGCCTTATCCAGCATGTCGCGCTCACGGAAAAAGCCGGCCAGGCTGATCAGCGCGTCGGGCACATGGCCGCCTTTTTCCCAGAAGGTCTGGAGCGCGGCAAATTCGTCATCGCGGTTGCCCAGTTCGTGGTTGGCGCGGGCCTTCACGATATAGGGGCTGTCGTTTTCCACGTAGTCCGGATAGGTAAAGATGGCGCGGTCAGCGGCGGCCGCGGCAGCTTCCCACTCGTGGGCCTGCAGTGCCTCAAAGGCGGCACGCATGTCTTCCATCCACACGCCCAGGCCGCTGAGCAGCGGACCGTATTCGATATCGATGAACTGCTTGAAGTGGTCGTCGAACTCGTCGGCGCTGATGCCCAGCACCTGCTCGATCGCGGCCACCGGGGTGGCGCCGTCATTAAAGAGGTAAAGCATGTCGACGATCTTGTCGAAGCCGTACTCGATGTCGATGAACTCAAACACCAGCCCGGCCTGCATGTAGGACACGATAACCTGGCCCTGGTAGGTGGGACGCATGAAACCGTCATCGAGTTCGGCGATGGGCATAAACTTGCCCTCGCTCATGGCCTGCAGCACATCGGTGGGAATCTTGCGGCCGGGAATCGGGCCGGTCCGCCATTCCTCGTACACGGAGATGCCTTCACTGACCCAGCGCGGTACCAGGTTCTCGGTAGCGCCGAGTGTGTACACGTGCGCCATCTCATGCCAGAGCGTGGTGCCCCAGTGATAGCTGGCTTCCGGATGTGCGGTGGGCGAGTCCATGGCAAAGAGGTAGCCGAAGGTGACCCCGAGCAGGCCGACACCGGGCATGCCGATGGAGCGCACGATGAAGTCTTCGTGGTTCGGGTAGATCTCCACCACCACCGGTTCTTTCGGCACCAGCCGATAGCGTTCGTTGTAGACCGCCATGGAGTCCAGCGACAGTTTGCTGGCGTAATTCTTCAGCACATCCTTTTCATCCTTGCCCAGGCGCAGGATCAGTTCCGGCAACGGCCCTTCGGGCGGATCCGGGTAGCTTATGTTGACGAAGTCATCGGTGAAGGTGTCGAGCAGACGCATCAGATTGACGGTCATCGGGTTGAAGGCATTGCCTTCATAGGAAATCTGTACCTGCTCGATGGCATCGGCTATGTCGTTCATGCGCAGCAGGTTCTGGCCGAGGTAGACGCGCGCCTCGTGATGGTCCGGCTGCAGGTCCACGGCCTGCTGGAAAAATTCGCCGGCTTCGCGGTAGCGGCGCACGATGGTGGCGTGATAGCCGGTAATGAAATAGACGTCGCCGTCATTCGGGCTTTCCGCCAGGGCGGCATCGATATAGGACTGGTAATCCTGCCGTGTCATGAAGGCATAGGAGGCCCACATGGCATTGAGTTCCATGGCCGGCAGGTCATTGTCCTCGACAAATTCGGTGGCTTCTTCAAGCGTGTCCAGCGCATCGTCGTAACGGTCCTGGCGCAGCAGCGAGCCGATCACCATCATCATGGCGCGCAGGCGTGTGCCCGGCGGCGACAGTGCTTCTTCCATCACGGCAGCCAGGTGCTGGTTGAGCACCTCGGAGTCGCCGCCTTCACTCAGCGCCGAGGCGGCGCCAATGTGTGCCCACGCATTCGCGGGATCAATGGCAAGGGCTTCCTCGAACAGATTGTAGGCTTCCTGCGGCTGGAAGGTTTCCAGAAACAACTCGCCCCAGCGCACACGCACCATGGGATTGTCGGGAAAATCGTTGAAGGCCTGCTGGAACTGGGTATTGGCACCCTGCAGGTTGCCCTGGGCCCACTGGATTTCCGCGCGCACCCACGATGGTGGGTTGGAAATATAGAGGTCGGCAAAACAGGTGATGGCTTCGCGGGACTGGCCGCTCCAGTGCAGGTCCTCGCAGCGGTTCAGCTCATCATGATCGAGGGCGCCGTAGAGGTGATCACGGGACTGGGCGGGCATGCTGAGGCTGGCAGCCAGAACAGGAATAAGGGTAGCGGCTCGGGTGAGGCCACTGGCGCAGAGGATGGTGCTGTGACGCTTAGTCCCCATTAGCCCCGGATTCTCCCCTGAGCATGTCGATCTGTTCGCCGACTTCGGCGGATTCGAGAATCAGTTTCTGCAGGCGTTCGACATACTCGGCGTTGCTGTATTCATTGCGGCGCAGCTGCAGGGACTCGATATCGCTGTTGAGCTGGGCGCGTCGGGTCAGCAGTTCGGTAACCCGCGGATTGTCATCGCTGGTCTCCAGCGGCTGCACGCGGGCCAGGGTGAAGGCAGCGGCACCGCCACCGCGAATCTGCGGATGCTCGGTGGCCAGACGGCCGTCGCTTTCAAAGAAGCGGGCGGTTTCGCGTTCGGCAAAATCAAAGGCTTCCTGAATGCTGACGTTGTTGTTCTTGTTGATGTCGGCCACTTCACTGGCCAGGGCTTCGGCGAAGAAGGTGCCGAACTCGGTGGCGTTCTTTTCATTGCCGTTGCGGGTGGCGGTAATGATGATGCGGTCGTCGGTTTCCAGTTTCTCCAGCATGGCGCCGCTGGCGCTGGCGGTGCTGACAATGAAATGGTTGCTGCCAGGAAAGCTGCCCATGACTTCGGCCAGGTCGGCATCGGTGATGTCAGGGCCGGGAATATTGAACTTGAACTGTTCGCCGTCGTAGCTGCCATGGCCGATCAGGTAGATGGCGACCCGGTCATCATCGGTGAGCGTGCCGGTGAGGGCATCAAAATGGGCGAGCAGGGCGTCGCGGGTGGCGTCCTCGCCAGAAAAGGTGGTGACATGGTCCGGGCTGACGGTTTCGGAGGCAGCGGCAATCTTCTCACGCTGTTCGGTAAAACGGCGCTCGAATACCTCGACGCCACCCAGGCCCTGCACCACGGTGATGTACAGCTCGGCCTGTGCCGGCAGGCTGCCTAGGCAGGTGGCCCAGAGCAGCAGGGCAAGCGCGCTTTTAGACCATGTCATGAGGCCTCCTCATATAGTCTTCCACTGCCGGCGCAGTACCCATTCCATGGCTTTCAGCAAAATCAGCAATAAAAAGAAGAAAGGCGCATCCCACAAGTAGCTGATCTGTTGTTCGGTGATGCCCGCGGTGGAGTAGGAAATGGCTTCGGGAATCTCGCCCCACTGTTCGGGTGTCCAGTACTGACCGCCGGTGACGGCAGCGACGCGCTCCAGCAACTGGCGGTTCTGGCGCATGTTGAAAATTTCCTGGCCCTGGTCGTAACGCACGGCGGTGGTGCTGGAGGAGACCAGGTTTTCGCCGACACGGGAAATGGCTTCAATGCTGTACAGGCCGGTGCCGCCGGGGGCAAAGCTGGCTTCATAGACGCCGGGCTGGCCGGGTGCCGGCAGCAGGTCGAGGGTCACGACATCGTTGTTCTCGGAAGACACTACGGCGGAAATGGCCAGGCCCTGGTTTTCCTCGGCTTCGGGGTCGCGCACCTCGGCGCGCACGCGAATCTCCTCGTTGTTGACCGCGCTGGACAGTTCAAACGGGCGTGGGGAGTTGGCCACCAGTGAGCGCGTCATCTGGCGCCAGAAGGTTTCGTGACGCATGTCGTCCACTGGCAAGCTCATCTGCCAGCGCCAGGTACCGCCGGTGGCCATGACGTAGGTCTGGCCGCGGCCGTAGGGCTGGGTGACCAGCAGTGGCTGGAGGCGGCCTTCGACGTTGACGTTCAACAGGGTGGTAGAGGCCGGACGCAGGTCGCCCAGCAGCTGGTAATCGGCGACTTCCGGTAACTCACTCCAGAGACGGTCGTTTTCGGATTCGCTGTCGCTGAACTGCAGCATCGGCGCCAGGCGGCCCGAGTCGGTGAGGGCGACCGGGGCTTTTTCGCGAATGAAGGCGGATTCTTCCATGCTGTTCAGGCGCACCGGCAGGATGTCCGCCACAGGGGATTCGGCCCAGCCGCCCAGGCCGAGACCGTTGAGGCCGGCCAGCATGAGCAGGCTGCCACCACGCTCACTGACAAAATCACGAATGAGTTCCTGCTGTTCGCTGCTCAGCTCGGCGGCATTGTAGCTGCCGATGATCAGGGCATCGTAGTCAAACAGTTCGGCGCGCTCGGTCGGAAAACCATTGGCCAGCTGTTCCGGGTTGTCGATGCCCTGACGGTAAAACTTGTTCGGGGTGACCTTGAGCAGGGTGGACAGCTTGATGCTGGGGTCGTCGTCCAGGGCGCGCTGCATGAACTTGTATTCCCAGCGTGGCTCGCCCTCCACATAAAGCACCTTGTACTGGCTTTCCTGCACGTCCACGACACGGGCGCGGGAGTTGTTGGCCAGGTTGGTTTCCCCGTTCACGGGGTCAAGGGTGAAACGCAGGTCGAGCTGACCGGGTTCTTCCACCTCGATATCGACAAAGGCCAGGGTCATGTTCTGGTCGTTGCCCAGGGTGACCTCCTTGGTGCTCAGGAAAGTGCCGCCGTTATACACCTTGATGCGTGCTGTTCCGCCCTGGTCGTGGCGAATGCCGACGCGGGCGGTCAGGGTGGTGCCGGGCAGGGCTTTCTCGGGCAGGATCACTTCGGTGAGTTCGAGGTCCTCGGGAATGTCTTCCCGGCCGATGCCCACGGTGTGGACCGGCACGCCGAAACCGGCGATTTCATTGAGGTCGGCCTGGTTGATGGCGCCGCTGTTGTCGGCGCCATCGCTGACCAGGATCACCGCGCCCAGGGATGAGCCGCTGGCCTGGCGCAGGGTCTGTAACAGGGCAGTGCCGATCTCGGTGGCCTCGCCCGGATCCGGCAGATTGGCAAAGGTGTCCATGGCGGCCGCCGTAGCATCGAAGCCGTACGGCAGGATGTTGTAGATCTCGGCAATGTCTTCGAGGGATTCGGGGGTGAGCAGTTCCTGGGCCTGGACCATGCGGGTGGCACCACCATCACTGAAGGTCATGCTGCCCGAGGTATCGAGCATGATGGCCACGGCATTTTCGCCGCGCAGCAGGCGCTCGGAGACCAGTGCCGGCTGCCACAACACCACCATGACAACGGCGACCATCAGGCATTGCAGTAAACCGAGAGTGGCCAGCTTGCCCCAGCCCAGGTTGCCGGGACGGCGTGCCAGCATAACGGCCACAGCGACGGCAAAGAC
>Ga0181576_10001927_pt1 | contig 15731 bp, 12 predicted proteins | sample 101ome_22_FD_132464 | JGI IMG/M metagenome (GOLD analysis project Ga0181576, IMG submission 132464) | Coastal salt marsh microbial communities from the Groves Creek Marsh, Skidaway Island, Georgia - 101412BT metaG (megahit assembly) | ecosystem: Environmental > Aquatic > Marine > Intertidal... | reverse complement strand
TGCCCGATTTCGGCTGTGCAGTCGGAGTATTCGCCGTGGAGTCGAAACGTCGAGATTGCAGTGCTCGATACCTGCCGGGAGATTGGTGCTGCGTTCGTAGCATTCTCGCCGCTCGCTCGGGGTATGTTGGCCAACGGCATTAAATCTCTCGAGGTGCTTCGGGATAAGGATATCCGCCGGAACATGCCGCGGTTTCAGGAGCCGAATTTCAGTCAGAACCTCAAGCTTGTCGAGCAGTTTGATGCACTGGCCGCCGAGTGCGGTGTTACACCGGCTCAACTGTGCCTGAAATGGGTGTTGAGTCGCGGTGATTTTGTGCAGCCGATTCCGGGCACGACTTCCCTTAAACATCTTGAAGAAAATGTGCGAGCTTCCGATCTTGACGTTGATCAGGCGATTCTTAATCGCGTGAGCGCGCTGATCAATCAAGCGACCGTGAGTGGTCCCCGATACCCGGCAGCGACTCAACTTGAAATCGATACCGAGGAGTTTGCCTAAACGCCTGCGAACATCTGTGATCGCACTGTAATAAATTCAATACAACTCTGGAGAGGACTTACTTTGAACAACGATAATCAGCAAATCCCAGTAGTGAGTGACAATAAACCCAACAGCGCGCGACGACGATTCGTTGGCAGTGCCATGCGCTTGCCGCTCGCCTTTTTTGTACCGGTCGGTGCGTTGGATGCTCAAGCGTCCGTGACCCCAGTCAATATGAGTCCTGAGCAGCGAGTCGCGATGGTACAGCGAATGATCTATTTGCTGTTTCCTCTCGACAATATCAGCGAGGGACCCTATCAGCGCAGCGTTGCTGTTTTGCTCGACAAGATAGAGCAGGACACCGCTCGCATGACCCTGATTGATCAAGGGCTGAATATGCTGAATCAAGCAACCGCTGGCGACTGGCTGGCGGCTGATGAGTCAGCGCAGGTTGATGCAATGAAAAGCATCGAGCAAAGTCCTTTTTTCCAATTCATGTACGGCAACGCCCAAGCAACACTCTTTAATGATCAAGAGGTCTGGGATGCAATCGATTATGGCGGGTCAGCGCTGACCTTTGGGGGGTATCGCAATAACCTCGTCGAAGATATCGAATGGATCGAGGGGGGTAACTGAGCATGGCAGCACAATTTGAACTCGATGACGACAGCGTTGTGGTTGTCATTGGATCGGGCGCTGGCGGTGGCACCATCTCAGCAGAGCTCACTCGCGAAGGCATCAATGTGGTATGTCTCGAAACAGGTGGTGATATCGAGATAGAAACCGATGCCGCGAAAATGTGGAACCGTTTGACGTGGCTGGATCCGCGCGTCGGATCGGGTGACTTGCCCAAGAATTTCCCGATTTGGAGTGCTAAAGGCGTTGGTGGTACCACGCTTCACTGGACCGCAGGTGTTCCCCGTTATTCCAGGGAAGAGCTAAAACCCAGTGCGTACTTTGGCGGTCTGGATGGTGTTTCGACAATAGACTGGCCGATCGAGTATGACGAGCTCGCATCGTATTATGACAAGGCCGAATACATGATGGGTGTATGCGGTACTCACGGGCGTCCGTTGCTGCCAGAAAGCGGTCATTACAAAGTGCTTGAGGAAGGCGCGCGTCGAGCAGGCTTCAAGCGCATGGTGAATCATCCGATGGCGATTAATTCGGTCACCGAGAATGGTCGTTCCGAGTGCTTGCAGTTGGGTTTTTGTTCGACGGGATGCGCTGTCGAGGCCAAATGGTCATCGAATGTAGGGCCTATTCGTGAGGCGCAGGCGACTGATCATTTTGAGTTACGCAAAAACTCGCATGTCCTCAGGGTTGAGCATGACGATAAGGGCAGAGTAAATCGCGTCGTCTATAAAGACGCCAACGGTAACGAAGTCGCCCAAAAGGCGCGGATTGTGTGCATGGCAGCCAATGCTATCGACACGCCGCGTATTTTGCTGAACTCAACCTCGTCGCGTTTTCCAAACGGCCTTGCCAATAGCTCCGGACATGTTGGTAGACACTTCACCAAGCACGTTGTCTCTATTGTGACCGCGGTGCTACCCGGGAAAGTGCACTTCGAGCGTGGCACGCAGAATACCGGCAGAATTTTCGACTGGGTGGAAAATGACTCGGCGCGCGGGTTCGCTGGCGGTTTCTCCTGGCAGCAGGTGAGCTTTGATCCGGCATCGTTGGTGCAGTTATCGCGTCCCGGAGCGTGGGGGCGCAGCTACACAGATGAGCTGAAACAGTACGATCACTATAGCGCCATGTTGTTGATCGGTGAGGATCCGGCACACCCCGACAATAGAGTCACGTTGGATGCGGAGGTCAAGGATCAACACGGAATGCCAGCGCCGCACATCCATTACGTGTACCACGATAACTCCCGCAAGATGTTTGATTTTGCGCATGCCCGCGCTCGCGAGTTGTACGAAGCACTTGGATCAGAGCGTTTTTATATAAGCAACCCGCCGCCATCGACCCACAATATGGGCACCTGTCGCATGGCCACCAATGGTGATGACGGTGTGGTCAACCCATATGGCAACAGTTGGGATGTCCCCAACCTGTTTATGTCTGATGGTAGTCAGTTGCCATCGAGTGGAACGCCGAATCCGACCTTGACCATTGTGGCCTTGGCACTGCGTCAGGCACGGCATATTCGCGAGAAGATGGTGCGCGGCGAGGTCTGATGACATGGCAGAGCGAACCACGACAGCGCTTGTGGAGAGAAATGCTGATCAGGGCTCGGAGCATCCAATAGCCGAGGACAGCGCACGCCTGGCACCGGCTCGCAAGAGCCGGGCAGGTGTCGATAAACGCACAGAGTTACTCAAAGCCGCCTCCAAGCAGTTCCTGAAACTTGGCTACGAAGGCAGCAGCATCAACTCGTTGGCACGCTCATCGGGCATTTCCAAAGAGTCGATCTATCGCTATTTTTCGAGCAAAGAGGCTTTATTCGAAGCTGTGGTCGAGAAAGAGCTTGAGGCACACCGTAAGGCGTTATCGACCCTGGCTTCGATTCAGGGCGGTGACGCATCACTGGATCAGTTACGTGAGGCCGCGATCAGTATTCTCAAAGTGATGACCTCTGATCGAACCTTATCGCTGAGACGCTTGATGTTCCAGGCGGCGACCCGCAACCCCGAAATAGGCGAGCATTACTATCGGATTGGGCCAGAGGTCGCGTACGAGCAGTTTGAGGATTTTTTTGAGCGGCTGGGTGCGTCGACCAGGTTTACGCCCAAGGCGTTGAGCCGTGCCTTCATGGCACTGCTGCTGCACGAAATCATGCTGGCGCGAGCGTGCCGGGTCGAATCCTCACCGAGCAAAGAACGCATCGAGCAGTGTGCGACGAATACGGTCGAAGTATTTGAACGCAGTTTCTTGATGGGCGCCTGAACGGCGCCCTTGTTGCGTCTGTTATGCCGAGCGAGCGGTTAGCTTGGCGCGTGCTTCGAGTAGGTTGGGCGCCGTCTCTCGCAACGCGGTAGCGATCAGGCCCGCGGTTACAGTCAGCCCGACCAATATCCAGAGCGGGGCGGACAGGTCGCTTTTATCTGCCACCCATCCAGCGAAGGTTGGTGAAAACACACCGCCCAGTACTTCGCCAATTCCCATGGTCAATCCAACCGCAGTCGCGACATTACGCGGATTTACCGACTCGGACGGCACCGTTGCCATGAACATCGGGAATACGCTGCACGGCAGCCAGCCTACGAAGAATAGCGCCGCCATCGTCCAAGCAGAGCCGTCAAAGTACATCGCGCCAAGCGGCATGATCACGCCAATCAGCGGCGTCACAATCATCACCGGCTTACGTCCAATGCGGTCTGATAAGCCCGGCACGAGAAAACTGCCAACCGTTGCTGAAATGCCCAGCGCTCCCATGATCCACCCCATCGAAGAGGGTTCGATACCGCGCATCTCGGTCAGGAACAACGGCATGAATGCCCAGGTGATTACCAGATAGGACACCAGCAAGATAGACATCAGCGTGCAGACAATCATGTTACGCTCTTTGAAGATCTCCATGATTGAGCTGTGTTCGGCCTGCTCTTTGTGTTCGCTCCCGGCAGTGGGTACGGCGTCCTTGATGAATATCCAGATCAATCCGGCCGTGATCAAACCGGGTACGCCCGCCAGGAAGAATGCATTACGCCATCCGAAGGCCTCGGCAAATGCAACCAGCAACACCGGCGCAGCAAATGAGCCAAGCAGGTTCGAGCCAAAATTCTGTGCCACGCCCTGTGCAATGCCACGAGCCTTTGGTGATACCGATTCCGCCGTGATTGAGTGAGATATCGGCATTACCAGGCCTTCGCAGGCACCCATCAATAGCCTTGCACCGAACAAAAGCAGGAAGCTGGTCGCCAAACCGGTTATAAACGAGCAAAGCGAGAACGCGATGGTTGCCACCACCAGAAACACTTTGCGCTTTCCGCTGCGGTCGGACAGATGTCCGAAAATCATTCCCGATATCGCCCAGGTAAACGACAGGGCAGAGGCAGTGAGGCCGACCTGCACATTGTTCAAACCAAGTTCCGGTTGAACAAAGGGCATCAGAAAACTGAGTGCGTTTCGGTCAAAAAAGACGATGCCGAAATTAAGGCTCAATAAACCGACCAAAAAGGCCTGTTGTTTTGGGCTCAGCATGGGTTGTGCGTTGTTATTCATAGTTAATTAGAACCTTGCACTGGGTTGTGCGTTGCTTTAACGACTCGAACATGGTCGGCAAGCCGTCCAGCGATACTGTGTCAGAAATCAAATGCTGTGGTTCGGTCGCCCCGGTGCATAGTGCATCGAGCGCTGCGCGATATTCCTGCAGCGTGAAGAACGCTGATGTTTGCAGGCATAGTTCGCGAGACAAGATGTCAAACGGGATCAGTGTGTCTGGCTTTGTGCACAGGCCGAGAATCACCACGCAGCCCTTGGTTTTGACACTCTCACAAGCCTGGTTAATCAGGCCGGGAATTCCAACACACTCAAATACAACATCCGCGGGCCCACCGAGCGCAGTCTTTGCCGCCGCCACCGCTGCGGTTCGATCAGCAATAAAGTCGGTTGCTCCCATCGCCAGCGCTCGATCGCGTTGATAACTGTTGATGTCCTGAATCACCACCTTCGATGCGCCGCGTCGTCGCGCCCAGAACGCAGTCGCGAGGCCGATTGGCCCTGCGCCCAGAATCAAGACCCGATCACCGGATTGCATGCCGGATTTGTTGACACCATGCAACGCCACTGCGAGCGGTTCAACGATGGCGCCGTCGGCCACGCTGACATCGACCGGCAATTGCACGCACTGCCGTTCATTGGCCACAGCGTACTCGCCGTAGCCGCCGCCCTGAAGGCTGAACTTTTCGCACCAGGCCACTTCGCCTTTTCGGCACGAGTCGCATTGTCCGCAGCTCTTGAGCGGGCTTACAGAGACAAGACTGCCGGTGTGCAGATGGGTCACACCCGCACCGACTCCGACCACTTCGCCGGCGAATTCATGACCGATAATGTCACCCGGACAGATGCCAAAGGCCTCTTCCTCGAGCATGTGCAGATCGGATCCACAAATACCGCAGCGCTTGACGTTGACCACAACCTCTCCGGCACCGGGGGTAGGGTCATCAACCTGTTGTATCACCAACGGTTGGTGCAAAGCCTGAACGACCGCTGCTCTCATTATTTGTATCTCCCGAGAGCGACTCCGCCATCGATCAGCATTTGGCTGCCAGTGACGTAAGAGGAAGCATCCGATGCCAAGTACAGAGCAAGCGCCTTGATTTGCTCAACGTTCGCAATGCGTCCCAAGGGCACCTGGGCATCCCATTCCTTGCGCACTTCCGGGTCATGCAACCATCCACCACCAATGTTGGTAACGAACGGTCCGGGGGCAATGGTGTTTACCCGTATGCCATATTCGGCGAGCTCCAATGCCACTTGGCGGCACATGTGCGTAACACCGGCTTTTGCCGGCATATACGGCATGCCGACAATCGCCTCGAGGATGATGGATGCGTTGGATGATGTCGCAATGATCGAACCGCGCTTGGCCGGCTTCATTACGCGCGCAGCTTCTCGGATAGTGTAGTAAATGCCGGTGAGATTGATCCCAATCGCGCGATCCCAACGCGCCGGGTCCATGGTGTCAATTTGGCCATCATCATTGCGATGTCCGGCCGGGTTCCAGAAACCCGCGCCCGGATCAATACCGGCGTTGGCAAAACAAATATCCAACCCACCGCACTCGGCTACATGTTCGTCCACGACGCTGCGTGTTTGCTCCAGCGAGGTCACATCGAGGCTCGCCGTGCGGATGTTACCGCCAAGCTCTCGGAGCCGTTGGCTTTCGGCTGCCAATCGTTCGGCATCGATGTCAGACATCGTGACGATTGCACCGGCTTCGGCGAGAGTTTCGGAGTAGGCAAGGCCCAGACCCGACGCGGCGCCGGTTACCAGTGCGCTGCGTCCCTTGATGTTGAATTGATCGAGTACGGTCATTATTGTGCTTCTCCTTGATCCGATATCTACTACGGGCATTGTGATACGCTGGATGGTAGGCGGGGCGGCGAAATGCTGTCAACGAAAGCAAAGTGCTCTGATACAGGGCTTATGGGTTGTTTCACTATATGAAAACTTTGGAGTTGTAAGAATGAAAGCATGGCAGGTGAAGGCAGGAAGTACATCGATCGATGGATTGCAGATGGTCGATGTGCCAACGCCCGTTGCGCAAGCCGGGCAGGTACTTGTCAAAGTGCATGCAGTGTCCCTGAATTACCGCGATCAGGCGATCGTCAAGGGAATGTATTTGGGCGGTGCGCTCGCCGAGGACACCATCGCGCTGTCTGATGGCGCTGGGGAAGTTGTTGCCGTTGGAGAGGGCGTCACACGTTTCGCGGTGGGCGATCGTGTCGCCGGCATTTTCTTCCAGAATTGGCTTGATGGACCATCGACGGCGACGCCAAAGCTTGCGCTCGGCAGTCCGCTTGACGGCATGGCCGCCGAATTCCGCGCGCTCGCCGAAGACGGATTGGTGAAAATCCCTGACGGGCTCAGTTATGCAGAAGGCGCCTGTTTACCCTGCGCTGGCGTCACCGCGTGGAATGCAATGTTTGATGCAAACCCCATACGACCCGGGCAGACAGTGCTTCTGTTGGGAACCGGCGGCGTGTCTATTTTTGGACTTCAGTTTGCCAAAATGATGGGGGCACGCGTGATCATCACGTCCAGCAGTGATGACAAGCTGGCCCGCGCCAAGGCGATGGGAGCAGATGAGACCATCAACTATCGATCGCATCCAGATTGGGAGCAGGAAGTACTGCGCCTGACCAACGGCTTGGGCGCCGATCATGTTGTGGAGGTTGGCGGTGTGGGCACCCTCGCCAAATCCTTCGTGTCAGTCGGCTTCGGTGGCACGATTTCATATATCGGGGTGCTGGCCGGAAAGGATGGGGATACCAGTCCCCATATGCTGTTATTCAAGGGCGCGCGACTGCAGGGTATCTTTGTTGGCAGTCGCCGCATGTTCGAAGACATGAACCTTGCGATTGCGGCCAATGGCATCAAACCGGTCATCGACAGTGTCTTCAGTTTCGATGAGTTGAAAGAGGCATTTGCGCACCAACTGGCCGGTAAGCATTTTGGTAAGGTCGTGGTGTCTGTTGCGGACGCCTGATCGAGCCGTTTTCAGCGTCATTTTCCCGTAAATATCCCCTGTGGAGGCTGTAAATTGGCCTCTTCTGGGGTAGTCTGAGAGGGTGTTTGGTGTCATCTGCACGCGAGGTGGCACGACATCCACACATAACAACATTGAACCTACATGATGAGGGTTGATCATGACTAATGTTAAGCATGCGTTCAGGCGCAAATTATTGGCCGTAGCGACGGGGCTGTGCACAGCAGCGACCGTAAATGCGCAGCAGCTCGAAGAAGTTGTTGTGACTGCTCAGTTCCGCGAACAAAACGTGCAGGACACGCCGCTCGCTATTACTGCTATTTCCGGCGACACGCTGGAAATGCGCAGTCAGTACTCGGTAGAGGAAATCGCTGCACAGGCGCCCAACGTCAACTTGGTCGCAGGCGGTGCCTACGCCGGTAATGCACTGGTCGCGTTTATCCGAGGTGTCGGTCAGGTCGACTTCATCCCCGCGCTCGAGCCCGGTATCGGTATGTACGTCGATGACGTCTACTACTCGAGCATCACCGGCGGTATTCTCGAACTGATGGATCTTGAGCGCGTGGAAGTGCTGCGTGGTCCACAGGGTACTCTTGCTGGTAAGAACTCGGTCGGTGGTGCAATCAAGTTGTACACCAAAAAGCCAAGCGCCGAGCAGGACGGCTTTGTTGAAGTTGCCTACGGTAACTACGATGCCATCAAATTCCGCGGTGCCACCAACTTCACGGTCATCGAAGACAAGATGTGGGGCCGGATTTCAGGCGTTTCCAACTCGCGTGATGGTTATGTAAAAAACCTGGATTACGGATGCACGCATCCGGAGTCGGGTGTTTTTCCGGGTAACAACGGCGCGGGCTGTGTGACTGGAAAAGAGGGCGGAATTGATTACACCGCCGGGCGCCTGGCCTTGCGTTGGATGCCCAATGAGGATCTGGATATCAACCTCGGATTCAACTTTATTGACGAGGACAGCGAGCCGGCACCGAACATCCCGTGGCGCGTGAGCGGCACCCTCGCGCCGGTGTTTGATACAGCAGGGGCGGGCGTACCGTTTACCCTGTGGGACAACCGAGCAGGTTTGCCGACCTCATACGGCGGCCAACCGTATACCGGCTTTGGACCGGGACCAGGACCGGGATGTCTTTACCTCGCATACGGACCCAATTCGTGCGATCCGAAGAGCCCTAACGACATGTACGTCAACTATGCGACGTACTCTGATCCGCGCACCGGAATCATCATCGAGAACGACCGGACACTCGAAGCGATGGACTTGACGCTGAGTGTTGATTGGCAGATCAATGACGACATGAGTGTCGACTCGATCACTGCATACCGAAGCGTTGAAAGCGGATGGGGCCAAGATCAGGACGGTAGTTGGGCACCATTGTCTCAGCTGTATCAGTTTGTCGATCAGGAGCAGTTTAGCCAGGAATTCAGGCTGAACTTCAAAACAGGCGACTTTGCCGATTGGACCACTGGCGTGTTCTACCACGAAACAGAGGCGCCCGTTACCGGACGTATCAACCTTAACTACGTTGGTATGGACTTCATCCACGGTCCGGATCCTGTGGATACCACAACATGGGCGGTGTTCGCCAATACCACGGTGTATTTGACCGAAGCGCTCGAGTTGAACGCCGGTATTCGATACAGCGATGACGAAAAGGACTACACGTTCCAGCGTCACAATCCGGACGGCAGTGAGATCGACCCTTGCCTTGGACCGCCCGGTACCCCCGGCAACCCGCCGAACTGTGTGATCTATGGTGTCAGCGACACGTCCAGCCTGTTCGAAGATGATCGCCTGGATTATCGCGCCGCGCTGACCTACAAGTTCAGCGACGACCTGATGGGATATGTGTCTTGGACCACGGGTTACAAGGGCGGTGGTGTTAACCCGCGTCCGTTCTACTCAGTTCAGGTTGTCCCGGTTAACCCCGAGGAACTCGAAACCTGGGAAGCCGGCTTTAAAGCCGATCTGATGGATAACCGGGTTCGTGTCAATGCGGCAGTGTTTGTCAACGACTACACCGATATCCAGCTTCAGTTCCTGAGCTGCCCGCAGTTCGGTGAGGCTTACCAGGCGCCGTGTTTGGCAACCCTTAACGCGGGCGATGCAGACGTGAACGGCTTTGAGCTGGAGATTGACGCAGCGATCACCGATAACTTCTCAATCGATGGAAGCTACTCATATCTGGACTTCGAATGGCAGACTGTATCGGCAAACTCTGATGTTGATCCGAACGGTATAACGCCTTACACCCCCGAGGTGACTTGGAGTATCGGCGCTCAGTACATGCTCGAGACCAGCGCAGGAAATGTGTTTGCTCGGGTAGATGCTAACTATCAGGATGAGTCCTGGAGCGAAAGCAACAACGCCGATAGCACCTATCTTGAAGATCGCACGTTGGTGAATGCATCGATTGCATACACCACACCGGATGAGAAATGGAAAGCCAAAGTCGAGGTCAAAAACCTGACCGAAGAAGAGTTTTTCATGCACTCTCAGAGCGGAGCGAGCCTCGGCGTCTCTTATGCAATGCCAAACCTGCCGCGTACGTGGTTGGTGTCATTGCGTCGTGACTTCTTCTGATAACGCAACCTGTTCGGCGCCCCGGTTCCGGGGCGCCATCTTCCCCCTCAGCTGGCTTCTCGATTTTTTTCACATAGTGAAAAACCATTCTGATTATTGAAACGTAGCCCAGTCCGATGCGTTAGCAACCCCGCGCGCTCGCAATCGAACCGAACGGTTCGGTGTTCAGTGCATTTGGCTCCGAAACACTCAAGAGCAAAGGCATCACCGAAGTGTCGCAACTTGCCAACTTGAGTCCGAACGTCATCCTTGACGCCGGTACTCCGTTCTCAGCCGGTAATGCACTGGCCGCATATATCCGGGGTATTGGTCAGAACGACTTCGCGTTCAACCTGGATCCGGGTGTTGGTATCTATGTTGATGGTGTCTATTTGGCGCGTACCGTTGGTGCAAACGTCAGCCTGAAGGACGTCGAGCGCGTCGAGATTCTGAAGGGTCCGCAGGGAACGCTGTTCGGACGTAACTCGATTGGTGGTGCTGTTTCTATCATCACCAAAGACCCGCAGATCGGTGAATTCTCCTATGAAGGCGAGGTGACCGCGGGTAGCTATGACCGCATGGATGTTGCCGGTTTTGCAAATATTCCGTTGACCGACAGCATGGCTGCGACGGTCGCGTTTGCCTCAAATAACCGCGACGGTTTCATGAGCCGTGTGCGTTATCCTGGCATCAACAATTACGTGGTTGATAGCTTTGAAAGCTACCTTAACGGCAACCTCGTTGAGTCAACCAAGCGCTTTGCAACCAACGGTTACGTCGCGACGTCGATCAACGGTGTCAACGTCGATGCTGACCCGACCAACGACCGCCTCCCGTATGACGATCGTTTCGTGCATCCGGACACAGACAAGACCTACGCCACGGGCAACAACTACTCGAAGTTCGAAGGCTATGGCATGGCAGCTCACTACACGTGAGACATCAGAAAAAACATGGAATTCAAGTCGATCACAGCCTACCGTGATCTGCTCTGGAATGTCGGTATGGACCTTGACGGTTCACCGCTTACCATTCTGCATACATCGATCGAAATCGAGCAGGATCAGTTCTCGCAAGAATTCCAGCTCAATGGCGTAGCCATGGACGACAAGCTGACCTATGCACTCGGTGCCTATTGGTTTGAAGAAGAAGGCTACAACGATGACTTCGTAACCTTCCCGGCCGGCCTGCTCCAGGTTTACGGTCCAAACGATCTTGAAACCGAAGCATGGGCGGTCTTTGCTAACTTCAACTACCAGTTGACCGATCGCCTGGATGTCACCTTCGGTGGTCGTTACACCGAGGAAGACAAGAGCTTCATCGGCGCACAACAGGATCTGAACGCGTTCAACTACAAGGTAACGGGCCTGTATCCGGTCTCTGTGGAAACGGCGACTCTGCTGGGATACCCAGATCCGACGCAGCCTCTGCGTTACTACCCGGACGAGAACAAAGGTCTTGAGTTCGACGATTTCTCGCCGCGCGTGGCGTTGAATTACCAGCTTAACGATGACATGAGCGTCTATGGTTCATATGCCAAAGGCTTCAAAACCGGCAGCTGGACCACTCGTTTGTCTGCTCCTCAGACCGATGGTCTGGACTTCGGCCAGGAAGAAGCGCATACCTATGAGCTTGGATTCAAGTCCGAGTTGATGGATCGTCGTCTGCGTGTCAACGCTGCGGCTTTCTTCACGGAGTACGAAGACATCCAGCTGAACTTCCAGGAGTTTGTCTCTCCGACTATCCGTAACGCGGGTGACGCAGAGTACAAAGGTTTCGACATCGATGTGCAGGGTTACCTGACCGACGGTTTGGCGTTCAACATGGGCATTGGCTACGTTGACGCTGAGTACACCAAGGTCAAAGAGGGTGCGACCATCGATGAGAGCTTTGCTCTTCCGAAAACGCCGGAATGGCAATTCTCGTTTGGTCCAAGCTACCAGATGCAACTCGACTCTGGCGCTACGCTGACCTTCAACGTCGATTACATGTATCAGGACGAAATGTACACTGACACGGAGAACAGCGAAGGATTGCTTCGTGATTCGATCAATGTCATGAACGCGTCAGTAACCTTTACGTCGGCGGACGACAAGTACGATATCGTTGTGGGTGGTACCAATATCACTGACGAACGTTACATCGTAACTGGTCAATTCCAGCCGGGTGGTGGTCAGCTGTACGGTTCCTACAACCGTCCAGAGGAATATTACGTAACCCTCAGGGTTCGTAACTGATCTCAAAATGTGTGAAAAGACTGCCGCCCTCGAGGCGGCAGTTTTGTTTTGGCATCGCCAATTTACGGCCAGACAATTGTTTGTTGACCGAACCGACCGGTTCGGTTAATTTCTCTGGCCAAACGTGAAAAGTCTGATCTGGAAACCGAGACTATGAGCAACGAAGTACTTATCTGGGCGCCCACCGAGGAAGACATTGAACACGCCAATGTCACGGCCTACATGAAGTGGTTAAAGGCAGAAAAGGGTCTTTCGTTCAGCGGTTATCGGGACCTCTGGCAATGGTCGGTCGATGAGCTGGAGGATTTTTGGGAATCGATCTGGCAATACTTCGATGTGCAATCCAGCACACCCTATGAATGTGTTTTGCGTGAGCGAACAATGCCCGGCGCCGAATGGTTTCCAGGTGCGCGTCTCAACTTTGCAGAACATTGCCTTCGCGGGGAAGGACAGGGACGTGAAGCCCTTGTCGAAACCGGTGAGATCAGGGACACCACTATTCACATGCTCGATGACCTTGCGGCCGACGTCAGAGTTGCCGCGACCCGTTTGCGTGAGTGGGGTGTAGGCCCGGGCGATATGGTGGCAGCTTACATGCCAAACATTTACGAGGCCACGGTTGCCGTGTTGGCGACAACCGCCATTGGCGCGACGTGGTCAACCTGTTCACCAGACTTTGGCACCCGCAATGTGCTCGATCGTTTTGAGCAACTGCAGCCGAAAGTATTGTTTTGCGCCGATGGCTATCGATATCGCGGGAAAGCATTCGATCGCCTCGCTGAAATCCAGCGCATGTGCGATTCGCTCGATTGTATCGAACATGTGGTGATGCTCCCGTATCTGAACCAGGAGGCGACGTTGCCTGCTGGTAAGCATGGCAGCCTGTGGGCCGACTTTATGGACCATGCGCCGGTGGCACGTGAGGAGTTCGCGTACGAACAGGTGCCGTTTGATCATCCTTTGTGGGTGCTCTTCTCCTCGGGTACAACCGGCTTGCCCAAGGGTATCGTTCATTGCCATGGCGGCATTATTCTGGAGCATCTCAAGCTCACCACATTCCATAAGGGTGTCCACAAGGGCAATCGTATGTTCTTCTTTACCACTACCGGGTGGATGATGTGGAACTTCCTGGTTGCGTCGTTGTTGTGCGAAGTCGTGCCCGTTATGTATGACGGCCACCCCAGTTATCCGGATGACGAGCAACTCTGGCGTCTTGCCGATGAGATGGATGTCGAGTTGTTTGGAACATCGCCAACATTCGTGTTGATGCAGGAAAAAGCCGGTGTTCGCCCGATTGAAAAATACGAGCTCAAAACACTGAAGAATATTTTCCTGGCAGGCTCGCCCGCGTCGCCAGCTAACATGGCGTGGTTTGGCGAGAATGTGAAGAAAGATCTTTGGGTCCAGACGGGCTCTGGCGGCACCGATATTTGCGCGGGCTTTGTCGGTGGGGTGCCGATAGTGCCGTCCTATGGTGGAGAAATGCAGGGGCCGCATCTGGGTGTTGACGTCTGCGCGTTCAACGACAATGGCGAGGAAGTGGTAGGCGAAGTCGGCGAAATGGTTATCCGTAAACCGATGCCCTCAATGCCGGTCAGTTTTTGGAATGATCCCAACCGCGAACGTTATATTGACTCCTACTTCTCCACCTTTCCCGGCGTTTGGCGTCAGGGCGATTTTTTCATGGTTAATGAGCGCGGGGGCTGTTTTGTGTTGGGTCGCTCGGACGCAACGCTCAATCGCCAGGGGATTCGCATAGGGACGGCAGAAATCTATCTAACCGTTGATGGATTTGATGAGGTGCTGGACTCGCTGGTTGTTAATCTTGATCTGCCCGGCGGCAAGTTCTTTATGCCGTTATTCGTCAAACTTGCCGATGGCGTCGAACTCAGCGAAGAATTAAGCGCTGCTATCTGTGCGAAACTGCGCGCTGATAATTCTCCGCGCCATGTGCCAGACAAAATCTACGCCGTCGACAAGATACCGATGACGCTCACCGGTAAAAAGATGGAAGTGCCTGTGCGAAAGATTCTGATGGGCTTTCCGATCGAGAAGGCCGCGAACGTCAGTGTGATGCAAGATCCGTCAGCTCTGGATTACTTCATCCAATTTGAGGCGGAAAAGAAAGACTATCCCCAACTAAGTTGAATACCAAAGGAGCTCAGTCATGATAACGAAACCAGATTTAGTTTGTGCATATTGGACTACTGCGATTGGCGCAACACCGCATGGTAATCCCGAGTACAGCAGTGTTGATTTCCGTGAACGTGTTGAGGAAACCGCAAAGGCCGGATACAAGGGCATTGGCTTTTGGCACAGTGATCTTGAACATATCCTCAAGACTTACTCACTGTCGGACGTTAAACGTATTCTTGATGACAATGGCATCAATATAGTCGAAATGGAATTTCTTGAAGACTGGTTTGTTGATGGGGATCTTCGAAGCGCTTCTGATGCCAGACGCAAGTTCCTGCTCGAGGCGGGCGGGGCACTGAACGCGCGTGGCATGAAAATTGGGGATTTTCAGGGCAAGCAGGCACCTATGAGTCGTTGGATCGACGAGTTCGCGAGCGTCTGTGAAGATGCTGCGCCGTACGGTATGAAGGTCGCGTTCGAAATGCTCCCGAACGCGCATCTGAACTCGCTTGATGCCTGCCTGGCCCTGTGTGAGGGCGCCAACAAAGATAATGGCGGCATCTACTTTGATATCTGGCACATCGTCAAACTCGGCATTGCGTTTGACGATGTCGCCAAGTTCCCGGCGAAATATCGTGCGGGTGTTGAGCTCAACGATGGCTTTATCGAAAACCGCTTTGAGTTTGTGGTTGAAACAACCTGTCATCGCCAGATACCGGGGGACGGCGAGTTCGATATACCGAGCTTTATCCGTGCGATGCAGGCCGCCGGCCACGAGGGGCCATGGGGTGTCGAGATTCTGAACAAGAAAGTTCGTGATGAGTACACGATGGCTGAAGCGGCTCAGCGCACATACAATGCAACCATGGCTCAGTTTGAGACTGCCTCAAACTGACTTCTTAAGTCTTGGGCGTGTTAAGAGGGCACAATCGTGCCCTTTCTCTATCGTTGGATCCGCGGCCCTGACGCAGGGCGTTTGTGCCATTTAAGCGCCTGTCAGTCGATCAATTCGCGCTCTGACAAAAACGCTTGCGCTGCGGCATTGATATTTTTAGACGCCGCTTTTAATCGTGCAAGATGCATGTCTACACCGCGCTCGAGCGACAAGACGCGTGTTTTCCAGGTCAGGTTTAACGATGCTACC
>Ga0181576_10001921_pt1 | contig 15754 bp, 14 predicted proteins | sample 101ome_22_FD_132464 | JGI IMG/M metagenome (GOLD analysis project Ga0181576, IMG submission 132464) | Coastal salt marsh microbial communities from the Groves Creek Marsh, Skidaway Island, Georgia - 101412BT metaG (megahit assembly) | ecosystem: Environmental > Aquatic > Marine > Intertidal... | reverse complement strand
CCTGCCGCAGAAGAACCCGTAAATACATCCGCGAAAATGCTGATGAACGAAGGGATAATATTCTCGTAATTCATCACGATCACGGATAAAGCGCCAACGACATAAATGATCGCCATTAACGGTACGAGTTTCTCCGTAACCTTGGCAATACGTTTAATACCACCAAGAATGATTAGACCTAAAAGTACCGATAGGACTGCGCCAGTAACGATTTCTTCTATGCCGAAAGTGGCTTTCAAAGAGGAGGCAATACTGTTCACCTGAGGCATGTTTCCTGTACCGAAGGAGCTGATAATTGCAGCTACAGCAAAAAGCACAGCCATCCATTTCATGTTGAGTTTATTCTTCATGTAGTACATAGGACCGCCAGAAGCTGTCCCGTCCTCGGCAAACTCGCGATACTTATGGCTTAACGAAACCTCTACAAATTTGGTCGTCATACCTAAAGCTGCAGTTACAAGCATCCAGAAAAGGGCTGCCGGGCCACCCAAGTGAATGGCGAATGCAACTCCCGCAATATTCCCAGTCCCTACGGTTCCAGAAAGGGCCGTAGCCAAGGATTGAAAGTGAGAGGTATCCCCTTTGGCACCTTCTTCGTCAAATTTTCCACGAACGACGTCGATGGCGTGTTTGAAGAATCGGATTTGAGGAAATTTCAAATAAACAGTGAAGAAAATTCCAGTGCCTAGAAGTGCGAATACGAACCAGCTAGAACCCCCGATATATCCATCGATGGTAGCTAATAGGTCATTGAGCTGTACTAAATCCATGTGTTTTCAGAGTATTGTAGTGCGATGCCCAAGATATAAAAAAAGCCCCCGCATCTGCGATGCGGGGGCCTGTTATATCCTTTAATCCGAGGTTTACTTCACCTCTTCAAAATCAACATCGGTAACATCGTCAGCACCACCTGCTCCGGCATCACCGCCAGCATCTGGGCCTTGGTCGCCACCACCTTGATTACCCTGCATTGCTGCCTGGATTTCTGCTGCTGCCGCTTGAAGCGCACCATTGAGTTTCTCAGTGGCGGCATCACATGCTGCAACATCTTTCGCTGCATGTGCAGCTTTTAATTCTGCAAGAGCTGTATCAATTGGACCCTTTTTATCCTCTGGCAACTTACCATCGATCTCCTTCATTTGTTTTTCAACTTGGAAGATCATGCTATCTGCTGCATTGAGTTTGTCGATCTGCTCTTTAGCTTTCTTATCAGCATCCGCATTCGCTTCTGCCTCTTGCTTCATGCGCTCGATTTCCTCTTGGCTCAAACCTGAAGAGGCTTCGATACGAATGTTCTGCTCTTTACCAGTGTTCTTATCCTTCGCACTTACGTTTAAGATACCATTTGAATCGATATCAAAAGTCACCTCAATCTGAGGCACACCACGCGGTGCAGCCGGGATACCGTCCAGGTGGAATCGGCCAATAGTCTTATTATCTCCTGCCATTGGACGCTCACCTTGAAGGATGTGAATCTCTACTGAAGGCTGGTTATCTGCTGCCGTTGAGAAGGTCTCTGATTTCTTCGTAGGAATGGTCGTGTTTGCTTCAATCAACTTCGTCATTACACCACCCATGGTTTCGATACCTAATGAAAGAGGCGTTACATCAAGAAGCAATACATCTTTTACATCACCTGCGAGTACTCCACCTTGGATCGAAGCACCGATAGCTACAACCTCATCCGGGTTTACTCCTTTTGATGGCTCTTTACCAAAGAATGCTTTTACTGCATCTTGAATCGCTGGAATACGTGTTGTACCACCCACAAGAATCACCTCATCAATCTCTGATGTAGAGTAACCTGCGTTTTGAAGTGCACTCTTTGCAGGAGCAATAGTGCGCTCGATCAAATCAGCTGCCAATTGCTCAAACTTCGCACGGCTCAAAGAACGCACCAAGTGCTTAGGACCTGAAGCTGTAGCAGTGATGTAAGGCAAGTTAATTTCAGTTGATGTAGTAGAAGACAATTCAATCTTCGCCTTTTCTGCAGCTTCTTTCAAACGTTGCAAAGCCATGTTGTCTTGACGCAAATCCATAGACTCTTCCGCTTTGAATTCTTCTGCCAACCAGTCAATGATTACTTGATCAAAGTCATCACCCCCAAGGTGTGTATCACCATCGGTAGATTTTACTTCGAATACACCATCACCCAATTCGAGGACAGATACATCATGCGTACCACCACCACAATCAAAAACAACAATCTTTTGATCTTGTCCTTTTTTATCTAGACCGTAAGCCAAAGCCGCAGCAGTTGGCTCGTTGATGATACGACGTACGTTCAAACCAGCGACCTCGCCCGCTTCTTTGGTCGCTTGACGCTGTGCATCATCAAAGTATGCAGGAACGGTGATCACCGCCTCACTTACCTCTGTTCCCAAGTAATCTTCAGCTGTTTTCTTCATTTTCTGAAGGATCATCGCTGAAATCTCTTGCGGCGTGTACTGACGACCGTCAATGTTTACACGTGGAGTATCGTTATCACCGCCTTCCACTTTATAAGGAACGCGTGTAGCTTCTTTTTGAACATTTGAGAACTTCTCACCCATGAAACGCTTCACAGAGTATACAGTTTTCTCAGGGTTGGTGATAGCTTGACGCTTTGCAGGATCACCTACTTTACGCTCACCACCTTCAACAAAACCCACAATAGATGGGGTAGTTCTTTTTCCTTCGCTGTTTGGAATAACGACTGGCTCGTTTCCTTCCATTACAGATACACAGGAGTTGGTTGTTCCAAGGTCAATACCTATGATTTTACCCATTGTACTTATTTATTTAGGTTGAGTATTCAATTTTTGTACGCCTCCATTAGAGCAAGGGTTGTGCCATGTGCCAAAAAAGAATAATCGCCGCTCAATCTGTCACATCAGTGCAGAAAAGCGTGTCATTCTGTGCCTTTTAAGCCAGAAATAAATGACAACTTGTCCGTAAGTATACTTTAGTTGATGACGACCGGGAACCCGTTTTCGCAGACGACACTGTCCAAACCTTGAAAATCTACCCAGCCCATACCACAGGTATGCATGCCACGCCATAAGCTGTCCATAGACATAGTACTTAGCTTGACATTCTTCTTGATGGCACGTCCGCGTGAGGAGAATAATCCAATACCACCATCTACATTCGTAAACATTGGTTTTTCTTGAACAATCCCCTGAGAAGGCTGATTTACATTGATGTAGGTAGCGTAGTCGTCAGCTGCAGCCCAAATCTCTACATCAATTCCTTTAAAGACACGCACGAGGTCTGTAGTCGGGCCTATGTTATTGTATAGGAAACGGTAGTACGACTCATAGCTTAGTTCAGAGATAAAGGTGCCCGAACCGTTCAAGTTAGAACCGGTGCGAACAGGAAGAGCATAGGTCAACTTTTTAACCACTGAATCTGTGGGGTTTGATCGCGGTGCCTCCTTATAACGGAAGTGAATGTAGCCCTGGTACATGCGAGCATTTTTTGCCGCATCCCAGCCAAACTCAGCATTTCGAACACCAAAAGTGACTTTTTGGAATCCTTTGGGCTTTGTGATTTCCACATTCCCCACAATAGGCGTCACTGCCTCAAAATTATTGTTACCTGGAATAAATCCTTTAACGCGGTATTCAAAGGCAGGATCTATAGGCGCATCCGTCCAATACAGGCGGTAGTTATCCGTAGTAAAGGTGCCCGATTGAAGTATGTTGGTATCCTTTCTGTAAAACTCGTAGGTATTAACAATGTTACCTGCATCGTTGATTTGGGTGAGATAAAGCGCGGCCGTATCGAAATACAAACTGTCGCTGTGTGTCGCACCCGCAAGGAGTCCATCCTGACCTAAGTAGGTACGGTGAAGTCGAACCCATTGCGTATCATCATCTTTATCCAACAACCCGTAGACTACGTTCTCAACGTCGTAATCTGCATTGATTTGGAGGGAATTATCACAAGAAGTGATGGCAAATGCCGCGATAATGAAGAGAAAGAGGTTTTTCATGGGCCGTAAAAATACAACCTATGCCTTAGGTTGTTTTCTTTGCAGCAGATAATTCACAAAAATCGTGCAGGATGTCAGTTGCAAAGAAAGAATTTAAGAAAGTGACCACCCACAGCCTTCAGCAGATGAAGGACCAAGGAGAGAAGATTTCAATGCTCACCGCCTACGACTACACCATGGCTAAAATGGTGGATGCCGCCGGTGTAGATTGTATTCTCGTTGGCGACAGTGCCTCGAACGTTATGGCAGGTCATGAAACTACTTTGCCCATCACGCTGGACCAAATGATCTACCACGCGAGCTCTGTTGTTCGCGCCGTAGACCGCGCATTGATTGTTGTGGACCTTCCCTTCGGTTCGTACCAAGGCGATTCGAAAGGCGCCCTAGGTTCAGCCATTCGCATCATGAAAGAAACCGGCGGCCACGCTGTAAAAGTGGAAGGCGGCGTCGAAATCATCGATGGAATTAAACGCATTCTCACTGCAGGCATCCCTGTGATGGGTCACTTAGGATTGACCCCACAGAGCATCTATAAGTTCGGAACCTACAGCGTACGTGCTAAGGAGGAGGCAGAAGCAATCAAACTCAAAGAAGATGCGAAAGCCCTTGAAGAGGCAGGTTGTTTTGCCATTGTCTTGGAAAAAGTTCCCGCTGATTTGGCCAGAGAAGTGGCTGAAATGTTGACCATTCCTGTGATCGGAATTGGCGCTGGCGCTGGTGTAGATGGCCAAGTATTGGTGTTCCACGATTTAGTAGGAATGACCCACCAATTCCACCCTCGCTTCCTTCGTCGTTACTTAAATCTTTACGAGGAAATCACAGGTGCTATCGGCCAATACGTTCAGGACGTAAAAGATGTCGACTTCCCCAACGCAGACGAGAGCTATACCAGTTAAACCGAGCTCATGAAACCACAAATCCTCTTTGAAGACAACCACCTTATTGCCGTTAATAAGCGGGCGGGTGATTTAGTTCAAGGGGATCAAACTGGAGATACCCCCCTGCCCGATTACCTCAAGACCTACATCAAGGAGAAATACAACAAACCCGGTAATGTATTCCTCGGTGTAATCCATCGTCTCGATCGCCCAACCACAGGTGTGGTCCTTTTCGCGCGTACCTCCAAAGGTTTGGAGCGAATGAATGCCGCCTTTAAAAATCGGCAAACGCAAAAATCCTATTGGGCCATTGTGGAAGGGCAACTTGAAGGCAGTAAAACGCTCGTGCACTACCTCAAGAAAAATCCAAAAAACAATAAATCAGCCGCGTTCTTAAGACCTGAGGAGGGCGCAAAAGACGCCAAACTCACTTATAAAAGCTTGAACATTGGGGACCGCTACACCTTAGTCGAAATTGAATTGCACACAGGCCGCCACCATCAGATACGATCGCAGCTAGCTGCGATCGGCCACCCCATCAAGGGCGACGTGAAATACGGAGCGCGACGTGCGGAGCGAGACAAAAGTATTTGCCTTCATGCGCGAAACTTAAGGTTTGAACACCCCACAACGAAAGAAACCATAGCGATCACTGCAGAAACACCTGAGAGCTTTAAACCTTTTGAACGTTGAAAAAGACCCTAACCCTCCTTCTATTTTTATCGGGCACCGTCCTCTCAGCGCAAATCAATGTTGACCTGTACTACGGGAATATGGCCGGATGGGGCAGCACCACCGAAGCCGGTATCTCCATGCATAAACACGGATGGTTCGGAACTACTCGTCTCGCCTTTATCGAATCTACAGGAATAGGTGAAGATGCCAGCAACATCGGATTTAATGTAGGCGCAGGTAAAGAATGGAACCTCTCTAAGCATTGGCATGTAGGTGCGGAGATCGATGTCCGATTCCTCGACGAGAACATTAATGACCTTCAAACCCCATTGCTCGCACCTTCAATTTATGCAGGCTACGCTTGGGAAGTTGCCGATTATCAACTCATCCTGGGCTTCCCCTACTTCTTTGGGGTACGGGCCCGCTTTCCTATTTCCAATTAGGAATTTGGATCCACATCGAACAATACGCGCACACGATTATAATCTGGCGTGAGTAAGACCTCTTGATGTGCCTTTTTGATGCGTTCTCGTATTTTCGAACCTATACTCCCCTTGTCTACCTTGACAATGATTTGCATTTGGTAGAGGTTTTTCAGTCGGGCAATGGGTGCAAATTCAGGCCCCAAGAAGCGCTCGCCAATCTTGCTGTGCAGCGATTTTGCAAAGGCCTCCGCAGCACGCATGAGCAATTTTTGATCCTTGTGCTTTAGGGTGATTGTAATCAGTCGGACAAAAGGCGGATATGCAAATTCCTGGCGTACCGTCAATTCTTTTCGAACCATGCCTTTATAATCATGGTTCATCGCCATTTGAATGATGGCATGCATTGGCTTCATCGCTTGGATCAGCACCTTTCCTCGAGAACCACGTCTTCCCGTTCTTCCCGCTACTTGCTCAATGACCTGAAAAGCACGCTCGTTGGCTCTAAAATCGGGATAACTCAATAAGTTGTCTGCGCTCATAATACCGACAAGGCCTACTTTATCAAAATCCAATCCTTTCGTCACCATTTGTGTTCCGACTAGGATATCTACCTCACCGTTTTCAACAGATTGAATCAAGTCCCCAAAGGCATGTTTGCCACGAGTGGTGTCGAGATCCATTCTTTTAATCCTAGCCTTGGGGAATAGCTCAGCAGCCTCCTCGGCAATCTGCTCGGTTCCAAAGCCGTGGTGCAACACACTTTCACCCCCACACGAAGAGCATTTCATGACCGGCGGTACCGTGTATCCGCAATAATGACATTTGAGCTTTTGTGGGCCTTTGTGATACGTTAAGCTAATATCACAACGCACACATTGCTCTACATGACTACAGGTTTGGCACTGCTGGTAGGTCGAGAAGCCCCTGCGGTTTTGGAAAAGAATGACACTCTCTCCTTTATTTAAAGTCTCGCGCATGGCATCGACCAGCTCGATGCTGAAATTACCGACCACCTCCTTGCGCTGTTTGGCGCCTTGCATATCTACAACCTCGAGCTCTGGCAATGGGGCCGTATGGAATCGTTTGAGCAGGGATACTAGATGGTAACGGCCTTTCTGTGCGTTGAAGTAGCTATCGAGGCTTGGCGTAGCCGAGCCGAGAACAATTGGACACTGGTGCTGCGTAGCCATCCAAACCGCCGTATCACGCGCATGGTAACGCGGAGAGGGCTCGTATTGCTTGAAGCTACTTTCATGCTCCTCGTCAACGATAATCAGTCCAAGATCCGGCAAGGGCATAAATAGTGAGGAGCGCGCCCCAATTATTAGCAGCGGCTGATCATTCTGTATGGATTCGCGCCAAGCGGCCAAACGCTCTGCTGGTGAAAACTTACTATGGCTCACGGCCACAGTAAAATGGATACGAAGCCTACTAATTAATTGTGTCGTTAGAGCGATCTCCGGCAAGAGGTACAATACCCTTTTGTGCGTTTCAAAGGCCTTTTTTATCAAGTGGATATAGATCTCCGTTTTACCGGAGGCTGTCACGCCATGCAATAGGACAGGCTTTCCGGTCGCAAACCCTTCTTGTATTTCATCGAGCGCTTCTTGTTGATGTGCACTCAGCTGTACTGCAGTATCTGGGGCTGCAGCGGCCGTTGTTCCATCGACTTCCTCGACTTCTTCGATGATGTCCTTTTTAATCAACGCTCTGATTTGAGCGGTAGTAATGCCGTGCTTATTTTCAAAACCTTTCCGGTCTTGAAAGGCATTCTTAACACCACAATCATTGACAAGTGCTAATAAGGCTGCGGTCTGTTGCTCGCTTCTCGCGGTACGTCCGAATGCATCATCGAGATTTTTCAAAGCGTCGGCGGTTAGTCGAATGAGCTTTCTGCGCTTTGCCTTACTAACCTTCTTAAGTTCTTCTTCCAGGATGGCCCATCCCTGCTCCAAAGCTTTCTGAACAAGCGGCATAGGATTTTTCAAACCTAGGATCCCTCTTAGTTCCTCGAGTGTGAGCTTTTTGTTGTGGAATAAGGCCTCGTATAGGGAAAAGAGTGCATCTGACATTTGGGCCTCATCAGGTACCACTTCCTCATCAAGCACCACCACACTTTGACTGCTGAGTTTCAATCCTGGAGGCAATGCCGCATTCATAACATCTCCAATAGGCGACATGTAGTAGGATGCCATCCACGACCATTGCAAGAGTTGGTGTTCCAAGACCACAGGTTGGTCATCCAAAAGGGTAATTATGGGCTTTAATTCAAGCTCCTCCTCGGTTTCGAGAACGCGTGTAATTACAGCGGCGTATTCCTTTCGCGCTCCGAATTGGACCAACACACGCATACCAGGCCGCACGCTATCCATCCATTCCTCCGGAACGGAATAATGGAACAATTTGTCCAATGGAAGCGGAAGAACGACCTCTACAACCCGCATTTACTTTTTCGGTGCTTTGGGTAAGTTGCGTTGTACGAAACGTGATTCGCGCTTCATCAACAAGCGCTTTTCATTATCAAAGAAACTCAGGGTCTTGCGCGCTGAAGCTTCGGTAGATCCAGCGATTGAGCGTAATTCAACTAAATCGTATTTCATTTTGGTGAAATCTGCCAGTAAATCTGCTGTGGCCAATTCCAACAACTCCTCATAGTACTTCTGGTAAGCGTAGTATAAGTCTTCATCACCCTCGTAAAACGCCTCATCTCCGTAACCTCGGAGTTGCACACTCAATGCTTTTACTAAAGCCTTTTGGGCTCCATAAAGTAGGTCCATGTCGGTGGTTCCCACCTCGGACTGAATAAAAGCAACTATGCTATCCACCGGAGCTGCACCTGCGTTCATGGTAGCAGTGTATTGAATCAATGCTATTTGAGCTTCGAATCGCTCTTGAACATCGGATTTTCGTGTATTGATCTCGTATTGCGTAGCGTAGTCGTCCATGGCGGCATAGATGGTGCTAATACTAGATTCGCAAAGGGCTAAATACGCTCTGCCATAAGAACCCCTTGGATCCTCCTCTAACCAATCCATTAAGGGCCCTGACGAGGCTTCAACAATAGCAGAAATGGCTTCATTAACGTCTTCGAGTAACGGCTGATCAGCTTCATCGTTGAGTCGTTCGAGCGAGCGTTTTGACTTGCGCCAAGTGCTGAACTGCTCCGAAATCAATGGACGCATTTTCTTAGCTTTTTCGTACGTCATTACCCCATCCATCAAGGACGAAGTAATAGAAATGATTTTTTCTGATTCACGTTGAACCCTACGAAGATTACTGCTGCTTTGGGCATGAAGACCAACGGTAACCAAGAATGCAGCGAGGACGTTTATATATTTCATATCATGAAGATTAAGACCTTAATTTATGAACCTTTTTGGTTCCTTCATACATATCAAATCGGAGCAATTTACATTCCAATTCTCCATTAAAGAGGTTCCATTTTCTTGAGGGTCGCAATCCAATGGATTTGATGGCTTCCATATCTGAAGTAATCCAATACACTTCCCAACCCGCGTATTTAGCCTTTAAAGTATCTCCCATTTGTCGGTACATCTTGTGCGTTTGGGCCTGGATACGGACATTATACGGAGGATTGATCAACATCAACCCTTTCTCTGCGGGAGGCTCCGCCTCAAAAAAGTCAGCCTGACGTAAACGAATTGCGTCATCGAACATGGCGCGCTCGATATTTTCCGCTGCCGCTTCCAGCGCATATTCTTCCATATCACGCCCCATTATTTTCCCTTCATATTCTTTAGCGCGCGAAAGTAATCCTTCACGAATCTTGGAATACATCACATCGTCGAATCCCTTCCAGTGATGGAAAGCGAAAGATTCACGATAGATATTTGGCGGAAGTTGATGTGCAATCAAAGCAGCCTCAACTAAGAATGTACCCGAACCACACATCGGGTCCAGCACAGGCATGCCACCATTCCATTTACTATGTAAGATGATCCCGGCAGCTAACACTTCATTCAAGGGTGCAAAACCAGCTTTGAGTCGATAACCACGCTTGTGCAATGAATCGCCTGATGAATCTAAATAAACGCGGATAGTACGCTTGTAGATATGAATGTGAACGGGGACATCTGGGGTACCGCGCTCAACCGAGGGACGCTCGCCTATTTTCGAACGAAACCTATCGACAATGGCATCTTTCGCTTTTAATCCTGCGAAACTGCTGTGGTTGAGCAGATCATTAGTACCAACAACGTCAATGGCGAAGCTCTTTTCAATATCAAAATAGGATTCCCATGGAATATCGAAAAGTTCTTCGTAGTAGTGTTCAACATCCTCCATTTCAAACTCCGCAACGGGCAGTAATACACGCAATCCGGTGCGTAAAGCAATGTTGATTTTGTAGACGAAGCCCATATCTCCAACCACGGAGACTGCTCGATTTAGTGTCTTAATTTCGCGCCCGCCTAGCGCCAGCAATTCTTTACCTAGAATATCCTCGAGACCGAACAATGTTTTGACGATCAGCCTATGGTCGTTGTTGTTTTGTAGCACCCTTCTGCAATTTAGACTACAAATGTACGCTAACTTTGAGCGCATGAAGGATTGGATGGATTTAATTGCCTTAGCTGTAGGAGGATTCTTTGCAGGGCTGATCAATGTGGTGGCTGGAAATGGATCCGCCATTACACTTCCTTTGTTAATGTGGGTTGGTTTGGACCCAAATACTGCCAATGCCACCAATAGAGTTGGTGCAATTTTCCAAACATCGAGTGCTATTTCTTCGTTGCCAAAAACGCAGCGAGCGAAATACATGATCAAGGAAAGCTATTTCATTGCTCCTCCTATCATCATCGGGGCAATCATTGGCGCAAATTTAGCTGTCGATATTCCTGAAGATGCCATGAGAATCAGCATTGGAATCATCATGATTATCCTGTTGATCACCATGCTTACCAACCCTAAAAAGTGGCTCATTTCCACCGACGGCGACAAGAAGAGAAAGACTCCTGGCATCTGGCTGAGCTTTTTTGCACTCGGGATTTACGGAGGATTCATACAAATGGGCTTTGGGATATTTTTCCTCTCTATTGCTGTGCTTTTGGCGAAATATGCCCTGAAGGACAGCAATATTATGAAGTTGTTCATCGCATTTTTAATGACCATCCCTGCTTTTATCATCTTCGCGATGAGTGGAAGTATTGAGTGGAAGTATGGTCTTTCCTTGGCGGCAGGAACTTCTATCGGTGCCCGATTCGGCGCTCGTAAAGTGATTCAACACCCAAAGGCAAACCGCATTACTCGATATGTCTTAATTGCCGTAATTTTAGTCGCTATATTTAAAATGTTCGAGCCTTACATTCGTACGCTCATTGAATAACCGCATGACGACACCCTGGTACGCTACTTGGTTTAACACCCCCTACTATCATGACCTTTACAGTCACCGTGATTACCATGAGGCTCGTGGCTTAATCCAGGTATTGTGTAAGGCTTTGGGCATAAAACCGGGCGAGCGTGCACTAGATATGGCTTGCGGACGTGGGAGACATGCAAAAGTGTTGCAAGAACTTGGACTGAAGACTACGGGTATAGACTTAAGCGCGGAAAGCATAGCGTATGCGCAGGAAATGGCCAACGAACATCTTGAATTCAAGGTGGGCAATATGCTGGAAACCATCAATATAGAGCCCGTAAACTGGACCTTTAATCTTTTCACAAGTTTTGGCTATTTCGAGAGCGACGATGATCATCAATTGGCCCTCAATAACATGGCGAATACATTAGTACCCGGAGGAAAATTAGTCCTGGACTACATGAATGCTGGGGTGATTATGGACCAATTGGTCCCTAAAAACACCGTCACCACAGCTATGGCGACTTATAACATCACGCGCCACGTTGAAAATGGCTACATCATTAAAAACATCGAACTTTCCGAAGACGGCTGCAGCCTCTTCCAATTCCAGGAACGAGTTCGAGCTTTTTCTCAAGAAGAACTACGTCGAATGCTGGAAAATGCTGGGTTAACTGTTCGTTCCGTTCATGGCGATTACGACCTTGGCGAATTTGACCAGGAATACAGCGAGCGTATGATTTTCATTGCAACGAATCCCGAGCAACAATGATTTGGACCCTACTCATATTAAGCGTGGCCATCGGTGCTGGAGCTGCTTGGATCATTCAAACGAATTCAAATACCTTCAAATACCTCCTCGCATTCTCGGGTGCATTCCTTTTTGGAACCCTACTAACACACATGATACCAGAAGTATTCGCCAGTGGGAATTTCCACATGGGTTGGTGGATCATGGTAGGTTTCGGTATTCAATTATTATTGGACTACCTCAGCGAAGGATTAGAGCATGGACATTTCCATAGCTACGATGCAAAGGTGCCGTGGTTAGCTATCGTAGGACTATTACTTCATGCATTTATCGAAGGAATGCCGCTCTCTCATGCCGGCGCACACGGGCACGATCATAGCACGGGTTCTTTTCTTTGGGCCATTGCATTGCACAAAATGCCCATCGCACTTCTTGTCACAGGAGCTTTGCGAAAGGCACAAGTTAAAACCACTACAATCTTAGGCATATTAGGACTTTTCGCATTGGCGACACCCTTGGGCTCACTACTGGCAAACACGTCGGATTTCGCGATCACGGCAGCCCCTTACCTACTGGCGGTGGCCATCGGGCTATTACTGCATGTGAGTACAACCATTCTTTTTGAAAGTGCGCAAAACCATCAGTTTAACATTAAGAAATTACTCTTTGTACTCATAGGTATGCTACTGGCTGCCTGGATGAGTTCGAATATGAACATATGATGCACAAATACGTTCATAGATAAAACCTAATAAGAATCATAAATAATAGACATTGGTCTATTGTATTTTTGACCCATAATTCAAATAAAAAACAAGAAAATGGCTGTACTAGTTGGAAAGAAAGCACCAGATTTTACTGCTGCTGCTGTAATCAACGGAGAAGAGATCGTAGAAGACTTCAAATTGTCGGATTACGCTGGTAAATATGTAATCCTATTCTTCTACCCGAAAGACTTCACTTTTGTTTGTCCTACAGAATTGCACGCTTTCCAAGCGCGCAAAGAAGAGTTCGCTGCTAAAGGTGTTGAGTTGATCGCTGTATCAACCGATACTGAGCAGAGCCACTGGGGATGGTTGCAAATGAGCAAAGACAACGGTGGTATCGAAGGTATCACTTACCCTATCGTTGCGGATACCAACAAAACTATCTCACACAACTACGATGTATTGGCTGGTGAGTGGGCATACGACGAAGACGGCAACCTTACTTGCGAGGGAGAAATGATCGCTTACCGCGGTTTGTTCTTGATCGACAAAGAAGGAACTGTAATGCACCAATTGGTGAACTTCTTCCCATTGGGACGTTCAGTTGATGAAGCAATGCGTATGGTAGATGCACTTCAGTACTTCGAAGAGAAAGGTGAGGTTTGTCCTGCAAACTGGACACCAGGTCAAGAAGGTATGAACGCTACTCACGACGGTGTAGCTGATTACCTCAGCAACCACTAATCAAAGATTTTCATCTTGGAAATAGAGCCGCTCCTGGGGAGCGGCTTTTTTTATGGATTTTTTTTTAGCACCCATGAACCTAGTGGAAACTTTTGGGTTAATTACACATGGAACATTCTGCGAAAGCAGATTTTCATGGCGGTTTAGGTAGAAAGGGAGCTTGGCGGCTCCCTTTCGTTTTTTAGTGGGTACAAAAAAACCCGCGGCCCAAGGGCCGCGGGTTTTTTATTCAATGAATCTGCCGTCTTACGCGGTCATATCGATCAACTTTCTCAAGTATTCTTCTTTTGAAGCTGCAGATCCTTCCACAAGCACTCCGTCTTTGAAGGCTGCCAAGAATGGAAGGTTGCTTACACCTGCTGCTTTACGAGCCACTTCGTTGTGCTCTGCATTCACGTCTAAGAATAAAACCCCAGCGTTATCTTCTTCGTTAGACACGCGCTTGTATTTAGGAGCGAACATCTTACAAGCACCACACCAATCAGCGTAGTATTTAACAACCACACGTGGATTGTCCTTTAATAGTTGCTCGAAATCTGTATCTGTTGCGGTAGTTACTGCCATGATTATATTGTTTAAGGGTTAACTGTTTTTCTATGATTCAAAAGTAGATAGCTAAAACCACATAGAATATTAATTCTGATTGAAGTTCTCTATCACCTCATTATTCTTGCTCGACGTCTTCCTTGTACTCCTTGTGGTACATATCTCGAATCAAGCCATCGGAAACCCCGATCTTCGGCACATACATTCGACTCACTCCGGCCCATTCCATGGCGCGCATGTATATAGGTAGGGCATGCACAATAATATCCGCACGGTCAAAGTTCAGTCCCAACTTAGTGACGCGTTCTTCAACGTCCATGCTATTGATCAGGTTCCATTGCTCGTTTATGTAGCTTAAACGGAGTGACTTTGATAATGGGCGTAAGCTAAGTTTGTGAAGTTTATTGATATTTCCTCCTGCACCTATGGCTGCCTTGTCTTTAAGGTGCTTGGTTTGTTTCTCTAACCAACTCTTCATGCGCAACCATTCCTCAGGCTGGTCAAGGCCATTCATTACACGTACCCCTCCAAGTTTAAAACTTTCACTTGCTAAAACCTCTTGATCCTGAATTACCGAAAGCTCAGTAGATCCTCCACCGACATCTACATAAACGAAGTTCTTCTGCGGCGCCTGTATAATATCGTAGAGTTTGCTATTGAAGACTAGTCGTGCCTCTTCCTCTCCATCAATAATATCGATAGCTATGCCTGTTTGTTCTTTGACCAAATCAACGAGCTCCATTCCATTTTTAGCTTCGCGCATGGCAGAAGTCGCGACTGCTTTAAAACCTTGAACGCCATGGACCGCAAGCAGGTGCTTGTATGCTCGCATCCCCTCAGTAAAACGCGCTCTAGTCTCCGGGCTTAAGGTACCACTCATGAATACTTCTTGCCCAAGGCGGATGGGAAGACGAATCATGCTGACTTTGCGATAATAGGTGTACCCTTCCTTATAGACCACGTTTGAAATAAGGCAGCGGACAGAGTTAGAGCCAATATCAATGGCACCTAGTTTGGTTACGATCATAGCGCAGATTTATCCTTTCAACAACTGCTTTCGAACGTATTCGTGTAGTTCTATCTGTGCACGAATTTTCGGGCCCGGAAGGGTGCGGTGCTGGTTGGATTGATTTTCATCGAAAATTCGTGATTTTGTATTGTCCTTCCAAAGAATTTCGAAGTGATCTCGCAATTGACGTTGAATTTTTGGATCATAGATGGGCGCGGTCACCTCAACGCGACGGTTTAGGTTTCTGGTCATCCAATCCGCCGACGAAATGTAGTACTCAGGAGCGCCGTTGTTGTGAAAGCAAAACGCACGTGTATGCTCAAGGAATCGATCCACGATACTCATGGCTTCGATGTTCGCTGAGAGCTCCGGATCACCCAGCTTCAAACAGTTGATTCCCCTAACCATTAACCGAATGCTCACGCCGGCTTGACTGGCTTCGTAAAGCTTATCAATCATACCGTGGTCACTAATACTATTGATTTTCACCCAGAACTTAGCCTCGCGTCCTGCCTTTGCATGCTCGATCTCTCGATCTATAAGGGCGTAGAAGCCTTCTCTATTCGAATTTGGGCTCACCAAGAGATGCTTGTATTTCTGATGCTTATATGGTGTCTCGATGAATTGGAACACACGTCTCACCTCTCGTGCGATGCGTTTATCAGAAGTCATCAAATGATAGTCCGTATAAACTTTGGCCGTTCCTTCGTGGTAGTTCCCTGT